>OBZN01000398.1_pt1 | contig 16629 bp, 14 predicted proteins | sample 1476951 | NCBI WGS metagenome assembly OBZN01 (sample SAMEA2580246, study PRJEB22360) | human gut metagenome | biome: human gut; feature: human-associated habitat; material: faeces | place: Denmark | collected 2008/2010
GCACTGTGTGCAGCGGCCCCCGACCGGCTGCCCTACCCAGCCGATCAGCGGGGCTCCCAGCGGAGTGGATCCCATGAAGATCATCGAGTACAGTGCCATGACCCGTCCGCGCATCTCCTCAGCAGTGGAGATCTGGATGGCGGCATTGGCCGCGGTAATCATGGTGAGCATCGCCAGGCCAGTCGGAATCGAAATGAGAGCGAACGACCAGTAGTTGGGTGCAAGTCCCAGAATGATTTCAACCAGTCCGAATGCTGCTGCAGCCAGAACAATCAGGCGAAGGCGCGGTACGCGTCGACGTGCTGCGATAAGGGCGCCGGTCAGCGCTCCGATCGCCATGAAGGAACCAAGAATTCCGTAGTCGCCGGCCTGACGGTGGTAGACCTCTGTGGCCATCATGGCGGAGGTCATCTGGAAGTTCATGCCAAGGGCTGACACCACGGACACGACGATGAGGATCAGGATGATGTCGGGGCGCGAGCGCACGTAGGCGAGACCTTCGCGGATCTGACCCTTCTCGCGCTTGACGTGACGCTGAGCGTTCAACTCATCTGTGCGCATCAGTGCCAGCGCAATCACAGGCGCCGCAAACAACGCACCGTTGATGATGAAGACCCAGCCCGGACCCACCCAATCAATGACCAGGCCAGATAGTGCCGGTCCGATGAGGCGGGCCGAGTTGAAAGCAGTTGAATTCAGTCCCACTGCGTTCGGCAGTGATTCAGCGGGAACAAGTTCGGACACGAATGCCTGGCGGGCAGGTGAATCGAGGGTCGATCCGATTCCACCGATCAGGGCCAGCACGTAGACGTGCCACAGTTGGGCGGTGCCCGTCAGCACGAGGGCACCCAGGATCAGCCCGAGAGCCGCAGTCAAGACCTGCATGGCCTGAATGAGGTGTCTGCGGTTGAGGCGGTCTGCCAGGACACCGGCCCATGGTGACAGCACCAGCAGTGGTATGAACTGCAGTGCTGTCACCACGCCGACCTGGAACCCTTCGTTATCCGTCAGGACGGTGAGAACCAGCCAGTCCTGAGCCACACGCTGCATCCACGTACCGGTCGAGGCAATGATGTTGCCGATGAACCAGTAGCGGAAGTTGGTATAGCGCAGCGAGTGGAAGGTCCGGGACACCTGACGAACTACTCCTTAAAGGTTGAGCGTTCAGCCAAGCAGTGCGCGCTGAATCGGGCCCAACGCGAAGTAGGCCACGAACAGAATCGACACGACCCACATGAGCGGGTGAATCCTGCGTGCTTTGCCGATCGCTATTTGAATGGCTGTGTAAGCGATGAATCCAACGCCGATACCTACCGAAATCGAGTAGGCGAACGGCATGAAGGCAATCGTCAAGAATGCCGGAATCGCTATTTCGGGCTTGTGCCACTCCATGTCGGTAACCTGCACCATCATGAGGAACCCGACGAAGACCAGAGCCGTTGAGGCAGCCTCAGTCGGCACCAGGTTGACGATCGGTGCAAGGAAGGTCGAGACAAGGAACAGACATCCCGTCACTACCGATGCTAGACCAGTTCGTGCGCCTTCGCCCACGCCGGCCGCTGATTCGATGAAGGACGTGTTCGAGGAGACGCCACCCATACCGCCAGCCATTGCTGAAACGGAGTCGATGAGCAGAATCTGCTTGGATCGCGGCGGGTTGCCCTTTTCGTCCAGCAGGTCACCCTCGGCGCCCACGGCCACCATCGTTCCCATCGTGTCGAAGAAGTCAGCCAGCATCAGCGAGAAGACCAGCAGAATCACTGCGAGGGGTCCCAGCTTGCCGAATGCGCCGAACATGTCGACCTGGAAGAGGGAGGAGAACTGAGGAAAAGCCACCGGTGCGCCATCGATTTCAGGAACTGACTGTCCCCAGCCGGTCGGGTTTTCGTCGGACTTCTGCCCGATCTTCACGAACGCCTGGATGATGATGGCCAGAACGGTCGATGAGAGGATGCCGATCAGGATGGCGCCACGCACCTTGCGCACGTACAGGATGATCGTCAGGAACAGGCCAAAGACGAAGATCACTGCGGGCCACCCGTCGAGGGAGCCGTCAACACCGAGCTGGACGGGTGTTCCGCCCGGACGGATGATGCCGGCGTTCAGCAGACCGACAAAAGCGATGAACAGACCGATGCCCACAGAAATAGCGGTCTTCAACTGGCGAGGAACCGCCTTGAAGACCGCTTCCCTGAAGCCTGTCAGCACCAGGATCGTGATGAGGATACCTTCCCACACGATCAGGCCCATTGCTTCCTGGAAGGTCAGACCTGATGCGCCGACCAGGGTGAATGCCACCATAGCGTTCAACCCCATGCCTGCTGCCAGGCCTAACGGGTAGTTGGCGACGACACCCATCAGGACGGTCATGATGCCTGCGACAAGCGCGGTGCCGGCGGCGACTGCCTGGGTCGAGATGTTCTCAGGAAGAGCTGACGACAAGATGATCGGGTTAATCACCAGGATGTAGGCCATCGAGAAGAAGGTGACGAAGCCGCCGCGGATTTCCCGGCCCACCGTGGAACCACGTTCAGTGATGTGGAAGAAACGATCGAGACCGTTTTGTGCAACACCGCTGCTTGCAGAACGCTGTGACTGAGCTGCGGCGTTTTTCTGATTCTTTACACTGTGATTGCGCGCATTGTTGCGCTGCTTGGAATTTTTGGAGCTCACCTGAAAATGGTGCCCCGCTCGACATGACTTTTTCAAGCTGGGTAGTGCTGAAAGAGACCGATATAACGCCGCGCCACCTCGTCAGGCACCTTAAGGCCTCGTCACGGGCACAAATTGACGAGGGAGACCTGCCTGGTTCGCCTGCCCCAGCTCGACCGTTTCCACTCCAAAATCGTTGACGTGAGATGGGCGCACAGGCCACTGAGTTTTCCGATTCGGTGTATCGGTTTCCGAGTGTGCACCACACGCATGGTCGAGGCTGACAACCTTTCCATCGTCCTGAGCCCACTCATTGGCACACACACCAAATACTGTGCGGAACTCCCCTGGCAGCTTCACCAGGAATCCGCAGGTCGAACACGGATTTTTCGCCAGGCGGCCTCGTGCCGGACCCTGCTGAGAGTGGTACCAGCGTTCACTGGCACTGCGACGGCCCTCGGTTGAAAGGACGCGCGCACGGCCCAGGCCAAGTTCACGCGTCGTCGGCAGGTCTGGATTCTCCCCGGCGTCCTCGTAGGACTGATCGAGGCGCTCATCATCTGCGCGATACGGCAGGACATCTGAGCGTGAAAGGTCGTCGGGAGTCAGACGCTCAGCCCATGGCACCCACGGCGGTGCAAGCAGCGAATCGTCACCGGGGATAAGGTCGACTTCGCAGATCGTTGCTTTGCGTCCACGCGGAACGCGGGCAACTGTCACTGCCCATGTCCACCCGCGATAACCGGGATCGAGGTTGTCGAACAGATGGGTGAGCAAGCGGTCACCGTCGACGCGGATGCCGACGTGTTCACCAACTGTGCCGGGGCGTGCGACGTCTTCAGCGGCTTTGCGCGGCATATTCACCCGCCCCTCCACCCCAAGCTCGGCTTGGCGCGCAATCTCAACCGCGCCTTCCAGCACGACGTCTTTCTTGCGACTCCTGGGTCGCGTTGTCTTTTCAGGCATCGAAATCCTCTGCGACAGCTTGCAGCATTTTGGCTACCTGTCGCGCATTTTCTGGGTAGTGGCCACGTCGAAGTGAGTTCGACGCGTCATCGAGCAGTTTGATGAGGTCCTCAACAACGGGAACCATGGCTTGGGGACGGCGACGGTGCGCTTTTGCGATGGAGTGAGCTTCCTTAATGACGCGCACGGAAAGAGCTTGGGGCCCTTTACGTCCGTCAGCAACCGAGTACTCAACGCGGGTTCCTGATTTGAGCGTAGGTGTCTCGGGTGGCAGTGCAGAGGCATGGAGGAAAACCTCAACTCCATCGTCTCCACCAATGAAGCCGAAGCCACGGTCAGCATCGAAGAACTTCACTTTGCCGGTCGGCACGATCGCGCTCCTTTTAAAGTAGAGTCCCTCAGGGCAGCTGTGCCGCCCTTCGGGGTCGGTGTGCGCGCCGCGGTGGCGCGCATGTGTCCTGTCTATGATAAGCCGGGAAGCTGTCCCGGGCGATTCTCCAGGCTGTTTTTCGCCAGCCGCGCAGCGAGGCGACCGACGGACACCCTCATAAATCTATCGAAGAAACGTCGAAAACAGTAGGCTATCAAGAGAAAGAATTATGCCGACATTCTGATGAAGCGGCAACCCGTGAGGAGCAGCGATGAAGACGTTGAAACGAGCATGGATGCTGGCGATCGGGTTGATTGCCGCTTGCGTGATTGCCTCACCTTCGTGGGCAGTATCTCCCGATGAGCTGGATTTTGAGTCAGGATCGTGGGTGGTGGATCCGTCTTCGATGCTCTCGCCAGATCAGCACTCCACCCTGCAAGAACGTGCATCTGCGGCGCAGAGCGACGGCCACCCGGTACTTTTTGCCGCTATCTCCTCATTTGATTCACTTTCTCCTGAAGACTGGTGTGAGGACGCCCTCGACAATTTCATCGACGCGACCGGGCAGGACAAAGCGAGCCTGTACGTGCTGGCCTTGGATGACCAGCTTCAGGGCATGTGCGGGCATTCCGAAGCCAACTCAAACCTGTCTGCAGCATTCGACGCGGCAACTGACGTCATCAATCAGGGCAGTGGGGCCATTACGAGCGATGAGTTCGTCGCCGCAAGTACCGCGGTTGCTGATGCCTTGACCAGGTCGGGTGCACCGTCACCGTCAGATTCCTCGTCAGGCTCGCCGTCGCAGTCCGGGTCGGGCACCTCGTTCTGGGCGATCGCGGTGGTGATCGCGGGCTTTCCCGTGCTGTTCATTGCCCTGTATTGGCTCAGGCGCCGCAACAGGCCGCAGCAGAGGCAGCAGGGGCAGCAGGGTGCGCGTGGTCAGTATGCGGATATGAGCACCGAGGAGCTGGTATCGCTGGCGGGTCAACGCCTGCTCGCCGCTGACGAAACTGTTCGCAGTGCCACCGATGAGCTGTCGTATTCTCGCGCCCAGTTTGGTCGCAACCGCACTCAGGACTACGACGAGGCGATCCGCCGCGCGCGCAAAACTGTAGACGCTCAATTCGCGAATCAGCAGAAACTGCTCGAATCAGATGACGAGGGCACGAAGCGACAAGCCGCATTGACTATCCTCCAGGCGCTCGAAGAAGCGATGGGGCCACTCGCTCAACAGCACGACGAGTTCGCTGTGATGCGTGAGAAAGAGGCCAGCGCTGATGAGCGTGAACGCGCTGTTCGCGAACGCATCAACCAGATCGAAGGCAATATTCGCGTTGCCGAGGGCGAATTGCGCACCCTGACGGCTGCATATTCGCACACGATGATCGCCTCGCTGCTCGACAACCCTGAGCAGGCGCGCACCTTGATCGAATCGGCTCGCACTTCTGCCGATGAGGCTCACGGACTGTTGAATACGGACCGCGGGCGCGCCAACCAGCTTCTCGATATTGCCGAGCGCGCGCTGGGTCTTGCGCAGGTGCAGGTCGACGCGATTTTGAAGGCGCAGGAAAATGTGGCGCATGCTGCGGACAATCTGTCGCGCGCGATTGCCTCGATCAGCTCGGATCTTGCGGACGTGACGAAGTTGGGTGCCGACCAGGAGGCCTTTGCGCCGATGCTTGCCGATGCGCATGAGGCGGTGGATAAGGGCAGGCTGGCGCTGAAGAAGCAGGCGGATCCGCTGGAAGCCCTGGAGTCGCTGCATCTGGCAGAAAGTGCACTCGACGCCGCGTTGGATCCATTGCGCTCCCAGGCTGAGCAGAGCGAGCGCGCAATTGAGCGTGCCCACAAGCAGCTGTCCAGTGCACGACTTTGGGTTGAGCGTGCGCGTCAATTTGTGCGCTCCTCGGGTGCATATTCACCTGAGGATGCTCGCTCAGCTCTCGCCCGTGCCGAAGAAGCCTTGCGGCGCGCTGAAGAGCTGGTTGACTCCGACCCCGCTCAATCCGAGGAAGCGTCCAAGACTGCCTATCAGGCGGCGCATCAAGCCATCGAGGCGAGTAAGCGTGGCAATCAGGATAATCTCTTCGATTCCGATTCGTTACTGAGCAACCCCTTCTTGTGGACCCTGTTCGGCTCCAGCCTGGGTTCTAACCGCGGCGGAGGCTACTGGGACGGTTCCGGTTCACGCTACGGTGGCGGAAAGTTCACGCGTCGCGGCGGTGTGGGTGGCTCTGTCGGTGGCAGTTTCACGCGTCGTGGCTCTAGCGGCCTCGGCGGAGGATTCGGCGGCGGATTCGGCGGAGGCTTCAGCCGCGGCGGTTTTGGTGGGAGCTTCGGCGGCGGCTTTAGCCGCTGACGTCTTGGCAGCGCCTTTGGCGGCGATTTCAGCCGCTGGCCCCTCCGGTTCACTGACGACACCGGCTCGCTGGGCAGGGAGCCTTCCTGGCGCGCGATTCACTTACTCGCTCGAGCCAGCCGGGCCTTCAGCCACGTCACCGTCCACTCGCGTCGACCAGTGATTTCCTCCCCCATTACCACTGGCCTCTATGCGCGCGATAAACGGGAGGACCGCATTAAAGTAACCCTGCGGCCGCGAGCGCCGCACATTGTGCACTCCGCCGTGCACGATCACGCATTCCACACACCGGTTGCCGATTTGGCGCAGGATCTCCATCCCCTCGAGCCCGACCCGCGATTCACCCACAACATCGCCAGTGACAACCAGGGTCGGCACCTTCAGTCCTGCCATGACTTCTTCCCATTTGATTTCGGGCGCGACGACTCCCGTCTGAAGAAGCCGCGAGTCGCACTGCTGGCTCGCCCACAGACCCGGTAAAATCTCACTGCTCGGCGCGGCCCCTGCCGCCAGCTCACGCGTCAGTGCACCGACCAGGTCATTCGCAGTTTCTTGAATCTTAGCTGCGCGCAGTTTCCCTCGTTCATGAAGCTCTTCGGACGAGCGCGTCCCAAAACGTGCGGGGTCTTCAGCCACGACTGCGTCCACGAGGTCCGGCCTGCGCAGCGCGACTGCCGCCGCCGTCGCTGCTCCCATCGAATGCCCGATCAGGATTGTTCGCGGCCCACGATTTGTGCCCGAGGGGGACGCTGCTTGGTGAAAGATCTGGTGCGAGGGAGATCGTCTGCACGCCCGGTCCCGTTCGATCGCGTTCACAACATCGTCGATCAGCTGGTCGCCTGCTCGCGCAAGTTGATCGTCACTCCAGCGAGGCGATAAACCGTGTCCCCTGGCATCCAAGGCGATAATGCGACGCGAAGGATGCGCCAAGCGAAGCTGAAGGTCGGCCATCGCACCGGCGCAGCTCGTGATGCCGTGGAGCAGGTAGATCGTGGTGGGGGCCGAGGGATTGCCGGTTTCAATGCGCGCGAGCGGCTGGCTGTCTTCATCTGAGTGCTCAGGTGCACCAACCGTGGGTGAGGGTGCGCCCCAGCTGGGAGCGCCGTTCGCAGGTGCGGGCGCACCCTGGTCAGGTGTACCCCGGTCAAGAGCATCGTTCTTCGGTATGGGTGAGCCCTGGTCAGAGTCACGTGTGTGCCTGCTCAGCATTTCTTGCCCCTTCCATGGCATCGCTGAGAGCCGAAAAGTAACTGAGTTGTCGTCGTCACCAGGCAGCGGATGCCACAGATCTATAGTATTGAATCGAAGCGTGAGACGAATCACGCCATGAGATACGGGAGGAGCCCCGATGGCAGAGAAGCAGACAATTCTAGGACGGATGGCACAGCTGGCGAAAGCCAACATTAACGCTTTGCTGGATCGTGCCGAAGACCCCCAAAAGATGCTTGATCAGCTGATTCGCGACTACACCAACTCGATTGCGGAAGCTGAGAATGCTGTCGCACAAACAGTTGGAAACCTGCGTCTGGCCGAACGCGACCATGAGCAGGACACCAAGCTTGCTGCTGACTGGGGTCAGAAGGCGGCTGCTGCCTCGAACAAGGCTGATCAGGAACGCGAAGCTGGCAACCAGGAGGAAGCCGACCGCTGGGACAAGCTCGCGCGAGTCGCAATCGGCAAGCAGATCCAGTTCGAGAACGAAGCCAAGCAGGCTGAGCCGATGATCGCCTCGCAGACCGAGGTTGTCAACAAGCTCAAGGACGGCCTGGCTGTCATGAAGGACAAGCTGTCTGAGCTGAAGTCGAAGCGCGATTCTCTGGTCGCTCGTCAGCGCACCGCCGAAGCACAGACGAAGGTCAACGATGCGCTTGGCACAATCAACGTGCTGGATCCGACGTCTGAATTGTCACGCTACGAGGATCGCGTCCGCCGCGCCGAGGCGCTCGCTCAGGGCAAGATGGAAGTCGCATCCTCCAGCATTGAGGACCAGTTCGCAGAGCTGGAAACCGATTCGTCGCAGATTGAGATCGAGCAGCGTCTGGCTGCATTGAAGAAGCACGAGTAGTTCGCCGCGGTGCACCTGCACCTGCGCCGCGAGTGTGCCGCACCGCGCTTGGCTCATACGAGTGCGCACGCATCCTCGCCCAGCTTCCCATATGGAGCGTCGAGTTTCACTCGCCCATATGAGTACGCCGCGTGCACGCCGAGATTCTTCAAACGTCCCATCACCTCTATTGTGATGGGACGTTTTATATGTTGAACTTTTAAAAGACTGAGTATGAAAACACGTTTCCTTTCTGAAACGCCTGGGACTAATCTGTAATCCATGGATGAAATAACATATTTAGTCGTCGATGGCGAAAACATAGATGCAACATTAGGTATGTCAGTTCTGGAACGCCGCCCTAATCCGGAGGAACGTCCCCGCTGGGACCGCGTTCTCGATGCAGCGACCCACACATGGAGTCAGCCAACGAAAGGATTGTTCTTCCTCAACGGCTCCAATGGGCACCTCCCGATGGGTTTCATACAGGCTCTGACCGCCATGAATTACACACCAATCCCTCTGGCGTGCGAGTCCCCCACCGTCAAGGTTGTCGACGTCGGCATTCAAAAAACCCTGTCAGCCATCGCAGAACTCGATGGCGCCTCAGTGATCCTGGCGAGCCATGACGGAGACTTTGTCCCGCAGGTCCGCGAGCTCCTGTCAATGGGGCGCAAGGTCGCGATCGTGTGCTTCAAGGAGTTCCTTTCCGCCCAGCTCCAGGAGCTTGTTGACGAGGGACTTGAGGTGCTCGACCTCGAGCATGACCTCGACGCTTTCCAGGTGGTGCTTCCTCGGCTTCAGATCATCGATCTGGAGGCTTTCGACCCCTTCGCATTCCTGTAAGCCCCTCCCTCAACGCTTTTCGGAAGCAGCACCTTTCCGATGCACTCGTGCCGCGATGGCATGCTGGCGTGGTTGTGCTACAGGCTCGGCTTTCTCAGTGACCAAACCCGCGTGAGGAGTCCCAGATCAGATAGCTCGCAGTGCCCGCTGTCCGCTCACCGCGAGCCTCGTGCACCATGCCCTAGATCTGTCTTTCGCACATACACGATCCCCTGGATCTACCCCTCACACATGCACATACCCCTAGATTCTCCCTGTTTTTTGCACGATCCCCTAGATCTAACGCCCCGTCATTGTGCCGCGTTCCTCAAAACGCAGGTCACAAGACATTCCAATTTTCGAGGGATGTCCTGTCCTCTGTTGATCTAGGGGGTTGTGCACAAATCCTCCTAAGATTTAGGGGTTCGTGCAGGAGAGCATTCAGGATCTAGGGGTTCGTACACGAAAGAGGTTAAGACCTAGGGCATTGTGCAGCGAGCGGTACATGGCCTGATCAACGGAGCACCCACGACAGGCCCAACGAGCAACCGGTCAAGATAGTGCGGACTCGTGGCGACAACCGGTCAAGGTCTTACGAGGCCACGCTATCCGGGGTAAAGCGTGAGGGTGCATCATCCCCGAGCCTCCGCGCAACGCGCCGTTAGCCAAGCGGGGCGACGCGGCGTTGACCGGGGACAAAGCTGAGTGCTGATTCAGCCCTGGACGTCAGGAGCAACGTCCTTGAAGGGCCGGATCGGTTCTACCTGCTCGCGGACGGCCTGCGCTTGCTTCTCATCCCAGATGCCTTCAGCTTCACGCTCAGAATCGCATCGCGCCTGATACGACGCCTTCTCACGCGCGGTCGTTTCTTCATCCCAATCCAGCATTGCAGCCGCGATCTGAGCCACCGCATCCAGGGATTCCACTCCGCGATCCTTGTGCTCATAGTGGATGCGGGTACGACGTGTCAGCAGGTCCTCGATGTGCAGGGCTCCCTCGTACGCAATGCCGAATGCAATTTCCGCCCTGAGATATTCAGGCGCGCCGGGCAACTCGTCTCCGAGAGAAGGATCCTCCTTAATCATTGACAGCACCAACTCGATATCGGCCCCGTATCGATCCAGGAGATCTTCGACGTGGTCGACGCTTAGACCAGACTCTTGCGCCAATTTCTTGCGGGATTCCCACATCGCGAAGTAGCCGTTCGCTCCCTCGAGCGGTGTCTTTTCTGTGACGCACGGCTTGTTCTTCGCCCCAGAGCCGAGCGCAAAGTCCACTGCGTCCTGCGCCATCTGGCGATACGACGTCAGCTTGCCTCCCGCGATCACCGTCAGCCCAGGAGCGGCTTCCGTCACCGTATGTTCACGCGACACTTTCGTGGACTTGGTTTCGTCATTGTCGAGGGTTCCGGGTTGAAGCAGCGGACGCAGACCGGCATACGTGCCGATAATGTCGTCACGCGTCAGCGGGGTCGCCAGCACCGAGTTGGCATGTTCAAGCAGGTAGTCGATATCCTCCCTGTCGGCAACAGGTTCGAGGCGATCCTCATGGTAGGCGGTGTCTGTCGTGCCGATGATCCAGTACCGCTTCCACGGAATAATGAAAAGCACGGATTTCTCGGTACGCAGGAAGATACCGACTTTCGACTTGATCGCATCTTTGGGCACCACGATGTGAATACCTTTCGATGCCAGAACTTTCAGTCCCCCGCCGGTGTGCGCCAGCGACTGCGTTTTCTCAGTCCACACGCCCGTCGCATTGATGACGCTACGGGCTTTGATATGCAAGTCTTCGCCAGTTTCGAGGTCCACCACATGCGCCCCTCGAACCCGGCCGGAGGAATCCTGATCAAGTTCCTGAACCTGAACCCGGTTGGCAGCCAGCGCACCGTAACGCACCGCCGTGCGCACAAGCGTCACCACCAGGCGCGCATCATCTACACGCGCGTCGTAGTAGACGATCGATCCTGTTAACGCATCGGGTTTGATGGCGGGCGCCAGCTTCAGGGACCCTTTCTTCGAGTAATGCTTCTGGATCGGAACAGACCCGCGGTGCGCAAACTGGGCCAGTACGTCGTACATCCCGACACCGATAGCCGAATACGTGCGCTCAATGACCGGAATCTTCAACGGCCACAAGAACGGCTGCGCCTTCACCAGGTGAGGAGCGTTCTGCGTCAGCAGCAGACCGCGTTCCCGCAAGGATTCGTTCACGAGTTTGAAGTCGAGTTGGTACAGGTAGCGCAACCCGCCGTGCACCAGTTTCGAGGAGCGCGACGAGGTACCCGAGGCCCAGTCCTGCGCTTCCACGATTCCCACCCGCAGGCCACGCGTGGCGGCGTCAACGGCGATACCTGCTCCTGTCACTCCGCCACCGATGACGAGTACATCCAGCTCGGGGCCTGACGCCATTTCCTGCAGGGCATCGTGTCGGGCTGTGGGTGATAGAACTGGGATACTCATCTGCGTCTCCATCGATCGTGTTGTTGGACCGTACTTCTTTATCGCGACATTTAGTCGCGCTGCCTGCTCGCGCTAATCGATCACGCTCTGGGACGCGCTTCTCGATCGTGCTTGACGAGTTGTTGCCTTCATTATCTCAGAAATGCACGTCTACCCAAAGGTGTTGGGCATTTGTGCATGAGAGACTGGGAGTCGTGAGCAAACGTGATGAGCTGGCACTGCAAGCGGCCGTTCTGTACTACATCCGCGAAGAAAAGATGGAGGCGATAGCCTCCCAATTGAACATGTCGCGCTCGTCGGTTTCACGCCTGCTGTCCTACGCCAAAGAGGTGGGACTGGTACGCATCCAGGTGCAGGACCTGGCCGGTGCGCGCACCGACCTGGAACGCGAAATTGCGCAGGCGTTCCACGTCAACGCAGTCGTCGTCCCTGTTTCATCCGTAGACACCCCTGTCGCCACGCTTGAATCGGTGGCGCAGGTGGCCGCGGCGCAGCTCGCCAACTTGATGCAACCTGGCGCCACGCTTGGAATCGCCTGGGGCAATACAACGGCAGAAGTCACGCGCCACTTGGCCAGGACTCCCCTGCCCAACGTCACGGTCGTCCAGCTCAACGGGGCCGGTAATGCGGCACAGTCAGGTGTCCCGTACGCGGGTTCAATCATGTCGCGCGCTGCTGAAGCGTTTGGTGGCCAGACGGTCTACTTCCCCGTCCCCGCGTTCTTCGACTATGCCGACACTAAAGAGGCACTGTGGCGCGAACGCTCAATTCGCCAGGTCCTGACGACGATCGAGTCGTCAACCGTGGCACTGTTCGGTGTGGGTTCGCTCGACGCAGCGCTCCCCTCGCACGTGTATTCGGGCGGATATCTTGACGCCACCGAACTTCACGCAGCACGCGCCGACGGAGTAGTGGGCGACGTCTGTACGGTACTGATCCGCGAAGACGGCTCAACGAATATGGAGCTCAACCATCGAGCATCCGGTCCCATGCCCGACGTATTGCGGCGCATCCCCGTGCGGCTGTGCGTCGTTTCTGGCATCTCGAAAGCGATTCCCCTGCTGGGAGCGTTGCGTGCCGGGGTGATGACGCACTTGGTGGTCGACTCCGAAGCGGCACGCGCACTGCTCAACCGGATGAACCGCGAGCACGGTCAGCGATCGTCTCGCTAACGGGCCCGCTCACGCACGTCAAGCAATTCGAGCGCGGGGGTTGCCACATCGATGCCTGACACGCTCATCACCTGCTCGATGACGGTGTTCGGGAAGACACTGACACCGCATGTCGCACCCAGCATTGCGCCGGTGATCGCGCCGATTGTGTCCGTGTCCCCTCCAATATTGGCAGCCTGGATCAGAGCTTTATAGGGCTGCTGCGCGTAGCGGCGCGTTAACGCGAATGCCGCCGGAACAGCTTCATTGGATTCGACGGATGTTCCCACCATTTCGCGCAGCCAGGTTGCGAAGTCTTCCTCGTTCCTCTTGCGGGCATGATTATGGGCGTACTGCGTGCGTGCGACGACGCTGGCTCGCGGACTCCAGTGTCCGGGCGAACCCAGTCGGTCGATTTCGGTCAGCGCAAGTTCAAGTGCTGACAGGGTATCCAACCCGTTGATCCCCAGGCTGACGACTCCGGCGACGAGCGCAGCACTTTCAAAACCCTGCGTCGTATTGTGCGTCACCATGCATGATTCGCGCACTACGCGCGTGAACGCTTCGGCCTCGCGCATGTCGATGGCTATGCCCACCGGCGCCACCCGCATCGCGGCGCCGTTGGTCGTGCCTTCCGTTCCAGGGGTGCCGTATTCGGCGCCGGCACGGATTTCTTCGAGTGCACTCTTGGTGGAGGGGCCGAGCAGGTCGAGGGATCCTCGCGCTCTCATCGTGTCTTCCCACGCGAGCAGGCGGTGCGCCAGTTCAAGCGAATCAATGTGCCCGTCACCGTCGATCAACAGGGAGGCAACCAGGAGGGCCTGTTCGGTGTCGTCGGTGACATGGCCAGCTTTCATGGAGGGCGCGATGGGCTGCGTCGGGCTCGCATCGACGAGGCCGTCCACACGGATGTACGCCTGATGAATCTCCTCATGGCTCATCGATTGCGTGGGCATGCCGAGCGCATCACCGAGAGCAAGTCCAGTCAGAGCGCCGATCGCCCGATCTGCTTTGAGCGCTTGCGTTTGCTTCACGAAGTTCGTCACGAATTACTGCCTTAGTGGTTCTGCGTCGTTTTATTGATGTACGAGGGCATCCGTGGGCGCTGCCACATGAAAGCGCATGGGAGCCAGCAGGTGCCTTTCGTTTAATGTAAACACAGAACCTGCATGTTGGCTGAGAAGTTTCGGAGCGTAGGGCTCGTGAGCAGATACGGCCGGCATATATGTGTCCTGCCAGGCAGATGCGTCCGACAGGCGAAGGTCACTGCAAAACGGGCACGGTCGGCGGGCAAAAGTCGCCGGTAAGCAAGTACGTCGAGCAGGTAAATGCCACTAGCAAGCAGTACCCGTATTTGAGCTCCACTGTCTGCGCCTGCGTAGTCGATTGGTCTGTACCGTGGCATCCGGCTGTGAGCAGCGCTGCCATCATCGATCCAACAATGAGCAGTCGCTTCTGGCTCGCCCGGCTCCGATTCATCATGGTCGTGTCCTTCTCATCGATGCAGTGTGGTGGCGCAGACGGCGTGCAGTGAATCAGATCTTCTTGACCAGCGGGAACGTGATGGTTTCTCTGATTCCCTGCCCCGTCAGAGCCATGAGCAGGCGATCCAGCCCCATTCCCATGCCGCCCGACGGAGGCATGCCGTATTCCATCGCCATCAGGAAGTCCTCGTCCAGCACCATAGCTTCCGGGTCGCCTTCAGCAGCGGCGAGTGCCTGGGCTTCGAAGCGCTGGCGTTGGATCACGGGGTCGACCAGTTCCGAATAGGCTGTGGCCAGTTCAAACCCTCGCACATACAGATCCCACTTTTCCACCACGCCGGGCTTTGAGCGGTGTCCTCGTACCAGCGGTGAGGAATCTTCCGGGAAGTCGCGCACGAAGGTCGGGGCCCACAGACTGTCCCCCACGGTCTTTTCAAAAATGACTTCCGCAATCTTGCCATTGACGTAGTGGTCGGGGATCTCTTCGCCCAGATCTGTTGCGATGCGCACCAAATCCTCGCGCGAAGTCTGCGGGCTGATCGCGGTTCCGACCGCGTCTGAAATCGAGTCATACAGGCTGATCGACTCCCACGATCCCGACAGGTCGTAGGTCGAACCGTCGGGCAGGGTGACGACTTCGGTTCCCAGTGCGTCGCGCGCGGCTTTCTGAATGAAATCACGGGTACGCGTGGCCATCGTGTCGTAGGTTCCGTACGCTTCGTACGCTTCCAGCATTGTGAATTCAGGTGAGTGCGACGAGTCAGCGCCTTCATTGCGGAAGTTACGGTTGATCTCGAAGACCTTGTCAACACCACCGACAACTGCGCGCTTGAGATACAGCTCAGGGGCGATACGCAGGTACAACTCCGTGTCGTAGGCATTCATGTGTGTTGAGAACGGGCGTGCTGCCGCACCGCCGTGCAGGACCTGCAGCATCGGCGTCTCAATTTCGATGAACCCTGCGTCATGGAAGTAGTCGCGCAGTGAACGCACAACGTTGGCTCGCATGCGCACCATCTCGCGAGCTGCGGGGCGCACGATCATGTCGAGGTAGCGGCGGCGCACGCGCATGTCCTCCGACAACGCCATTTCCGTGCCGTCTTCAGCGGTGTAGGTCTTGGGAAGTGGACGCAGTGCCTTGGATGCGATCTTCCATGCGGGGGCATCCTCGTCCTCCCCCGGCTCCGCCATAATCGACAGTTCTCCGCGCCTGGATGAAATCACTCGCCCGTGGACGAACAGGTGGTCTCCCAGGTCAACCTCGGACTTGTAGGTTGCGAGCGAGTCCGGTCCGACGGAGGCGGCGGACAGCATCACCTGGATGCGCACACCTGCGCCGTCCTGCAAGGTGGCGAAGCAAAGTTTTCCGCCGTTGCGCATCAGCATCACACGGCCGGCAATTCCCACCACATCGTCGGTCTCTTCACCGGCTTCCAGATGCCCATACGCCTCACGCACCTGAGCGATGGTCGACGTGATCGGCAGTTCAACCGGGTAGGGCTGCTTCCCCTCGTCCAGCATGGTTTGACGTTTACCTGCACGGATCCGCATCTGTTCAGGCGCGTCGTCACGGCCCTGTCCCGCTTCCTTTCGAGGAGCGTTCGAATCGTCGTGTCCGGCCGGTTTCTGGGGCGTTAGTTCTTCACTCACGTGTGCCATGGTATCTGTTTCAGTCTTTCTTCGAAAAACGAGGGAGGCCTCCACTGTCTTCGTTCATACCTGAACTGTGCAGGTCCAGCTCGCGGGCGCGTTCGGAGTCTTCGGGCACGCGACCAGGATGAGAGCCGCAATCCACGATGTGATTGTCGCGGTCAACAAAGACCACATGAGGCTGCCAGGATTCCAGTCGTGATTCTGGAACGGACACGTACGCCATGATAATGACCAGGTCCCCCACGCCGATTTTTCGGGCTGCGGCACCGTTAAGCTGCACCACGCCCGAACCGACCGGTCCGGCGATGGTGTACGTCGTCAGCCGCTCACCGTTATTGATATCGACAATGTCCACCTGCTGACCTTCACGGATGTCGGCTGCTTCCAGCAGATCCGCATCAATCGTCACCGACCCGACATAGTGCAGGTCGGCATCGGTGACGCGCGCACGATGAATCTTGCCGCATATCATCGGGCGGTACACTTCCGCAGGCGAGCTGGCCGCGCGCGGGCCCATCGCTGGTGCGCTCTGGTCAGTCATTGGCATCCCCCGAAGCGCCCTTTGGGCGGTCAATGATCGTATTGTCGATCAGGCGGGTCGACCCCACGCGCGCTGCCAGCAGCACATATGCGCGGTCGGGCCCCTGATCGGTGGGGGGCACC
>OBZN01000409.1_pt1 | contig 15824 bp, 14 predicted proteins | sample 1476951 | NCBI WGS metagenome assembly OBZN01 (sample SAMEA2580246, study PRJEB22360) | human gut metagenome | biome: human gut; feature: human-associated habitat; material: faeces | place: Denmark | collected 2008/2010
AGCCCATGCAACAGCCGCAGTACCAGCAACCGGTTCCGCCGCAGCAACCGCAGTACCAGCAGCCTTATGCTCAGCCCGCTCCTCAGCAACAGAGCCAGCCCTACGCTCAGCAGCCATACGTTCAGCCTCAGGGCCAGCAATATGCTCAACAGCCCATGCAACAGCCGCAGTACCAGCAACCGGTTCCGCCGCAGCAACCGCAGTATCAGCAGCCTTATGCTCAGCCCGCTCCTCAGCAACAGAGCCAGCCATACGCTCAGCAGCCTGCACCGCAGTCGGGCCAGCCCTATGCTCCACAGCCCATGCAACAGCCGCAGTACCAGCAGCCGGGCCAGCCATACGCGCAGCAGCCTGCGCAACCAGCAAAACCAGTGCTCCCGCCAGCATTTATGGGCGAGCTCAAGGCAGGATTTGCCAATGGGCGCGGCCTTGCTGCCCTCGGCGCCGTGCTGGGGGTGCTCGTCGTCGTCTCATTCATCTTTGGCCTGTTCCTCATGCCTCTGGGATCGGCGATGGGCGGCGCGGCCGGCTCAGATGACTCCATACTGTCGGGCCCCTCGCCCCTCGTATTCGCCGGTGTTGTGCTGGGAGGCTACATCTTTGCAGGTGCTCAGGCTATGGGCTTCACAATAGCCGGAGGAACACTCTCAGTGCTGTTCATCCTCGCCTGGGCTGTCATCTGCACGCTGATCTGGGTCGTGCTCAAACGATTCTTCAAAGTCCAGCGCGATGACACTAACCTTGTTGCCCACCTGGTCCGCACGGTACTGGAAGCTCTGGCTATTGGCCTCGTTACCTCGATCCTGTTCGGTTTTTGGAGGCTGCGGCTTGTCGCACCGCTCGACGGCGGTGACCTGTCCTTTGACAACCTCGGCAGCCTGTCAATGGGACCCGGTTTCTTCCACATCTTCCTGAACGTGACATTCTTCGTTGGGATCACGCTTTTCTTTACTCGTAAATTTCTTCCTGCCAGCTGGAAAGACAATAAGTTTGTTGCTGAGCTGCTTACTGGTGCTCGCGAATTCGTTCAGGCACATGCGGTGCTCTTCGCCATCTTCGCTCCCTTCGCTCTGATTCTCGGGATCGTGTTTTTTGCCAAGACAGATGGCGTGTCCGTCACGCTGGTTCTGCCGCTGTTGGCCAACATCATCATCTGGATTACAGGCATGTGCTTCTTCGGTGGATTCTCGGTGGGTGGCTCAATGATGGACATGTTCGGTTCGGGTGGATCCTACGGTGGCAGTGGCACTGCCATGATCTGGAATTTCCACCCCATCGCCGCGGTCATCGGTTTCATCCTCGCCATCGTCGCCATCATCGCAATGGCGATCCACATCGGGGCTCGACGCACGCGCACCGGCTCGATTCAGTGGGCCAGGATCTGGCAGATGCCAGTCATCGGCCTTCTGGCGTGGCTCATTGTTGGCCTGTGGCTTTCCAACGTTACGATGCATATGTTCGGTGAGAGTGCTTCTCTCGGCATGTCATGGTGGACGCCGTTCACGGTCGCCATCCTTGGACTCTTCCTCGCCTCACTGCTGGCCGAGATTCTTCCCGAAGCATTGGTCGACACTCCACTGCTGCCGTTGCTCGCTGGAAAGAAGACGGCGCAAGCCTGGCGTCAGCAGCCTGCTCCGGTTCAAGCTGCTCCTCAGCAGCAGTACGGGTACGGAAATGGGATGCAACAGGGCATGAACGCTCCTCAAGGCCCCCAAAACTCGGCGCAGTACAACCAGTACCCGCAAGGGGCGGCCGCACCTTACCAGCAGGAATTCGGTTCGCAGTACCCGAATCAGGGGTACCAGCCTCCGGCTCAGGACCCGTCAGGATCAGCCGATAACCAGGCAGAACCGCCGTATCCGCCGCAAGACTCCTCACCTCAGCAGTGAAAGTGAGTCGCTGAATCGATCACTGAAATGAAGATGGTCTCCGAACTGACTTCGGTCAGATCGGAGACCATCTCCACTTTTCAGATGCGCCCGGTTCCTGCCGCAGGCGCAAAAAATTCGCCGCCTACACTGTAGACGGCGAATCAGAAAGCAGCGTATCAGCGGGTGTGACGCGCCACTCGTTCAGACTTCAGGCACTTCGTGCACACATTCAGTCGCTTGGGTGTGCCGTCAACCAAGGTACGAACGCGCTGGATATTCGGGTTCCAGCGGCGATTCGTGCGCTTGTGGGAGTGCGAGACACTCTTACCGAAGCCCGGTCCCTTGCCGCAAACGTCGCATACGGAAGCCACGATGATCTCCTCTAAGTAGTCAGTTATCGTCCCAAATGAGACAGTCGATGTGGTGCGAATCCACCACGAGCAACCACAAAATGGTAGCTGATGACAGGCCTATTCTCCAACTCTTTGAACCACATTGCCTGTGTCAGTTCCACCACATCTGCGCGCGGGCGACCAAAAGTGAGACGATAGGATCACCCGTGACTACTCATAGCGAAAGGCCTATCCGTGACCGGTGAACTCTCAGCACACACGCTGGCACTCACGCTGACAACAGCCGCCACGGAACTGGCCAAATTGCGTCCCTTCCTGGATGACCTCGATGGATGGAACTCCCACGACTGCGACACGGGCACCAACGCGCTTCTGACAGTGGAATCCATGAGCCGCCTCGCCCCAACTGACCCGGACATGCCTCTGGCTGATTACCTCGACACGTTGGTCAGCGAGGGGATCCGCACAGGGCACGGACACGTCGGATTGCTCATTACCGCTCTATGGAGTGCCTGGGCACACGCCCTGCGACAAGAATCCGGCGCAGATCTCAATCCGATCATCGTGCGACGGATGCTCACATCCGCCCCCTGGGATGCGCCCGACGCCCACGTGAATGTCGCACCTGCCCTTGCTGCAATGTTTGATGAGGCAACCAGCGAACTCGAGGTTCTGGGAGCAACGGTTCCTGATCAGAGCGACCTCGTCTCCCTGTATTCCAGCCAATTGCAGTATGGGTTGATCAACGCCACTGATGACTATATCGACGCAGGTGCAGCAGCCCTGATCGTCATCGCCGCATCACTGGACTGCACCATGCGTAACGATCCAGCCATCCTGGACTCACTGGCACGTATGATGAGCGACCTGGCTCATTCACATTCGCGCCTGGTTTCGACCGCTGTCCGCCCGCGCGACGCCTTCAATGTGGACATGATTGTGGCAGGCAGTACTGACGATGCCACGAATGCAGGCGACTATCTTGATGCACTGGAAGCTCGGTGGGCGGCAGTGGGAGCCACCGATTTGTTTGCCTATGGCACCTGGCGTTTCCGCATCGACACATCGGCGCCATTGGCAGTTCGACCACCCCACGGCACCGTCACCCGGTTTATGGTCCGTGACGGCCGACCCGACGAACTCATCGGCGTGGACACGCTCAGTGACGGTGTGACGCATCGCGGCGCTCAGCTCCTCGAACGCCGCACCCACCAGCGCATCGAACGCGCCACAGTTATAGCGATGACTCATGCACCCGGCCTTGTCGAAGACCTCGCACAGGCAGGAGCACTGACACTGCTCGACCCGAGTGACCAGGACATTGAGGCCATCACTTGCGCCCTCGCGCATTCGTCAACAGGAGTGTCGCTCATTGCCGCCTGCGACAGTGCCAGCCGCGCACGTGCCGAACGTATTCGTGATGTATCGCCCCACACAGTCATTGTCGCCCCGTGCGAGGACGACCTGACAGCGCTGGAATGCACCCGAGCGTGCGCCAGCGCCTTCGTCCCACAGCCAGGCGGACCCACCGTCGCACCTGTCATGCAGACCATGCTGACTCAGTCAGCAGCGCGCGCAGCTGCAGCCAGCTTCGCCCTGGCCATTACCTATGATGCGGATGAGCAACTTCCTCTTGCCGTGCGGGAAGTCAAGGCGCGCGCCCCCAGACGCGTGCGTCTGTTGATCGGAGCTGCCGACGGTCCGAACCTGACGGCAACGGTTCGTCAGATGCTGGCACCTGACATCAATGAGCTCGAAGTAATTGACGGCGGGCAGGCAGGCCCCAGCATTATTCAGGGACTGACCGTATGAACGGGTTTTCCACCTCCCTCGACGTCCCCCTTGCGCTGCGTCTGCCCGCCTCGACGGCGCGAAAACTTGCCGCACACGATCTGATCTCGGTGGCTGACCTGCTCACGTACGGGCCACGCAGGCTCGACCAGTGGGGCTCGCTCACACCGATCAGTTCGCTGCACGAAGGGGACACGGTGACGATCCTCGCTGAAGTGCTCAGTGCCCAGATGATGCCCAACCGCACGCGCAAAGGGGTACGCTTCGTGGTTGAACTGACCGATGGGTCCGAGACGATCACCGCCACGTTCTTCGCTTCCACGCGCTATCGCCTCGCGCCCCACGAACGACTGCTCGAACCTGGTGCGCGCATGCTGTTTGCCGGCAAGGTCGGTTCCTACAAGGGGAAGGTTCAGCTGACAAATCCGCAGTTTGAAGGCGCGCAGGACGCCACGATTCCGGAGATCGTTGAACGCAGCCAGCGACTCATCCCCATTTACCCGGCCACTGCCTCGCTCAATTCGTGGACCATTGAGCGCGCTGTGTCTTTTCTGCTTCAGTCCATGCACGAGGGCGACCTGGCTGACCCCGTCCCGGAAACGATTCGCCGTGAAGCTGGTCTGCCTGATCTGGTCACCACGTTGCGCGCACTGCACGAGCCGGACAGCCGCGAGGACTGGAAAACTGCCCGCGCGCACATGGCGTGGCGTGAAGCATTCACACTGCAGGCTGGGCTGGCCTGCGTCAGAAGCGGTAGTGACATGGAAAGGGCGCCGGTGTGTCCGCGAGGCGATGACGGTGCCGTCCAGGCTTTACGCGACTCCCTGCCTTTCGACTTGACGGGCTCCCAGGAAGCAGCGGTGGAGGCCATTTCACGTGACCTCATGCGCGAACGCCCCATGCAGCGCCTCCTGCAAGGCGACGTGGGATCCGGTAAGACGGTGGTATCGGCACTGGCCATGTGCCAGGTTATGGATTCAGGATTCCAGGCGGCGATGCTGGTACCCACCGAGGTCCTCGCTGAGCAGCACTACCAGTCCCTGCATGCCCTGATCGCGCGGATGACCACCCACGCGCCACGCATCGAACTGCTCACAGCTTCCACTCCGCGCGCCGAGCGCCGCACTCTGGAACGCGACCTTGCTGACGGCCAGCCCATGATCGTGGTCGGTACACACACGTTGCTGCAAGATAGCGTCACATTCGCGCACCTGGGCCTGGTTGTCATCGACGAGCAGCATCGTTTCGGTGTTGCCCAGCGTGACCACCTGCGCGGCGCGGCCACCGCTGCCACGCTGACGATCCCGCACCAACTGGTCATGACCGCCACGCCCATTCCGCGAACTGTCGCGATGACCGTGTTTGGTGACCTGGACCAGACGTGCATCAATGAGCTTCCACCGGGGCGTCGCCCCGTCAGCACATTCTTAGTCGATGTGGCCAACGCGGCGTGGATGCAGCGTCTATGGGAACGCGCCCGCGAAGAGATTGACCAGGGCGGCCGCATTTTCGTCGTCTGTCCACGTATTGACGAGGGAGACGACGTCGAAGACACGGATGCAGCTGACCACCGTCCACCGCTCGCATCCGTCCACGCGGTGGCGGCCGCACTGCGCACCCAGACAGCGTTGCAGGGTATCGGGATCGAGGAACTGCACGGACGAATCGGCAGTGCTGACAAGACCCGCATCATGGATGACTTCATTGCGGGTCGCGCCCCTGTCCTCGTGTCCACCACAGTGATCGAAGTGGGAGTGGATGTGCCCGAAGCGACCATGATGGTCATCATTGACGCCCAGCAATTTGGCCTCTCACAGCTGCACCAGTTGCGCGGCCGTGTCGGACGCTCGGATTCAGACAGCGTGTGCATGGCGGTACACCGCCACGACCTGTCGGCACCAGCCCGCGAACGGCTCGAGGCCTTCGCGCGCACGACAGACGGATTCGAACTGGCGCGCGTGGATCTGACGCTACGTCGAGAAGGCGACGTGGTCGGCGCCCAACAGTCAGGGCGCACCTCGGGACTGCGTTTCCTGTCGGTCGCACGAGATGGCGACATTATCGAGCAGGCGCGTGACGCTGCGCGACGCACCATCAGCGCAGACCCCTCACTGGCCGATCACAGCGAACTTGAACGAGTCATCAGAGCGCGACTGTCCTCACAGGTCGCGTGGATGGAGCGTTCCTAGCCGACCACTGCTGACAGTGCGATACACACGACTGTTCCGTTGAGAATCGAAATCATGAGGTTGTGTTTCCACAGGTGCAGTCCGACCGTCACGACGAGGGCGACCAGTGTCGGCATTGTTGCCTGCAGGTCGCTCCACGCAACATCCATCATCGTGTAGACGCTCAAGATGGCCATGATGCCCACAGTCATGCGCCTGCCCAGCCATTTGATGAGGCGAGATTCGCGGATCGGGGCGAGCAACGCGAACGGCACGGCGCGCAGCAACACGGTGACAAGACCGGCTACCGCAAGGATCGCAATCAGATACATCGTATTCATCGCCTCTCCTTCGCGGCGAACATGACAACCAGAACCAGCACGTAGGCCGACATGGCGATGACCAGCATTGATCCGGGCACAACAATCGCGGCCGCCACGCACAGGCGCCCCGCATATGCCACGTCGTGTCCGATGCTCACCGAAATTATGGTGGCACGAGGGCCAGTGGCCGCGATGTATGTCCACGCTGCGAACCAGTAGAGTAGGTCCCATGACACGGATTGTGGCCGGAAAGGCAAAAGGGCGCGTACTGAAGGTGCCTGCACGCGGAACGCGGCCCACATCGGAACGCGTGCGCGAAGCACTGTTCTCACGCCTGGATGCCATGAATATGTGCGATGGGGTAGCGGTGCTGGACCTGTACGCAGGGTCGGGAGCGCTGGCCTTCGAGGCCCTCTCACGCGGAGCAGCCCGGGCTGACATGGTGGACAGTTCACGTCAGGCTGCCCGCGCCATGAGTACGAACGCAGCGATGATGGGCTATGAAGATCGCACGCGCATCCACACCCTCGACGCGCTGGCGTTTGTGCAGTCAGGCCGCGTGAGCAGCCCGGTTGACCTGGTGTTCGTGGACCCTCCCTATGATTTGGCACAAAATGCGCTCGCGGCCGTGCTGGCCGGACTCGCGGCGCACCTGTCGCCAGACGCCCTCGTCATTGTGGAGCGATCAACCCGCTCACAGGCGCCAGACCTGCCGGATGGCCTGGTGTGCGAAGATCACCGTCACTGGGGTGAGACTGCCGCGTGGTTCATTGGCCGTGCCGATAGGGTGGAGTCATGACGCAACGCCAGCCACTCATCGCAGTGATCCCGGGATCCTTCGACCCCATCACCTGCGGCCATGTCGACATCATCGAACGCGCTGCACGCTTCGCGGACCGCATCATCGTGGCGGTGGGGATCAACTTGGCGAAAACCACGATGTTCGATTCTGCGGCGCGTATCCGCATGGCGCAGGCAGCGTGTGCCGATCTGGACCCCGCCATCGCCGGCCGCATCAGTGTGAAGAAAATGGACGGCACGGCGATTGATTTTTGCCGCTCCCACCAGGCACGCGTGATCGTCAAGGGAATCCGAAACGCTGCCGACATGCAGTGGGAAGAGGTCCAGGCGTGGGTGAACCGCACTCACGGTGAGGTGGAAACATTGTTCCTCCCCACCGCGCCGGAGCTGGCACTCGTTTCCTCCAGCATCGTGCGCGAACTGTTGGCGTGGCAAATGGACGCTTCTCGGTATGTTCCACCGGCAATTGTGCCGATGTTGACGGACAATAAGACTCATAGACACTCATGAGGCAACAGGCGGAGGACACAATGGCTTACGACGAGAACGTCCCTTCTGACGAGCCGAGTGACAGCTCGGAAGTGTATGGCCCATCGACGGTGATCGCGGCGCTCGAACAGATCGAAGCACTGGTTGAAGAGGCTCGTTCGGTTCCACTTTCAGCATCCGTGATGGTCAATCGCGCTGAGATCCTTGATCTGATTGAACAGGCCCGAGCCGCGCTGCCTGAAGACCTGGTTGCAGCAGACGCCCTCGTCGCTGACGCCGACGCCGTGCTGGGCCGGGCTGACTCGGCCGCTGAAATGACGCTGACGGAGGCCCGCACGCAGGCACGAACCCTCACTGATGAGGCGCGTGAGCAGGCCGAGCACATGATCGCTGAGGCGCAGGACAAGGCACAACGCACCGTGGCCCACGCGCAGGAACAGGCTGAACATGTTGCCAATCAGGCCCGCTCCGACGCTGAAAACACGCTCAGTGATGCGAACGCTCAGGCTGAACGCCTCATCGCGAGTGACCGAATCTCCCAGATGGCGGAAGATCGTGCACGCCAACTGGTCGGTGAAGCGAAGAACGATGCGCGCAAACTGCGCGAAGGTGCCGACCGCTACGTTGTGAAGTCCCTGGGCGAGCTGTCCGACGTGCTGTCGGATCTGCATCGACGTGCGCAGGCCGGTCAGCGCACCATTCTGGAGCGCGCCAGCCAGGAAAAGACGGATATCTCCCTTGACGATGAGTAAACGCGAACCGGTAGCGGCATCCTCACTGACCGTGTCACTGCGCGACGTGCCGCGCCGCGTTGGAACGACCCGCAGTTATGAGCTGCAGTGGCACGTGCCCGCAGGTATCGGCACCCCGATGATGGCGATTCGTGAAGGCGCGCTCGTCCCCGTCACCGTGGACATCACGTCCATTGACGAGGGAGTCCTGGTGCGCGCACGCTGCCAGTGTGACCTGGAGGGTCAATGCGTGCGCTGCCTGGATGACATTGTGCAGGAAGCGGACGTGGACGAAAGCGTCGTCTATTACGATCAGCAGCCGGAAGGTGACGAGGACGCCCTTGTCATCAGTGCGCACGACATGCTGGATCTGGAACCGATGCTGCGTGACGCAATCGTGCCGCTGATTGATCCGCAGCCACTGTGCGGTCCGGACTGTCAGGGGCTGTGCCCGCATTGCGGTGAGCGTCTGGATGATCTGCCTGAGGATCATCACCATGAGGTTATTGACCCTCGGATGGCTTCCCTTGCGCAGCTGCTGGATGATCTGAACGTACAGGACGGGCAGGATCGTGGCTAAGCATTCGAAACTTCCTGAACCTGTCAATGTGGATACGGCTGAGCTGGAACGCAACTGGGGGATTGAGGTTGACCCCTCGCTGCTGCACCGCGCGCTGATTCACCGGTCTTTCGCCTATGAGGCCGGCGGGATTGCGCATAATGAACGCCTGGAATTTCTGGGCGATTCTGTCCTGTCCATCGTGGTGGCAGCCCGCCTGTTCGAGGATCACCCTGACCACAGCGAAGCAGACCTGTCGCGCATGCGTGCGGCCACCGTATCGCAGGAGCCTCTGGCATACGTCGCGCGGCGCATCCACCTGGGTGATTTCCTGTACCTGGGCAGGGGCGAAGATATTCACGGTGGACGTGACAAGGACTCTATCCTCTCCGACGCGCTCGAAGCGCTGATCGGGGCAACGTTTCTGACACACGGGTTTGAGAAGACTCGTCAGATCGTGCTCCACCAGCTTGCTGACCTGCTGGATCGCGCTGTTGTGCGCGGACAGATGCAGGACTGGAAGACAACGCTGAGCGAATATGCGCGCGACCACGGTCACGAGCAGCCCGTCTACCAGGTCACCAGCACCGGCCCGGATCATGAGCGCAGCTTCACCGCCACCGTTGCTTTCGGTGAGGTGGGCTATGAGAAGTCGGCGCTGGCAACAGCGGAAGGCACGTCGAAGAAGCACGCTGAAAATGCGGCGGCTCGAGCTGCGATCGCGCGGCTTGACCCGGATTACCCCATGGAATGATCGCGCCGCCAGGCACACTATGATGGGACATGTGATGAGTAACGAAAATCCTGAACGTCCAGATGTTCGCGTCATGATCGTCGATGATCATGAGATTGTGCGTCGAGGAATTGCTGAAATCGTCGACCGGGCCGATGGCCTGGAAGTGGTTGCAGAAGCGGGCACCGTGGCCGACGCGTTGCGCCGCGCCGATCTGGTTCGCCCGGATGTTATCCTGGTGGACTTGCAGCTGCCGGATGGCACCGGCATCGACATTATGGACCGTCTGGGCACTGACCATCCTGAAATCCGCCCGATCGTACTGACCTCGTTCGATGATGACGAGGCACTGGCTGAGTCCCTTGAAAAAGGGGCACGCGCCTACGTGTTGAAGACAGTGCGTGGAGCTGAAATCACTGACGTGATCCGCGCCGTTTCAGAAGGGCGTGTCCTGCTCGATGAGCGCACTGTGACGCGTCGCCGCGCTGATCACGATGACCCTACAGCTGACCTGACACCTTCTGAGCGCAATGTGCTCGAGCTGATCGGCGATGGCCTGTCGAACCGTGAGATCGGGGAGAAGCTCGGTGTGGCTGAAAAGACGGTGAAGAACCACATTACGTCGTTGCTGTCGAAGATGGGTCTGCAGCGTCGCACGCAGGTGGCAGCCTGGGTGGCGGGCCAGCGAGCGGCGGCCTGGCGTAACTGACCTATTCCGGGTCGATTTCCGCGCGCCAGATAATTTCTGCACCTGCGCCGTCGATACCTGCGCCGAACACGAAACTGCCGGCGTGACGTCGGGCGCGCTCACGCATATTGGACAGGCCGGAATTGCGTGTGCGGTGCGGGTCGATTCCGCGTCCGTCGTCAGCCACACGCACGCACACTTCTCCAGCAGTGTCATCGGATGGGGACGTCACTTCCAAAATGACGCGCCCCGCCGTTGCGTGCGCATGCCGCGCAATATTGGACAGTCCTTCACGCACGACAGCCACCACATCATCACCCACATCATCGGACAGCATGTTTTCGATGGCGCTCACCATCGCGTCTTCTGCTTCTTCGTCCTCGTTAATCGCCGTGCCGTCCAGTGAAATGACGAGGGAGGGCGCGAATCCGAGGAAGGAGCGTGACAGGGAAGATTCCTGACGGACGCGCTCGACCAGACCGACATTCTGGTCGGGCTCGCGCAGGCCGTGGACGATGGCACGGATCTGGCGCACGGCTTCATCCACCGAGGCCAGTGCTTGATCCAGAATCGACGACACCTCGTCGGTCGATGCCTCTTCTTCCCTGACTTTTGAGCGGGCCGCGTCCAGGCTCATCCCCGCCGCGAACAGCTGCTGGATCGCGAAGTCGTGCAGGTCCCGGCTGATACGTGAGCGCTCATCGAGCAGGGTTTCCACGTCTTGAATGTGGCGCGCCGATGCCAGCTCCAATGCCAGGGTGGCCTGGGATGCGAGGGATTCAGCCAGCGGCAGGTCTGACTGGGCGAATTCCTGGCGTCCGGGTTTGCGCAGCAGGATCAAGACACCAGACGTTTCGCCACGAGCCTTCAGGGGCGCGTACAGCGCGGGGCCGAATTTCGTGAATTCCGGGACGCGCATGATCTGTGCGTGCTCCATTGAATCAACCATCATGCCGGTGCCTTCCCTCAGCACGGACATGGTGCGGCCTTCTTTCGGGAAGGTCAGTCCCAGCAATCGATCCGCGTCGTAGCCGTCGGTGATCTCCGCCGCATACGTGTCGCCCACGGAGGGCAGCACAATGATTGCGGTATCCGCGTGGGACACGTCGCGCACGGTGTGCGCAATGAGTTCGAGGGCTTCTTCCTCGTCGGTTCCTTCCAGCATTGCTGTTGTCAGGCGTTGTGAGGCTGAGATCCAGCGTTCGCGGTTACGTGAGTGTGCGAATCGTTCAGCGTTTTCGATTGCCAGTCCGGCTGCGCGTGCCAGCGCGCTCACCGTTGCGACGTCCTCGTCGGTAAAACCGCCGACGCGCCCTGTCAGGAACAGGCGCCCGAACACCTGTTCGTGCACGTTGAGGGAGATTCCCAGGAAGTTGTCAATCGGTGAGGAGGACCCAGCGTCGGCTGGTTGGGCGGGAAGTTCGAAATCGACGTTCGGGTTGAGCAGGTCAGGTATGACCAACGGCTCATGGGGCGGGATATGCGCTGTGAGCGTTTCGATCAGGGGCTGCGTGTGAAGTTCCTGGGCTCTGGCTCCGTGACCGACCAGCCGCGCGGTACGTCCCCACGTGTCCAGCACGGCCACGCCGCCCCACCTGGCGCCAGTGAGCAGGCACGACTGATCGACGAAAGTTGTCAGAATCGGATCCAGTTCCAGTGAAGCCGTCAGGTCCAGTACAGCCTGCAGGATCGACGGGTCCGCATAGGTGTCATTCGTGTGTGTTGGTGGTGTCACTGTTCCTCCTGCTGCAGTGCCCACCGATAGTTTCCAGCGTGAGCGATGAGCTGGTCGTGAGTGCCCGATTCCACGACATGTGCGATGCCGTCCTCATCCTGTTCCAGAACGATTACCTGGTCAGCCTTGGCAAGGCCAGATAGGCGGTGCGTGACGACCACGATGCCGCGTCCCTGGTCAGTCGGGCTGAGCAGTGTATCCATCAAGGCGTCAGCGGTTGTCGCGTCCAGATGCTCGGCAGGCTCGTCCAGCAGAACAAGCGGGGCAGGAGCAGCCAGCGCGCGGGCCAGCAGAAGTCGGCGGCGCTCACCACCGGAAACTGTGGTGCCTCCAGAGCCGATCAGCGTGTCCAACCCTGCCGGCAAGGCATCACACCACTGTCCCAATCCAGCCGTCTCCAGCAGCTGCCGGGCTTCTTCACGGGTCACGTCCGGCCTGGCGACGCGGATGTTCTCATAGACGGTCGTGGCAAAAATGTGTGCATCTTCGGCGGTCATCGTGATGCGGCGGGTCACGTCGTCGCGATCAGCCTGCCACGCGTTCACGCCGTCAATCGTGACACGCCCTTCCTTGGGCGGAAGCATACCGGCGAGCGTAAACAGGAGCGTCGATTTACCGATGCCGGACGGTCCCACAATGGCGATATGGGACCCCACGGTGATGTCCAGCGAGATTCCACGCGCAATGGTCGGTCCGTCAGGCCACCCAATCGCAAGGTTTTCCGCAACCACTCGAGGAGTGGCGCCGGTGTGCGCAATGGGATGAGTTTGAGGCGCGTCCCCCTCGCCCAGCAGATCCACAATGCGCGTTGCAGCGTCGGCAGAACGCAGAAGTTGAACGGCTGCGCTTGGAAGTTCCGCGGTGCCTTCAAATGCGGCCAGTGGTGTGAGTACGATCACCGCCAGTGCCACCGCGGCAAGCGCGCCCGAGCGTGTCTGCGGGATGCCGACCAGCAGTGCTCCCACGACGGCAGCACCCATGGCCAGTCGATCCAGCGCAGCAGCCCAACCGGCCGGCCACGCTGCCTGTCGTGTGGATGCGACGAGGGAATCCTCAATGCGTTCGATCCGTTCGCGCACATGAGCCAGGCGGCCCTGGATCTGCAGTTCACTGGCACCATCCATGACGGTGACAACAGATTCAGACAGCTGCGTGCGCGCGTGACGCGACGACATCTCGGCTTCTCTGGCTGCATACATGTTCAATGCGGGCGCGATAACGCCGGAGACCAGCAGGCACAGGAGCAGGATCAGCCCGGCGGCAGGGCTGAGCAGGCTGATTCCAATGATGGTCCCGACTCCCACGATGGTGGTGACAATCGAGGGGAGCAGTGACTTGACGACCAGGTTGCCTACTTCATCTACGTCCGAACCGGTGCGTGCCAGCAGGTCGCCGCGCTGAAGCTTGGCAACGGTGTCGACGCGGGTAGTGGACAGGATGCGGTAGACGTTCTGCCGTAGCGCGTCCATTCCCGTTAAGGCGACTTGATGGCTGGCCAGGCGCTGCAGATACCGCATCAGCGCGCGAGAAATGCCGAACAAGCGCACCGCGACGGCCGCGACCGTCAAGTACAGGACCGGCGGGTGTTGGGAGGCGCGCGCGATCAGCCAGGCAGAGGTGGCGGACAGGGCGATTGCAGCGCCTAAGCCGAGTACGCCTAACAGGACCGACAGGATAAAGTTCTTCTTATCGACATCCAGAAGGTCGATGACGCGGCGCACAGCGCGCCATTCTTTTTGCGTCAGAAACAGGATCATTTCACCGCCTCCGATTCGTCGAGGAATCCGGGCAGCGTCACGCTCAGGTCTTCCAGTTGCTCAATCTGCGTGAGGATGGGGTACTCCTCGGCATCCTGAGCAGTTGCTGCCTGCGCCGAGACGGTAATGACATGGTCTGCTGCCGCAACGACGGCCTGGCGGTGCGCAATGACGATGACCGTTCGCCCCTGCGCTTTCATCTGCTCTAGGGTGCGTACCACGACATGTTCACTGACTGCATCCAGGTGCGCCGTCGGCTCATCAAGGATGACGATAGGGGCCGGATCGAGCAGCGCATTCGTGAGGGCAAGGCGTTGACGCTGACCCACTGACAGGCCGACACCGCGGTATCCGATCTGCGTGTCCCATCCGTCGGGTAGTTTGTCGAGCACCGCGTCGAACCCGGTTGCCTTGCTGGCGGCATCACGCTGCTGATCAGTGACATCGTGCGTTATGACGTCTCGGATGGGGCCGGGAATGAACGTGGGGGATTGTGGAACCCACGTGACCTGGGTCCACCATGAGTGTGGATCGATGTCGGCCAGGTCTACAGGTTCATCTGTGCCGGTATCCGGCTGTGCAATGAGGATCCGCCCTCGGGTAGGTGGTTCCAGTGCCAGAAGAGCCATGACCGTCGTTGTTTTTCCGACTCCGGATGGGCCGACGAGGGCGTTGATCGTGCCCGATTGGATCGTGGCGTTCAGACCATGAGGTGCCCACACTTGCCGGGCGGCAACAGACAGGTCCTCGATGATGATGTCGCGCGAACTCATGTCGGGTGACTGGTGCGCGCCGTGTTCGGTTACGGGCGTTTCCAGAATGTCGAAGGCGGCTTCCGCGGCGGCAATTCCGTTTGCTGATGCGTGGAACTGTGCGCCGACCTGACGCAGCGGTTCGAACACTTCAGGGGCCAGCATGATGACGGTCAGGCCGACGGTGAGCGATACGGTTCCGCCCACCAGTCGCATGCCTACCTCAACCGCAACCAGCGCCACGGACAGAGTAGTGAGAAATTCCAGGACGCCTCCAGACAGGAAGGCGACCGACAGCGTTGCCATCGTGGTGCGCGTATTTTCCGCCCCCAGGCGCTTCATATGCGCCATCGGGCCTTTTTCGCGCCCCAGGCCTCGGAGCGTGGGCAGGCCCGCCATCAGGTCAAGCAATTGTGAGCCGAGCCGTTCCATGGAGGCAAGTTTGCGCCGTGATGATTCCTGCGTGAATCGACCGATGAGGATCATGAAAACCGGAATCAGCGGGATGACGATCGCTGCGATCAGGGCTGACCAGAAATCAAGCAGGAGCATCGTCAGCAGCGCGAGGGGGGTGACCGTCATTGCGAGGATGAGCTGAGGGAGGTATTTGATGAAGTAGGGCTCCAGATCCGCCAGACCGCGTGTGGCCAGGGTGGCTACGTCCGCTCCGTGACGAGCACGCCAACGTGGTCCAAGTTTTTCAACATGGTCGAGGACTGCGCCGCGCATCTCTCGCACTGCTTTTTCTGCGGCGCGCTGACTCAGCGTTTCACGCAGGCCGATCGTCGCCGCCCGCACAGCCAGCACACCGATCAACAGGCCAATCGTCGGCATGACGTCACGCAAATCCGCTGTTCCCTCGATGACGGGGGAGGCGGTCCGGGAGATCAGGAGGGCCTGCACGATGACGAGAGCTGCTGTGAGCAGACCCAGAAATGCGGTGAAGACGATGTGGACCCGTGCTGAACGTGCGTATTTCAGTAGTCGCGGATCAAGAGGTTTCACACGTTCTATTGTGCCAGTTGTGGGTACGAAGTCCCAAAAGGGCGCGCAATAGGGAAGGTCCCCGGCTC
>OBZN01000421.1_pt1 | contig 15104 bp, 15 predicted proteins | sample 1476951 | NCBI WGS metagenome assembly OBZN01 (sample SAMEA2580246, study PRJEB22360) | human gut metagenome | biome: human gut; feature: human-associated habitat; material: faeces | place: Denmark | collected 2008/2010
TTGAATGGAATGAGTAAAGAAATTTCTATTTTAACCGAAATGGTTTCAGAGTTTGCGGATCTTCATTTGAAAGATACAGGGATTTTAATTGGTACAAATTCAACTGTTTACCAAGAAGCAAAAGAACGTGTGGAAGGGAAAATAAAAGCGAATCAAACGAAGAAGTATTCTCCTAAAATCAAGAAATCAATAAATGAATCTGTTCATGCCAGAGTAGACCTATTTGATCCAACGAAGATTCTAAAAAGATAAAAAGTAGAAGGGGAACATGATGAATAAATCGCCTGCAGTCATTCTCACTTGTCAATTTACCTTGCCCAATAAAAAATCTTTTTCAACATACATTAATTATATGACAAGAGAAAAAGCGCTGGAAGAAATGGAACGACGTACGCCTGAAGAAGAACAGGAACTGAACCTGATCAAGTATGCTTTAGAGGATTTTTATATTCCTGAAGGAGAAACTTTTTCGGAGAGTAAGACGGGTAAAGAATTCAGCGAAACGTCGAATGAAGCGCAATCGTTGATGAAACATGGAATCAATTTTGACAAGTTAGAAGAACAAGATTTTACCAAATATCTTTCTTATATGACACGTCACTATGCGTTAGAACAAAAGAAAGAACTGACGCATAGTGAACAAAAAGAATACCAACGCTTGAACCAAGCAATAAAAAAATATCAAACAGAGCCACACAAAAAAGCTTCAGGAAATCTTCCTGGAGTTTTTTCTATGGCTTCAGACGAAGTGAAAGGAAGTGATCTGAAGGAGATCAAGCAAATCTTCCAAAGAGGACAACAAAAAGGCTCAATCATTTATCAAGATGTTGTCTCTCATGATAATTCGTATCTTGAAAAAATAGGATTGTATGATCCCAAAACAGATACTTTAGATGAAGAAGGTTTAAAAGCAGCTGGAAGAAAAATGATGGAGACATTGTTCGAGAAAGAGCAACTGAATGAAACAGGTTATTGGATGGCAACGATTCACCGCAATACCAAACATATCCATATTCATTTTGCAGTTGTTGAAAAAAAAAATACGCGTAAACCATACACTGAGATTGAAAATGTTGTGAGTTATATCGTACCGAAAGGGAAGAGAAGACAAGCAACATTAGACGCAATGAAGACTAATTATGTACATGAGTTAGAACGTTTTTCTTATGAAAAAAATCGAATGGGTATGGAGAAACGAAATTTATTGACACGAAAAAGTGATTTGCGTAACACCTTAACCAAAGTAGTGAAAGAGCCAGTACGTTATGATCGACACGCAATGAGCTTATTAAATGAAGTATATAAAAACTTACCTAAAAAGCGTTCGGAATGGCATTATGGGGATGAAAATCGAACCAAACTTTCACCATACACAAGAGAGAAACTCGATGAGTTAACCCAATATGTTTTAACAAAAGAACCTGGATATCAAGAATATATACAGATTTCAAAAGCATTGAAAGAAGAAGCAAAAAGTCTTTATGGAGAAAGCAAAAGAGAGTCAAAAGATGCAGAGAAAAATGCCCTCTTTGATTTAAAAAAGCGAACAGGAAATGCCATTCTAACAGAACTAAAGCGACAGGATAGTCAAATAAAACCTTTAATAGAAAGTATGGATCAGATGCAATCTATTTACAATGAACGATCCTTTCGAACACTTAAACAGTTGCCAACGAATGAATACAAATATAGTTACGAAAAATTCATGAAGCGAAGGAAACAATTCCAACAAAGAGTTGTCACGCAACGGAGTTTGCGTCAATTAAATCGAACGATTAATGCCCATGAAGAAAAATACCACGCAAGTAAAGCGTACGAAGAGCAACAACGAAGAATTCAAATGGAACAAGAAAGACAGTAGGAGAAATATGAAGAGCGGATCAATAACTTCCCGTGTAAAAGCATTGAAGAGTCTATTTCACTCACAGAATGTTAGTGTTAAGTGAATAAAAGAAGTAAAAGAGTCCTGAACATAATTTGTCCAGGACTCTTTTTTTCAATGAATTGTTTTCCGCCAATTCAATGAGTGGTGCGATTTCCGACTACATTATATCAAAAGAAAGAGAAGGGAGGAAGAAGAAATGGCTTATTCAACTATTGGAGTTGTTGTTGAAAAAAGCAGAGACAATCTCGTCTTTGTGACAGAAATTCAAACGGGCAGAGCTTTTGTCGTCACAGACAAAGCGGCAAAAGCTTATCAAAGTGGCGATATTTTAACGTTAAATCTGACTACGAAGACGTTCGTCGATGCGGCAGAAGATTATCCATTTGTTTAGGAGGAAAGAACATGGCAGAAGAAAAAGAACCACTAGACAATAGTCGTTTGGGAAAATCCAAAAGAAAACTAGTACGATTGCAAAATGAATTAAACGAACAAATTGAAAAGATGTTTGAACACCAAAGAAAGACCAACGGTCAACCAATGAACGATAAGAGAAATGGGCATTCTTGGTTTAGGCAACAAGAACGTTTAGAAAACAAAGTGCATAGTCTGAGAGAAGAGATCAAGCAACAAGAAAAACAGGTAGAAAAACTTGAAAGACAAGAAGAGCTAAAGGAAATGGGCTATAACAAGTACGGCGGACTGGATATGACGATCGATAATATTCCAAGAATCAAAGAAGAAATCGAACGCTTTGAAAAAGGTGAATCGACTTTTTCAGCCGCCACGATCCGAAAATACCAACGGAAGTTGGAAACATTAGAACAGCTGAAAGAAAAATCAGAAAAAGGAAAAGAAAATATCCTCCCTGAAGTACAAGCGATCATTGACAGCGGACGAGTGACGCAATGGAAAAAAAATCCAACCATTTATTTTTTGAAAGGCTATCGAAAAGTTGCTTTAGAACTGAATGAAAACGGGGGATTTGAGGAATCAAAAAAATACCAAGCCACGTCGGAAGAGGAAAAAGCAGCTGTTCGTGAATTACTTGAAGAGGCTGCACCAACTGATTCTCTGAAGGAGAAAGAAAACGATCATTTCTATCGAGTAGAATTCAACGAAAATGATCCAGAAAAAGGATTGAAAAGTTATGGTGGAGAGATCGTAACATTAGAATTGATCGATCAACTCAAAACGTTGGATAACCAATACGCTGCAGAAGCAGGTTATTATAAATTCTATTTTGAAGAAGTGAAGAACGGAGAAGTAGTAGATCAGATCCGAATGGATCTAGGGGATGGCGTCAACAGTAATCAACCCATCTATTTAGAGTTAGCAAAATTGTGCGAACAAGTACCTGAGAAGGAACAAAAACAAACGGTTAAAAATGAACCTGTTACGAAAGAACAAATGCAGTCGAAAGGAATAAAAACAAAACAAAAGGGCTATCAAAAACGAACGGCAGAAGAGATTAAGCAAGAAGTCAAATCCCTTTCGCAACAGGCACTGGATGCGGTGAAAAAGCATACCCATTCTCCTGAAGACGTCAAAGAACTTCTGAACTTTATGTCTCGTTTTCCAGAACGATCCTTTAGAAATCAATTATTGATCGAGGAACAATTTCCAGGTGCAACGGCTTGTTTAGGCCGTGCCGCGTTGAAAAAAGAAGGAATCTACATCAAAAAAGGGGAACAAGGAAATAAGATCTTTGTCAGAAAAACGGTCAAAGGATTTTATGAGAAAGGACGTGGTTTTGTTCGAGAAACAGAAGCTACACCAGAAGATAAAAAACGAATCGAAAGTGGTCAAATCGAAGTGATCAAAAAGCCTTACTACACGATTGAAAAAGTGTTTGATATCACACAAACACAATTGAAGCCTGAAGACTATCCGAAAATCTTCCCGAACCGTGTCTTTGATTTTCAATTGGATGCTAAAGGGCAGTCAGAACTACAAGCTGGGATTCAAGCGGTAGCCAACAATATCGGGATTCAAATTCGAGATATGACGGAGAGTGAAATCTATCAAAGAGAATTAGGACAAGCACGAGGGGCGTATGTTCATAACGAATTTACTGGTGAAGAAGAAATCGTCATGAATACTAGAAATACTCCGACGCAGCATTTAGCGACAAGTATTCACGAATTAGCGCATGCTAGAATGCACAAATTTTCAGAATTAGATACCGCAACCAAAGAACTGCAGGCAGAAATGACCTCTTATATTGTATGCAAACATTTTGGAATGGACACGTCGGAGAAAGCTATTCCTTATATAGCCACATGGACGAAGAATGGTCAAACTTTGGATGATAAGGAAGCCGCGGAACGTGGAAAAATTATGAATGATGTCAGCCGTGTCGCAAATGAATTCATTCAAACCATTTCTACAGAAATCAATCAATACAGAGAAAGAGAACCAGAGATCCAACCAGCAGAAGTGAAGCAGGATCATAAAAATGCTGTAGAGACGACAGAACAAAAGAATATTGTGCCTGTTGGTTCACTTTGGATCGACAAGAAAGACGGGAAAGTCATGGAAGAAGACACGGGCCGAACGTTACATTTGAAGGATGCGGCGTTTATTGAAGATCCGCAGCATAATCAAGTGATTTTAAAAGGAAAAAGTTATGGAAAAGAGATCCAAACGGCGTTACCTTCAGAAAAATTTGCGTTAGGAACTCAATTCCGATTTTCGCTCGAAACAGTGTCAGAAGTAGCCAAAAGAAAGAACGAAATCTATCAAGAACAACAATTGAACCAAGTAGAAAGAACCTGATTTTTGTGCGAACGTAAGAGGTGATAGAGATGCTAAAGAGTAATATACGCCCAATGATCGGTTCAGCTGTTCCAGCAGTGACAGCTGAACCATTTGTCGAAGAGGAACTGATGGATGAGCAAGACGAACACGTGAAAGACTTTTGGCAAAAGGTTTTCTCTCAAAAGCAAATACCGTCCTTCCAGGTAACAGGTATCAATAGAAAAACAGGAGAGTTAGACAATATTCAAATATTTTCACCAAATACGAAACATGATGGAGAATATCAGCTAACCTATTTTGATGCGAAAGGAGAACCTATCAGCGATCGGATGGTTGATCAAAAAATGATTGATCGAATCAGACAAGAGGATACGCTTTTCATTACTTCTCTTTTACCAAATAGTAATCAATCACTTATTTACACAGTAAGTTACCCAGACGATGATTCAAAAGAAAAAAATCCCTTGATCCAGGCGGACGAATTATGGATCAATATGAACAGCGGCAAAGTCATGGAAGAAAATATTGGCCGAACGCTACGTTTGCAGGAAGCTACGTTTATCGAAGATCTGCAGAAGGAACAGGTCATTTTGAAAGGGAAGAGTTATGGAAAAGAGATCCAAACGAGTTTGTCTTCAGAAGAATTTGCCTTAGGTACACCATTCCACTTTTCACAGGAAGCAGTGAAGGAAATAGCCAAAAGAAAAAACGAAATCTTTCAAGCACAACAGTTAAAACAGCTAGAGAGAAGTTAGTTTTTTTCTAGCATTATTCGATTTTCATAGTATACTGAAAGACACAAAGTCTAGTAAACAAAGGAGGGAAAAAGAGCATGGATAATACAGCACTTGCCAGGTTTATTACCTCATTAGGAAGTCTGAACAATTATGGAAGTACGGTGCTACAAACCAAAAAAGCACTTGATCAAAAATCTACGAAACCTCTAAGACAAAATAAAGATGATATCGCGATCTTCACGGATGCGTTAAAAGGCATTGATGTGATCAAACAAATAGGATTTTCAACAGATGGTATTATTGCCGTCAATAAGCAATTTGATTCTCCTTCAGACGAACAACCAGGAATGCCAGGTCATTTGAGAAATGCTTATTACAACGAAGATGATCGAATTGCTATTATTATTGATCAACAAAGCCAAGAAGCCTATTTACCGCCTGATGTTGTGACACGAGCAGATATCGATCAAGTCGTGGAAACGTACAATCAGTCAGAAAAGGAAGAAAAAGATGCCTGGCGTGTATTTGCGCAGCTTTCAAAGCTTCAGGCTTTCCAAGATGGTAATAAGCGAACCGCATTGATTGCTGCTAATGCAGCTTATGGAACATTTGAAAATGAAAATTATCTGACGTTACCGTTCAATGATTTGGATCGAGTGGAATTCACACTTAATCTGATGCGTTATTATCAGGCAAAGACGCCTGAAGAGGAAGAAAAAGCGTTTGAGCGTATGCTAAATACTTTACCCTCACCTAAAGAAAGAGAGCTTGCGTTACACGAACCCATTCAAGAAAACAAAAACGTCGATGCGCGGACGTATCGAATCAAAGCGCAACTTAATAATCCAGACATAGACAGATAATAAAGTGAAATAAGTACAAAGGCTATCCGTAAACAAATCGGATAGCCTTTTTGTTTTGGAGGGATGAAAATGGCAGAGAAAAAAATGAGTCTCATTGATCGATGCAAACAAATTGATATTGTAGATTTTGCAAGAAATAATGGTTTAGCTGTTGTGAATAAAGGAAATGATTATCGATTAGAGGATCACCTTTCTTTTGTTTTTGAGCGGAAAAAGCAGTATTTTAGCTGGAACAGTCGTAATATTCATGGAGATATTATCGACCTAGCAGATCTATTTTTTGTCGATCCATCAATTACAGATAAAAAAGAACGCTTCAAAGTAGCAACAAAATTTATTCTGAAAAATGAAAATAAATTCGAACGCGTGGAGAATCTTCATTTTGAGACAGAAAAGTACAAAGATCACCCGATTGATTATCAACCACTCACGGAAAAAGGAAGAAGTTACCTGAAGGAAGAACGAAAATTGCCCGATTGGCTGATTGATTATGCAGAAAAAGAAGGATTAATTGCCGAACTAAAGCCAAAACATGAACGGCAAAATTTTTTAGTTGGAGACGACCGTTTAGATCATGCGGTCGCTTTTTTATGGAAAGATCCACAGACAAGAGAGACAGTAGGGGCAAGTTATCAAGGAACGATCGTCGATTTTGACCGTTTCGGTAAACGGGGAACGTATAAACATATTGACAAGAATCCTACGCCAAATCATGGATTTAATTTAAAAATAGGCGATCCGAAGCATTTAAAATTCTTTGAAAGTAGTATTGATCTGTTAAGTTACGCTGCATTGAATCGGGAGAAACTACAAGATGCCTGGTTAGTTTCGATGGACGGGTTAAAACATCATGTAATCAGTCATTACGTTGAAGAGTCGATTTCTGAATTAAGTCGAAAACAAACATTCCCTCAATCGATTGAAGTATGTGTGGACAATGATCGTGCAGGACATATTTTTTATGAAAAAGAACAGCTGAAGGGAATCGTTGATCCTTTTACCAATAAGAAAATCCGTTGTGAGCGAGGAATTCCAAATGATTGGCAAGTACCTAAAGAATACAAAGTTACTTATGAAGCAGTCGCAAAAGAAATGAATGTTGAACCTGAAGCAATTATGGCCATACACAAAACTGAAACTAATTTACAGCTGACAAATCAATTGGTGTCTGCTCATGATGTTCAATCTACGTTTGGAAAGATGTTGGCGAAGGGCGAACCAGTAGAAACAATTGATTTGAAAGAAGCATGTACCACGGTCGCGAAGGAACTGAAAGTATGTGAACGCGCAGATGGAACATACAACTTTGATCGTTTTTATAGTAGAAAAGCCAACATAAAAGACGTTAATGCAGGAATCCTTCTTTCCTATAAAGCAGAACAATACTACAAAGGCTACAAAAAGCATGAACATGAATTTGTACCTGAAGTGAAAAAGGACTGGAATGATCAATTGAAGCATGAGATCCAGCAACAAGAAATCAGAAAGCAAAAACGTGCGATGTTGTTTCAACAAGGCATACAACACGAAAGGGAGTGAAACCGTTACTATGAAAACCGTCATTTTAGCAGAAAAACCGTCACAAGCGAAGGCTTATGCCGATAGCTTTTCTAAAACCACTCGAAAAGACGGGTATTTTGAGATCCAAGATCGATTGTTTTCGGGAGAAACTGTGATCACGTATGGTTTTGGTCATTTAGTTGAGTTAGATTCGCCAGATATGTACGATGAAAAATGGAAGCAATGGTCATTAGAACATTTGCCTATTTTCCCTACACATTATCGCTATCATGTTCCTAAAGATAAGAAAAAGCAATTCAAGGTGGTGAAACAGCAACTTCAATCGGCCGACACCATTATTATTGCGACTGACAGTGATCGTGAAGGGGAACTGATAGCTTGGTCGATCATTCAACAAGCAGGCGCCGATCAAGGAAAAACCTTTAAAAGACTTTGGATCAACTCCTTAGAAAAAGAAGCCATTTATCAGGGATTCCAGCAGTTACGAGACGCAGAAGAGACCTATCCAAAATTTGAAGAAGCACAAGCACGTCAGATCGCCGATTGGTTAATTGGGATGAACGGTAGCCCACTGTATAGTTTACTCTTGCAGCAAAAAGGCATACCAGGAAGTTTTTCCTTAGGCAGAGTCCAAACCCCAACGCTTTACATGATTTATCAATTGCAGGAAAAGATTAGAAACTTCAAGAAAGAACCATATTTTGAAGGGAAAGCCCAAGTAACCACTCAAAATGGCATATTTGATGCGAAACTCGATCCCAATGAAACTCAAGCGACGCAAGAAGCATTTGAAGCTTATTTAAAAGACAAAGGTGTTCAATTGGGAAAACAGCCAGGCATGATTCTTGAAGTCGAAACCGAGAAAAAAAGCGCGGCAAGTCCACGTCTTTTTTCTCTATCCAGCCTTCAGTCTAAAATGAATCAGCTTATGAAAGCTAGTGCCAAAGACACATTGGAAGCTATGCAAGGCTTATATGAAGGGAAATATCTAAGCTATACGCGAACAGATACCCCTTATATTACGGAAGGGGAATATGCGTATCTGTTGGATCATTTAGATGAATACAAGCATTTTTTAAAGGCCGAATCAATCCCAACCCCTATTCATACGCCGAATAGTCGGTATGTGAACAATAAGAAAGTCCAGGAACATTACGCGATCATTCCTACAAAAACAGTCATGACGGCAGCGGCTTTTGAACAACTAAGTCCACTGCAGCAGGCCATTTATGAACAAGTGTTAAAAACAACGGTGGCCATGTTTGCGGAAAAATATACCTATGAAGAAACAACGATCTTGACGCAGGTTCAGCAGCTTCAGCTAAAGACAGTCGGAAAAGTACCAGTAGATCTAGGTTGGAAAAAGCTGTTTGGCAAAGAGAGCTACAGAAAAGAAAAGGAAGAAGAACCGCTACTTCCTAAAGTGACAAAAGGAGAAGCGGTGACGGTAGATCTACAAGTCCTTGAAAAAGAAACGAAGCCACCACAACCTTATACCGAAGGTACGTTGATCACAGCGATGAAAACAGCTGGAAAAACCGTGGATAGCGAAGAAGCACAATCCATATTGAAAGAAGTAGAAGGAATCGGTACAGAAGCGACACGAGCAAATATTATTGAAACTTTGAAACAAAAGGAATATATCAAGGTAGAAAAAAATAAGCTTGTGGTGACAAATAAAGGGATTTTACTTTGCCAAGCCGTGGAAAAAGAGCCGCTGCTAACAAGTGCCGAAATGACCGCCAAATGGGAAAGTTACTTATTAAAGATTGGTGAGCAGAAAGGAACACAAGCTACTTTCTTAGCTAATATCCAAAAATTTGTCTCTCACTTGTTGGAAGTCGTACCGGGACAAATCCAGTCAACAGATTTTGGATCAACGTTACAAGAGGTGAAAGCAGCCAGTGAAAAACAGGAAGCAACGCGTCATTTAGGTGTTTGTCCAAAATGTCGGGAACAAGAAGTCTTGCTTTATCAAAATGTGGCGACATGTACGTCTGAAGCCTGTGATTTTAAATTATGGACAACGATTGCCAAAAAGAAACTCACAGCCACACAACTGAAAGAGATCATTCAAAACGGCCGAACAAGCCAATCAGTCAGAGGACTAAAAGGTCAGAAAGGTTCGTTTGAAGCAACGATCGTTTTAAAAGAAGACTTTACAACAGGCTTTGAATTTTCTGAAAAGAAAAAAACGAACTATAAGAAAAGAACACGCCGCACTACAAAATAATGAAGGGGTTATCCTATGCGAAATACAACACACAAACAACAAGAAATCGAATTAGATCGATAGACGTTAATCTTGTTACAAATAAACTACTATGATATATTTGATGTAGTGTATTTGTAACGAAGGGAGGGGAAGTAAATGCAAGATAAACTGAAAGAATTGTTGGCTATTCGCGATGGAAATTTATCTATGAAGGAAGCCAGGAAATTTGGAATCGCAGCAACCACTGTACAAAGATTGGTGAATCAAGGAAAATTGATCAAAGTTGATCGTGGTTATTATGTAGAGGATGGTCATGGAATAGATGATTTATTTTGGCTTCAGCAACGATTTTCCAGGGGAATCTTCTCTCATGAAACGACTTTAGATATTTACCAGCTTTCTACGAATATGCCGAAATTCATTCACTTAACTTTTCCCCATGGCTATAACGTTGATCGTTCAATTACAAAAGAGCAGCAGTTACAATTTCATTTCGTGAAGAAAGAAGTTTATGAACTAGGAAAAGTAGAGGGAACTTCCTTTCAAGGAAATCCTATTACTATGTATGATAAAGAGCGTACACTTTGTGATATTTGGAATCCGAGATATGAATTTGAATATGAAATGAAATTAGAAGCATTAAAAGAGTACATGGAAGACCCATTGAGAGATCCAAGTAAATTAAGAGATTACATGACAAAACTACATGTAGAAAAAGAAATGAAATACCACATGCAAAGCTTATATTGATGGAGGAAAAAGATGACACCGACACAATTTGCAGCAAAAACAAGAAATTTAGCAAAGAGTACAGGATTAAATGCACAGTTAGTGCAACGGCATTTTATGATGGATCGTCTAATTGAACAAATTTCTGAATCAAAGTACAAAAATGACTTCATTTTGAAAGGCGGCTTTTTATTAGGATCAAAATATGGAATCGATAGAAGGACAACAATTGATATCGATACGACATTTAGAAATAGCAAATTAACTGAAGAAAAATTGAAGAGCATTTTTAATGATTTAACTAGAAAACCCACAAAAGAAGGCATTGTTTTCTCTATTCAAGGAATGAAGGAAACAAGAGAAGCCGATTTTTATCCTGGATTTCAAATTAAATTGGTGGCTAATTTAGAGAAAGTACGTGTACCGTTTAAAATGGACGTGACAACAGGAGATTCTATTTATCCTGAAGTAGATACACACTATCACCAATTAATGTTTGAAGATAAAAAAGTGGAGATTCCAGCTTATCCAACAGAACAAATTATTGCAGAAAAGCTAAGTGCTACGTTCAGCTTTGGCACAGATAATTCGAGAACAAAAGATTACTACTACTTATTTACCATTCCGAAACTAGAAAATATCGATACGAAAGAGTTATACAAAAGTGTTCGAAATACATTTACAAAACGTGGAGATACAAAGCCTTTATCCTTTTATTATGAAAGAGAAATGGATAAGATCAGGGGAAACGACTATTTGGAAAAGCAGTGGGAAAAATATCGCTCAGTTAACACGTTTGCGAATTCCATTTTATTTACAGATACAGTCAACGAAATTGATCACCTAATGAAAAGTGTGATCAAAATTGAAAATCAAGAAATGGAGAGATAAAGATGATCAATAATGTAACTTTAGTAGGACGATTAACTAAAGATCCAGATTTACGTTATACCGTAAGTGGCACAGCAGTGGCCACTTTTACCTTAGCCGTTAATCGTAATTTCACGAATCAAAACGGCAATCGAGAAGCCGATTTTGTCAACTGTGTGATTTGGCGCAAACCAGCAGAAACGATGGCGACATTAGCTAAAAAAGGCAGCTTGATTGGCGTTGTCGGACGGATTCAAACCCGAACCTACGATAACCAACAAGGACAACGTGTGTATGTGACAGAAGTTGTAGCTGATAACTTTCAACTATTAGAAAGTAAAGCAACGACAGAGAGCCGTGCGCACGCTGATCAATCGTCCAGCAGTCCAAGCCCTACCACCTTTGAACAACGGGATGTAGCTACGCCTAACAACAATGGATTGAACGCTTCACAAAATCCATTTGGCGGACAATCAATCGATATTAGTGATGATGATTTACCATTCTGATTGTAAAAGATCAATAAAGTTGTTATAATGGATACGAAAAGAGGAGTTGCGCTAACAACTCCCCTAACAGCACCGTTTAAGACGGTGACCAGCTTAATATTATTTTTGAAAAATAATCGTCGACCGGCTAAAGCTGACGGTTATTTTTTTTGATTGTTGTTTACAACTGCTAAGATTCCAAAAATGATTGTTGCGATCAAAGAACCGAAACTAATCATTAATCCTAGCGCCGTTTCAACAGGCAAAAGGCTTCTCCTTTCTGTAAGATTTTGGAAGTACGCACATACGCACCACCTCACTTTCAATCGGATAGCCACCGTCACAAACTTTACTGTCTTGATCATTATAGCATATCTAAAATCGAATAAAAATTCTCAATTTTAACTGTTTTTGCTATAATTTTAGCGAGGTGATCGTGATGAACAAATATGTTGGTTTGCTTGATAAAATCCGAGTAATAAAAACACAACCATTATTGATTCACTTTACTTTACAAACAATTCATGAATCGATTAATTGTGTAGTTGCAGATATTGAAATTATCGATAAATTGTTAATTATGGATGATGGAAAATACAATATTGCCGTCACAGGTCATTTCAATAAACGGAATCAATTAGTCATTGAATCGATGCAAATTAGAAACCCCGATCATTTTACGCGATCGATGGGCATATAAAAGAAGAGCTGCAGTCCTAAATGAGGATTGCAGCTCTTTTTGTTTTACATAGAAACAGGAAAAGACCTTTTTAGGAAGACACAAGTGCCTTCTCAATTGAAAAACCTTTCTCTCACTCCAACCGCCACCGCCGTTCGAGAAGAAAGGAAGTGAACGCTGCACGTTCACTAAGATATGGTGTCTTGCAAAGCAAGACAAAATAGAAAAAACTTCCTCTCACCAAAAGGTTCGTTCCTGTTCGCTATCTCTTTATTGATTTGCCAGACCGGCAACAAGTTGCCTTTTATCACCAAAAAGCGACAAGGACAAGGGTAAATGGCACGCTGCGCGCCCTTGTCCTTGTCGCTTTTCGTTGATTCATTCTGGCCAACAAATCAATAAAGAAAGAACTAACGAAAGGAAATAAAACCTTTCCTAAGAGGAGGCAGAATCAATCATGCGAAAGAAATTTGATTATTGGGGTGTTCCCTTCAGCAAATTATTCCCAAACTATCATGCACCACATACTGTCGAATGCGATTGTGGAGAAAGAGCGAAATGTATCAAAAGCTATCGTTTGTATCAATGTCCAACATGCGGGAAAAAATATACCTTGTCTTATGGCGATTATGTTTTGATTGATGAGAAAGTAAAGAAACGGTGATGAAAACACAACACAAATTATTGACTGTAAAAGAAGTCGTTCAAATTTTGGTGGACAAAGAAGTCATTTCTGAAAAAGTAGCAGAAGCTTTACTTATTCCGCGGTACTGGACGATAGAAACCCCTTTAGTAGAGGATGCACCGACTATGCTATTTGAAGACCTAGTGAAGATTGCAGGATATGAACTGCATTATCAAGAAAACTTGGAAACTTATGAAAACGAATATTGGTTAACCAAATTAGAGAACTAAAAAGGAGAAAAAAATATGGCTCAAAATTACTATGACGAATTTGTCAAATTACCTTTGGATAAAATGGCACAAAAAATGGAGGATATGACGTTCCTATACCATGAAACACGTGTACCCAAAAAACATTACAAGGAAAAATTGTCAGTCGCAGTGGAAGAAATGATTGAATCAGGTGTCGAAATGAATCTCATTGCGACGTACTATCGAACATTGGAAGAACTGAAAAAACAAAATGGTTTTTCCAAGCCTTACTATGCTTGGAAGCAGGCGTCAAACCAAGCACAATCAAACCTTCTGAATACCAAGCTTTAGAACTAACGTATGGAAAATTTATCGAAACGAAAAAAGCCAAGACTGTTTCAAGTGAATGGTTGGACTACTTTGAAAATGTCAACAAGTATGGCGCCTATTACACCATGAAAAAGGAGAAAAACGAAAATGAGTAATGTGGTTTATCAACTAACAGTGGAAGATGTTTCTCACTTTTTAACAAACAAAGAACATTTGAATGAAGTAGTCAGACGGATTCAAAAAGACTTTAGTTGTATGGAAGAAATGAAGTACTTTATTCAAAGAGTGGAAGAACAGTTGTATATGGAAAGCGAAACGAGTCAAACGAAGGTCACAGTCAGCCATAATCATTTAAACGTGTATAAACGTCGTCCTGAAACGGTAAAAAAAGGAACAGAGCTTCTACGACTAGAAACAGAAAAATACATAATGAATGTGTACCTAGAAAGGAGTGATCTGGTCGAAAACTTTGTCAGCTACACGATTTGTAGGAAACACTATTACTCAGAATCAGAATATTATTCAATTTTTGAGAGCGTGGAATTAATGGAAGAAGAAATGGAAGAGCTAAACAGCAAAAATGCGACGGTAGACGATTATTACCTTGTATTTACTAGATTTTTGACGTGTGGGACGGAATCTATCGTGTTAATGGGAATGGATTATGAACTCGCTGTACCCGAAGCATTTTTGAGGGAATATGTAGAAGAAGTAGATAACCCAGGCGACGACTGGTACACGACTTTAACTGATTTTTTAGATACCTACACTTACGACGATACAGAAGAAATCCAAAATGAGCTTGACTGTAAACGAATGCCATATCAACGATTTGAAAGGAAAAAAGGTCAATAACCATTTATACCGAAAAGTGAGAATGTGTGAAATAAGAACAAAAAACCTTGAAATTAAGGGAATGGTTCTTATTTCGCACCAATCGCTCCAACCGCCCCCGCCGCTTAGGTGGTGCGAAATAAGCGGGCAACGCCCGATAACCTAAGAGAAAGAAGGAAATCCATATGAATAAAATCATTCCTCTGTTGTTCGTACTGTTTGTTGGCGAGATACTTATGCGTCATGGTGCAGCTGTACATTTAAACTTCGTAGTATTCTTAGGAATACTGGTATTTTGTTTGATCTTTTGGCGATTTGTA
>OBZN01000432.1_pt1 | contig 14722 bp, 9 predicted proteins | sample 1476951 | NCBI WGS metagenome assembly OBZN01 (sample SAMEA2580246, study PRJEB22360) | human gut metagenome | biome: human gut; feature: human-associated habitat; material: faeces | place: Denmark | collected 2008/2010
TAAGCAGGATTCCCGTGTCCCAAGTCCCCCCCCCCCCCCCGTTTTTTGTCCATAACATTCATCCTCTGTGCAAGCTGTTTTCTTACTTTTTAAGTAATTTTCTGTAAGTTTCGATCACTTTCCTCATCATATCAGGGCCGGGAGCGCCGATGGTCATGCGCTTTTCCACACAGGTTTTCATACTGATGGCCTCATAAATATCTTCCTCAAACACAGGGCTGATCTTCTGGTATTCCTCCAGAGAAAGATCATCCAGAGCAATGCCCTTCTGGATGCACAAAAGAACCAGCTGGCCTACAATACCGTGAGCGTCACGGAAGGGGACGCCGTGATTTACCAGATAATCCGCGGCATCGGTAGCGTTGGTAAATCCATTCTTTGCGCTGGCTTCCATTACGTCCCTGCGAAACGTCATAGTGGAAATCATGCCTGTAAACAGGGCAAGACAGCCCTTTACTGTATCAATGGCGTCAAAGGTCAGCTCCTTATCCTCCTGCATATCCTTATTGTAGGCCAGAGGGATTCCCTTCATAGTAGTTAAAAGAGACACCAGCGCCCCATAGACACGACCGCACTTGCCCCGGATCAATTCTGCGATATCAGGGTTTTTCTTCTGGGGCATGATGCTGCTGCCTGTACTGTAGGAGTCGTCAATCTCCACAAACCGGTACTCATTGGTGTTCCAGATAATAATTTCCTCACAAAACCGGCTTAAATGCATGGAAATGGTAGACAGGGCGCTTAAAAGTTCAATGAGATAGTCCCGGTCTGACACGGAATCCATGGAGTTTAAGGTAGGACCGTCAAACCCCAATAGTTCTGCCGTATACGTCCGGTCCAGAGGATAAGTGGTGCCTGCCAGAGCGCCGGAGCCCAGCGGGCAATAGTTCATTCTCTTTCGGATATCCGCCAGGCGGGAGCGGTCTCTTAAAAACATTTCAAAGTAAGCTCCCATGTGATGAGCCAGGGTAATGGGCTGGGCCTTCTGCAGATGGGTAAATCCCGGCATAAAGGTCTCTGTATTGGCCTCCATGATCACAAGCAGTTCCTCTAAGAGCGCCTTTACCAGTCCATCAATCTCATCTATTTCATCTCTCGTATACAGTTTCATGTCAAGAGCCACCTGATCGTTGCGGCTGCGGCCGGTGTGAAGGCGCTTTCCCGCCTCTCCGATCCTCTCCGTGAGAGTACCTTCTACAAATGAATGGATATCCTCATAACCGGAATCAGCAGAAACCGTCAGTTTTTTGCTGTCCAGATCCTCAAGGATGCCTTCAAGCCCCTTTATCACACAGTCCCGGTCCTCCTCAGAGAGGATGCCCTGCTTTGCCAGCATCTTTACATGGGCAATGCTGCCTCTGATATCCTGGCGGTAAAATTTCTGGTCAAAAGAAAGAGATTCGTTAAAATTGTGTACAAGCTGATCTGTCTCCTTGGTAAAACGTCCGCCCCAAAGCTTCATAATGGTAGTCTCCTTTTCGTGTGTGGTTTTTGTTTTAGAAATGCCGTTTTCTCTTTTTGTCCCGGATACGGCAGACGCACGCTGAAACGGCCGCTGCCGCCCCTTAGAGCTCAGTGATGGCTGCGCCCTGTTTCAGGCCCTGAGGCTCAAAGGACAGCCGGATCTTGTGTTCGCCCGGCGCCAGATCCACGGCTAAAAATGCCTCAAATACAGGCCGGGTCTGAACCTGTCTGCCGTCTACCCATACCTTCCATCCCTTATCAAAGGGGATGCTTGTAAACATAGTCCCGCCTTCGGGGGAATCAATGCTTCCTGCCAGACCGGTATCGGTCCAGCTGGTAAGCTCTAAGGGGGACTGGTTTAAGCGGTCATAGACCTGGTTTAAGCCCTCTGGATCAAAGCGCCAGATTTCCGCCTGCATGGCAGGCTTTCCCTCATCCTCCGCCTGAAGAATCACCTCCTGATCCTGTAATACATAGCCCAGTTCCAGAAAATACCCGCGGTCCACATTGTCGAAGGTAAGGCTGTGTTCTCCTATCATAGCGGAGACCTTTTCCACCTTTTTATTCGTAACATAGACGTAGTAGTCTCCGGAATCGTCCGCAGTAAAGGTGAGTTTCTTTCCATCTGACACTCCCTCTACGGGAATGAGCATATCCCTCACTCCCAGCACCGATGACAGATCATTTTGAACCTCTGCCGGATTGCCGGAATCAAGGATCCAGTTATCCTCCACATCGTTCGGCAGGATAAAGCCCACAGGCAGCGTGTATTTATTTTCATACAGCCACATAGAGCCGTGACGGCCGATCTGTTCCTTCATCCCGTCTGCCGGCTGCTGGTCGGGATAAATACCGTACCGTGTGGCAAAAAGAGCGTCAACAAAGGGGGTGCTTCCCTTTACGCTGTAAGCATTGGTAGAGCTTTCGCAGCCCACGATCTTAAAAAAATCCGACATGGCAGCGCTGGCTACAGAGGAAAAGAGGGAAGCGGACGGGAAATTCATCCAGGCCCCGTCATTTTTTGTACGGCTGTCTCCCTTTTCTATCCGGTAAAAAACAGACGAACGGATGCTGTCCGCCAGGGCTTTTGTGTCCTCATTATCCTTTACATAGGCCGTGCGGCTGGTGGTGGGAATACTGGTCACCGCCATGTTGACGGCCGCCTCTGTGGATACCAGGGTCAGCACCGCCAAAAGCAGCACATCCCGATTCCATTTGCCCTTCTGGTACAGGTAAATACAGCCTGTATACAAAGCCAAAAGCAGCAGTGCTGCATAGAATACGGAAAAATGGAACTGCTCTGTATTATCCACCAGTTTCTCCGCCAGAATCACAAAGGCGGCTGCCCCCCAGAATGCAAAGAGAATATGCTTCCATGGGGTATTCTTTAACTCCAGGCTGACCTTGTAGCTCATAAGAAGTACCAGGGCAATATAGATAAAGGACTGACGGCAGGGAAGGCTGTTTGGATAATGAAAGCCATGCCAGATAAAATTTAACACATTGACGGAAAAACTGGCGTAGAAAAAGAGCAGCATACCAAAATATACCACTTTTTCCCTCATCCGAATCTTCCGGCTTCCCAGATAGAGAAGAAGGAACATAAGAACGGCCACACCGCAGTAAATATTAGGCCAGTGATCCAGCCCGATCTCTGTCTGGACGTTCCCGATATGGCGGGCAAGCATATCGAAAATGGAAAAATAGGAGCTTATGGTCTTTGGAAAGTCAAAGTCACCGGAAGCCGTGGCCTTAAGAGCATAGATCTCCGGCAGAAGCACTACAGCCGCAAGCCCTCCTGCCAGAAGGGAATAAAGAGTAAACCGTCCTGCCGTTTCTGCCAGCTCTCTCCCGCTCTTTGGAGGATCCAGGATTACGAGAGCCAGCACGTAAATCACCATAAAAATACAGATCATTATGGAAATATAGTAGTTGGAAAGGATGGAAACCCCCAGTGCAATGCAGTAGATCAGTCCCTTTTTCTCCTTTACCAGCCGTTCCAGCCCAAGAAGGATCACCGGAAATAAAAGAATACAGTCCAGCCACATAATATTCCAGCTGTAGGCCGCCATATAGCCGCTTAAGGCATAAAAAATACCAAAGAAACAGGAGCCAAAGGTCTTTGTCCCTGTATGCTTCTGGATATACCAGGTAAAGGATAGGCCTGATAAACCTGTCTTTATGACAATGAGAATGGTCATAAATTCAATGAGAAACTGCTTGGGGCTAAGAATCACCAGCCAGTTGACGGGGCTTGCCAGATAGTAGGCATACAGAGCTGAGAAATTGACGCCCATACCGATATCCCAGCTGTAGAGCAGGCTCCCTTGGCTTGTCAGCTTGTGCTGAAACTCCGAAAAGAAGGGGGCATATTGATGGTACATATCCGTTCTGAGAAAACATTCTTCACCAAAGGGAAAGATCCCTCTCTGCGCAAATATCACCACCAGAACAAGTACAGGGATGAAAAAAGCGGCTGTCAGGCTGTCGCCGGGGCGCAGGACGGCAAAATCCCGACGTTTTTTTTGCCCGCCCTCAGACGAAACGGCCGTCTCTGTAAACACCTCATCCTCATCCCATGCCTCGTCTTCCATTCCCTGTTCAGTTCTGTCTGCTTCATTTATCTCTTCTGTCGTGCTGATCCAGTCTCTTTCCCTCATAGGCTCCTCTTTTGCATCCCCGGCTTCCTGTCTCTGATCCGGTTCCTGAACGAGCTCCAATACTGCGTCAAGCTCCCGTTCTACCTGCGCTATCTCATCAATTCTCACAAGTTCACCCTTCCTCTGGTTTCTTTTTAAAGATCCACAGCTTGCTGAACACATAATTTGCCGCCATGTTAATAACGGAGGACAACAGCTTGCAAAACATCTCATATATGAACCCTCGGTCTCCTCCCCATGCCACCATGACGATCATAAGAAACCAAACGGCTGCGCCGGAAATACCTCTGGCCGCCACAAATGAACCAATCTCCTTTGCAAGATAGGCCGGCCTGAAATTATAATTGCAAAATACCACCAGTTTATTCACCACATAGGCAAAAAGCACGGCTGCTGCCCAGGAAAGGGCCTGGGAAACTCCCACCCCCATCTCCAGACGCCGAAATACGGCATAGGAGACAAAGTCTACCGCTGTGGTCAGGATACCGCAGATCAGATAGCTGACGGTTTCATAATTCACACATTTTTTCCATATTGTCCTAAACACGGTTCTTTCCTCGCCTTCACTGTTTGCTTACAAAATCCGCAGCATTTTGGGAATAATGAATTTCTCCGTCCTCCGTAATGAAAACAGCATAAACCCCGTCCAGGGAATCCGCCAGCTTCATCCCGCCTTCCAGTCCCAGCGCAAAACAGGTGGTGCTTAGACCATCCCCATCCACAGACTGCTCTGAAAGGATCGTCACCTGTGTCAGGCCGTTTTCATAAGGATATCCTGTGAACGGATCCAGAATGTGATGGTAATTGACGCCGTTTTCCTCGAAATGCCGCTCATAAACCCCGGAGGATACCACCGAAAGATCCCGGATATCCAGAGAAGCCACTGTCTCTGTACGGTCTGCGAAAGGCTTTTGAAGGCCGATTTTAAAAGGCTTTCCTCCCGGACGCTCTCCCACACAGAGTACATTCCCTCCCAGATTGATAATGGCGCTTTCTACGCCCTGGCTTTTTAAATACTCCTTCATGCGGTCTGCGATATAGCCCTTGGCAATCGCGCCCAGATCAATGGTGGTGACATCATTGGCAAAGGTAATCTGATTGCCGGAAACGGATACATTTTCATAGCCTACCTTGGAAAGTTCCTCCCTGATCGCATCCTCAGAAGGCACATGGGGATCTGCGCCGGTAAAATTCCACAGACTGCTTAAGGGCTCTATTGTAATATCAAAGACGCCGTCTGAAAGCCGGCTGTATTCCAGGCCCTTTTCAATGACCTCTGCTGTCTCCTCCGATACAGTAAAGGTTCTCTCTCCCGGCTGCCTGTGATTCATGACATAAATCTCACTGGTCTCTATGGTAGTGCTGAGTTTCTGCTCATATTCCGAGCAAAGCTTCATGGCCCCGTCTAAAATCTCCTGGTCCTCTGAATCGTACAAAGTCACCGTTACAAATGTGTTAAGCAAAAAAGACGACCTGCTGACAGGCTCCGCTTTCTTTCCGCATCCCGTCAAACAGGCCGCAATCATCATAATTCCTGTAATCAAAAGTGTTATCCATTTATTATTCATGGTACTTATTCTAACATTGAGGGGTATGAAAGTCAAGAAGGCACATTCGGTTGATCCCGTACCTGGGCAGCGGCCCTATAACGTATACACCTCCAAATTCCTATAGGCTCCCGCCATGGGGGCCAGCTGACGAAAGCCGATGCGGCCCACGCCAAGGAGAGGACCAAAGGTCTGCCCGTCGTCATCAAAGTGAAGGAGTTCCAGCTCCTCCGTCAGAAAACGAATTCTCCCGCCCTTTTTTTCCACACAAAGGCGGTACATCCGGTCCGCATCTGCAGCTGCGGGAATGGGATCGGCCCCCTGAGCTGTCAGATGAAAGCCGTGGCTTTTTCGCAGGTTGCAGGTATGAAAGGCTCGCTCATCAGGCTCCTTTCTCCTGAAATAGGACAGGTGGAAGGCATTGATATCGCCGTGGTGGTACTGATCGTAAATGCCTGTCCGCGGTTTAAGGGCAGGATCAAACACATCCTCTCCGTTTTGCCCCCCGGCAGCAAAAAAGAGCATGGCAAGCCCCGGCTCCCGCAGGGGGCGAAACTCCCAGCAGATCCTGATATCCGCAGGAAATACCCGGTCACACCAGAGAACAAAATTGGCCTTCTGGCCTTCTTTTGGCGACAGCCTGTTTTCAAGAACCATTCCCTCCTCTGAGAATGTCATTTCTGCCTGTCCCTCTAAGCGAAATCCCCTGAGATCCTCCGGGCATTTTAATGGATTGGTATAGATTGGCCCTTTTACCATCGAAGCGTCTCGCCTCCCTTTACCTCTGTGATCCTGCCGTCTATATCAAACCATATACTGCAGGCGTTGGGATTTACGGCCATGGTGCCGTCTACATCAAAAAACACCCGTCTGGCCGCCTCCAAGTAATCTGCAATCTGAATATTGGTGGCATACCAGATATCCTCTCTGCCGCCCATTCGCTCACAGAAGGTTTCCATCAGCTCCCAGTTGTTCCGATCCGTAAACTCGTAGCTGTGCCCCCAGACATACATAAGGTACAGATACTGGCGCTTATAGAGAGCCGCAAACTCCTCGCCCAGTTCTAAAAGCCTGTGGTTATGGTGACAGGTAGCCGTCCATCGGGTAAAATCGGATGGAATTTCAAATTTGTCTGTGCTTCCCACGGTTCTTCCATACCGGATCCCCAGGGAAGGAAGGAGCCTGCAGATCTCCTCATCATAGGAGCCGTTGGGATAGGCCAGTCCCCGGACGGGATATCCCAGATGCTCTTCCAAAAGCCTCCGGTCCCACAGGATCTGCCAGGCTGTCTGATCGATGGGGCAGCGGGCGATGGTGGGATGCTGGAAGGTATGGCAGGCCACCTCATGGCCTTTGTAAAGCTCTCTCATCTCCTCTAACGGGATCCGTCTGCCCTCCTGCTTTAAGCCGGCATTGATATTGAAGGTTCCCTTGATGCCGTACCGGTTAAACAGCCTGACCAGACGACGATCCTCCTCTCGTCCGTCGTCATAGCTCATGGTCAGAGCCTTGTGTCTGCCTCCTGGAAAGCAGGTGTAGATGACCCCCAGTTTCGGTTGATTGCCGTAAAGATCCATACTTTTCTATATCCTCCTATTCAAATTATGTATGATGTTCCTGTGGCCCTGTTCTTCCATCAGGCGCTCTCTTAAGGCCTCTGCCGCCATGGCGGCGTACAGCCGGGCCCCTCTTTGGGTGAGATGGATGCCGTCTGTGATATAAAGTCTGCAGCTTTCCTCTTCCCCCAGCCGCCTCTGGGTTTCTTCTGTTTTTCTGAACAGATCTATGAGAAAAATGTCATTTTCATCTGCAAACCGTTTCATGGCTGCCGCATAGGACGCCAGATGCCCTCTTACCTCCTCTGCCTCTTCAGAAAAATCATGTTTCCCGATGCAGGTGCTCACAGGCGTCAGAAGTACAGGAACCGCTTCTGCCTCTCTGGCGGCTCTTATGTAATGCCCCAGAGAATCGCCAAACTTTTCCTCCGGCACGAACCGTTCTTCTCTGGATGCGCAGGCATCGTTATGGCCAAACTGGATCAGCAGGTAGTCTCCGGGCCTCAGATGAGCCCTGATATCCTCCAGACGTCCTTCCTCCCGAAAGGTCTTTGAGGACCGGCCTCCCATAGAGCAGTTATCCACCTCCAGATTCCGACACTGATACCGCCGCTCCTGTAAAAAGGGACTGTCCCCCCTGTGAAAGCATTGGATTACAGCCTCAGGACACAGATATTTTAACAGGTACTCTCCCCAGCCTGCCTGAGGCCGCTTATCCTCCTGATAGCTCTGGGAAACAGAATCTCCCGCCAGGTAGAGCACCGGCCTGCGTTTCATATAGGGGAGAATATCTTCTGCGTCCAGATCCGGGGCATAGTAAAAGGATGGGTATACCGGCTGATTATAGCAATTATTCTGCCATGCCACGCCGCAGCGGTACTGGATATCCTGCATCAGGCTTATCAATTTATGATCCGAGGGCTCCAGGGACGTATAGATGCGGATAGCGCTGCTGTCCGCGGTCCGAAGAAGCAGTTCTTCTCTGTAGTCTCCGAACAAATCCGCCACAAGGCAGGGATTCCCCTTGGTGCCGTTGTTGGCCAGGGTATCCCCCGGATCCAGCATCACTCCATGAGCCCAGTCGTTGACCACGCCTCTTGCCTCCTGCCCCAGATAGTCCGGGCCGTCTGTAACCTGGGTGGAATAGTCTGCTCCAAACCGGACAATCATATTGCTTCCCAGGGTATCCCCCCGCACCTTGTTTCCATGACAGTCAAAGGTTCCAACTCCGTTGACCCAGCAGCTGAGTCCTCTCTGTCCGGGAATCACAGCCCCGGTCATACAGCGCCCCAGATCCTCCCTGGCATATTCCCCGAAAATCACAGCGCCGTCCTCTGCCTGGCAGAGAGCATAGCCGTAAGGAGCCTCCCTGGCCCCCTCAAATACATGAAAAATCTCCATTCCCGGCCGATCGGGATCAATCTGGGCCGCCTGGATGGCGTCTCCGTGTCCCAGTTTTGCCAGAGAACCATCAGGCAGACGGTCAAAGGAGCTGTAAAGCAGACTGCCGTCATGGTCGATGACCGCCGCTCCGAAGATCAGCTCCATGTATCCGTCCCCATCCACATCTGCCGCGGAAAGAGAATGGTTTCCCTGGCCCGCCAGCGAGCCGTATACGGTGCTGGAACCTTTTTTTGCGTGTGGATGACTGCAGAACGGATTTTCCATGGGAACATGGCCGCTGTCCACCCGAAACCGCTCCTCAAGCTTCCCTTTTTTCAGGTCATAAGCCGCGATACAGCTTCTGGTGTAATACCCCCTGCAGATGATAAGGCTGGGATGGATGCCGTCTAAATAAGCCGCCGCTGATAAAAAACGGTCTGAGCGGTTGCATGGCTCAATCCGCGGCATGGCGTAGTCGCCCCACCGAAGGCCGTCATCCTCCCTTGGGAAGGGGAAGGGAATAGTGGTGATCTCCTGTCCGTCCCCTGCAAACACACTGAGATACTCCGGCCCTTCATATATAAATCCTTCAAAGCGGCGAAGGTCATTTTTTGCATGGCGTTTTTTCGCATACACATCCAGAAAATAGTCGGCCAGCCACGCTCCATCTTTTCTGCTTAAAGGATAGGAAAAACGGGGTTCTATGCCAAAACACTCCTCCAGAGACCCAGGCCACAGGCCATCTTTTACCTCCTGCTGATCCTGCCAGCTCTGAAATACGCGGATCAGATGCTCCCGGTAGCCGTCAGCAGAACAGACATAGCAGTCATTATGGCCATAGCCCTTCCTTATATCCTCCTTTGGCATGGTGATAAACCGGGAGCGTATCTCGCTGCCGTCCGGCCCGTAAAAGATCATACGGCTTCCCGGCGCCGTCTTAACGCTCATCTCTGCCTTCCCGTCTCCGTCCAGATCATAGCATATAAACTGGGTGTAGTGGGCTCCGGCCCGGATGTTGCAGCCCAGATCTAGACGCCAGAGCAGAAGGCCGGACTGTTTATAGCAGTCAATATATACAGGGCCTGTATAGCCTTTAACAGAAACGTCATGGGAATTGGACGGATCCCATTTTACAAAATACTCGTACTCCCCGTCTCCGTCCACATCGGCCACAGACATATCGTTGGCGGAATAGGTATACGCTTCTCCCGCCGGGGTGACGCCTCCGGCGGGTTTTCTAAGAGGAAGCTCAAACCAGGGCTTTTCCCAGACGGACACAGGGGGGCAAAGCTCCAAATCCCCGCTTCTGCTTACCTGATACCGATCTTTCGCCTTGCCTTCCGAATCCAGATAACAGAGGCTTTCCCCTGTTTCTCCGATTTTTTCGCCGTTTCTCCACACTGTAAAGGCCGGACTGCACAGGCTGCGCCTTTCATTCTCATACCCTGTCACCTCATCCAAAAGGAGTCTCCAGCTTAAAAACACGCCGTCCTGCGCCGGTACGGCCACAAGTCCCCGGCCAAGCCTCTCTAACTGAGGGCGGCGCACATGAGTTACCGGCGTCTCAAACGTCTCCTGAGCCTCCTGTTCCTTTCCGTTTCTCACCGAACGTACCTGAAAATAATGGGGGATATCCGTCCGCTTATTGAGATGAAACCGTCTTTCCTCCCCAGGCCCCGCCGCCTTCACCTGTAGAAAACGGGTTCCCGGATGCCTGCGGTCCGCCCAGTAAAGGCGGCTTTCTGTCTCACCGGGCGTCTCATCCCAGGTAATGGTGATCCCGTTTCTGTCAATTTTCTCACATCGGATCATTTCCATCCTTCCTTTCTCTGCCTTCAACGTCAACTGGGGCCGTAAGGCCGTTTACGCCTTATGCCAGTTTTCCGGTGGTTCTCCTGCCACCAGCGCCTTTACCTCCTCCATTGTCCTTGGCAGACGTTCCCGTATAAAATCCAGAACCATGATCACATTCAGACACCACTGTGCGGTAAAATTGGTGGAGATCCATGGTATTTCCTTTAAAACCGGCCGGTTTCCCACATTATTCTCCTCATGGATCACAAATCCCTCTGTATCCAGATCCGTCACCATAGCGTGAAGCAGAATCCTCCAGGCTGTATCTGCCAGCCAGGGATTCTTACGCCTTACAGCCCCGTAAGCCCCCATAGCGGCCGCCATAAACGGAAGGGTAAACTGACGTTCCCCAATAGAACCTTCGCTGCGCTTTAGCTGCTCCTCTCTGGGAAGATAGTAAAACTCGCCATACTCCGCAATCATATCCTTCCATCTCTCGTCCTCCATCATATCGGCCATCTCCATCCACACCGAGGGCGCTCCCATGCAGATCTGCAGATGGGTTCCTCCGGTGGCGCGCTCGCCGATATAGCGCAGATGAGCGCTGGCCGGGTCAAATTCAAAGTCCGGGCCGCTGACCAGGCGCAGGGGCGTATCTGCGATATCCTGGCTGCCTGTTTGGATCTTCTTTAAATACCGTTCATCCAGGGTGCGTTCCCACTGGGTCATCCAGTTGGCGCAGAGACTGGACCAGTCGGGGCCGCTTCTCGCGTGGGTGGGGAATACCATGTTCTCCTTATCATAAAATTCCCCTAAAGGATCCTTTCTCAAAAAAGTAAACTCATTGTCCTTAAGCTCCTCAAAGATATCCTCCATCCGGCGGTCTCCGGTGAGATAGTAAAAATACCGGTGGTGGGCCGCCATGGCGATCCGCGCCTCCTTACAGGGGCAGCCCCAGTGCCTTACATTGTGCCGGGAGCCCATACCCTTATAAGGACCGAAATGGTATACATCCACCTCGGAGGCGTGCCGGGAGAGCCGCTCAGCCATCTCAAAGGCATCGGCCCGGCCGGTTCTCATAAACATCAGCCACAGCCATAACGTAGGCACCAGTTCCGTATTATCCCAGGCATAGCCCCCCATATCGTAGCGCCATTGATGCCGGAACCGGTCGTAGGTGTGCATAAAATCGCCGTAATTAAAAAGACCGTACCAGTTTCTCTGATCCACCTCCTGCTTATAAAAATCAAGGGCTCGCTCCAGCTGTCCCTCTAACCATCGCTCTGTCTGAGTGTTCCCCTCCGGCAAAGACCAATACCCAAAAGCCCTGCAGCTGTGATAATACTCCGGCGTTCCCACATAGACCGCCGGGTTTGAAACGCTTTCTGTAAACGCCCCTAGCGTTTCTTCGCAGGCGCACATCTCCTTTGTCAGCTCCAGGCTGCACTCGCTTGTCACAGCAATACCGCAGGCGCTGGCTCCTTTAAAATCATAACCCTCATAATAGCTCTGATTGTACCCCCGATTTGCATAGTGGCCAAAATCAAAGGCATCGGATGAGGGAGAGTAAAACCAGGTTACTGCCTCGATCTCATGGCCGCTTAAGCCCTTTACCGTATAGCCCGACGGATAAGTCTGCCAGAAGTTGCGTACTCCAAGCATCACGCCGCCGGCCTCCGAGCCGAAGGCCAGGCCTCCCCTGGCCCGAAGGCCGTGAATACAGTCAATCCAGCAAAGTCCCTCCCCTGCCTGTTTCTTTTTTATGGAAAAATGGGTGGGCGCATCCTGAACGATATCATATGTATCCCAGAAGGGCATGGCCTTAATTACCGTATTTACCCGTTCCAGAGCCTCTCCCTCCGGGAAAACCGCCTCTCCCCGGCATTGCTTCTCGTAAAGCTCCTCCGGTATTTTGGGCCTCCAGGTGAGAAGATTCGCCGTACTCTCTGAAAATGAGCCTGCATCGCCCAAAAAACGCAGATGACGGTTGTAAATTTTCCCCTCTGCCGGGAACACAGCCTTCAGGCCGATCCCCTTTAAAAAGTCCGTCTCCTCGCATCCATCATATGCAAAGGTATACTGCATATCCAGACGGCAATCATCCGCTCCCACAAAGAGCCGCAGGATGAAGGGAATCATTTCCTCTGCGTCATTTTTGTGGATACCTTCAAATTTCAGCACCGCACGAAGAGGCCCCGCCTCCTCTGCTGTCACCTTTTGTATTCTTCCTGTAAACCCTGTGACGGCGGACGAAACGTTCTCCCCCTCCCACGTCCTTCGCTCCAGTCTCAGGACAGACGTAAGGGCCATGATCCTGCATTTTCCGTCCACACGGTAGTCTGAGATCAGCTTCTCACCAGAGGCTCCCGCAAAAAAGGAAACCCTGTCCGTTTCCACCAGAATACCGTTCTTTTGCTCCGTCAGACGAAGAGAGTGTTGGGCAGCTGCCTCCTTTTCCCCTTTCTTTAACCGTTCCACGCAAAAATGCTCTCCCAGCCCTTTCGCCTTTGCCGTATGCGCCGTCCATTTTATGCTTCCATCTTTATAATAGGCCGTTATCCGGCTCTGAAGGGGGATCTTCCTTCCGTCCTCTCCCACTGCCTTAAGGGCATCCTCCCGGTGCAGTTCGCCCTTTGGCCAGATACAGCCAAACTGCGCCATTCCCTGTGCGCTTCTTCCTTCCAGTCTGTGTAATTCCATGGTTTTTCCCTTTCCTAAAAAATATTCCGGCGGCCCTGAATGATCTCAGAACCGCCGGAGCCATTTTCCTGTCTTATTTTGTCTGATCTGCCTGATACATCTGATTCAGTTCTTCGATCAGGCGGTCGCCGCCGCGGTCCAGCCAGGTTTTGGCTGCCTTCTCAAAGCCAGCGTCGTCTAACTGTCCGCAGATATACTGGGTTCTGGCGTCATCAATGATCTGTTCGATATCCGTACCGACTTCCGCATTAACCTCTGAGCTTGCCAGATATCCCAATGCCGGGTTTGTCACAGCAATAGGACGGCATATCTCATAGGCTGCGTACTGTGCAGCTGTAGGCTCATCCTGCTCTAACTCTGGAGAGGCTGCAATAATATTAGGGATGTAGGGGATCGCCTGATTCAAACCATTGCTTGCAGCCTGCTCTAAGGGGATATCGCTTAACTTCCTGATCTTGCCCTCAGCGGTAAGCTCGTAGTTCATACCTTCCAGGCCATAATCAGCCAGCACCAGCATTTCATCATCGCACATCTTGTCTAAGAAGTGCAGGCAGGCTTTTACATCCTCTTCTGTCTTGGCTCCTGCCTTGGTAATCAGGAAATAGCCGTTGTAGCCGGAGGTTGCAAGCGTCTTATCGTTAATAGGGCCTACCAGCTTCATGGAAGCAGTCTTTGACGGATCCACAACCGATTTCACATCATTTGACTCATAATACTGCCAGATTCTCTTTGCTCCGTCCATCACGTCGATAAACGCTCCTGCCTCGCCCTTTTTGCAGGCTTCTCCAAAGGTGCCGGAGTCTACGGCCGCCCAGTCCTTGCGGATCAGGCCTTCCTCGTAGATCCTGCGCATCCATTTTAAAGCTTCCTTAAACTCCTCCGTCTGGTGAACAGGCACCAGCTTTCCATCCTGCTCTACCCACTCATTTCCACAGCCAAACCAGGTCTGAATAATATCCAAGGGCCCGGTATACTTAGTCATCTCCAGACCGAAGGTATCATCTTTGCCGTTGCCGTCGGGATCCTCATAGGTAAATTTATAAAGCATATTGTAAACGTCCTCAATGGTCTTTGGCGGCTCGGTAATACCAACGGCCTCTGCCCAGTCCTCGCGGTAAGCAAAGCCATAGCGGCCAATCTCTCTTGCCTTGTAAAGACCTACCATCTTTCCGTCTACGGTCATGGCCTTTGCGACTTCCTTATTATACTGAGACAGATTTGGATACGCCTCTTTATCCTCCAGGAAAGGAGCCAGGTCCCAGAACGCTCCCTTTCTTGCAGCGTCTACCACATTGGCTGTCATATCCTTTTTGGCACCCAGGATCATGGGCATATTGTCACGGTCCATTAAGGTAATGCCGAACTTTTCATCATAGGTGCCGTCCTGTTCCCAGCGCCAGTCCACATGAGTTCCCGTATACTCCTCATACATCTGAATGACCTTGTCAGACCCTTCGTTTGCAAGGCTGGTACCCGTAAAGGTGGGAACCATGATGGATACAGAAGGCTTTCCGTCTGCAGCCTGCTGCGACTGCCCCTCCTTAGAGGATGCTTCTTTGCCTGCGCAGCCGGTTACGGCGGCTGCCCTCCGACCGGCCGGGGGCCCCGATTTTCCTCA
>OBZN01000444.1_pt1 | contig 14266 bp, 8 predicted proteins | sample 1476951 | NCBI WGS metagenome assembly OBZN01 (sample SAMEA2580246, study PRJEB22360) | human gut metagenome | biome: human gut; feature: human-associated habitat; material: faeces | place: Denmark | collected 2008/2010
GTTCCCAAGAAGCTCCCACTTCAAGCGTTAAGAACCTTCAGGTTTAGCTAAGTGGAGGTAGTTCACGTTTAGAAAAAACTGTTCTTCATTTTGCGACATTCGATAAAAACTATACAAGACGTTTCAAAGGGATAGATTCCTTTAAAACATCTTGTATGATATTCTAGAACAACGTGTAGTTCAAGGTATTGTCGATACTTCCGAAGTTTGTTCTCAGCTAATTCATAAAAAAACTGCAAATAACACTCCCAATTTAGGAATTTGTCTACAGTCTGAGAAGTCTTATTCTAATTAGAATAAGACTTCTTTAGGATCTATTAATTGAGATTGACTTAAACTATTGTCTTTACAAATTTCATAATGTAAGTGGCTACCTGTGCTGTTTCCTGTAGATCCAACATATCCGATAACTTCCCCTTGTTTTACAGTATCATCTACTTTAACTTGATACTCTTGTTGATGAGCATATAATGAAGTTGTGCCATCTTCATGTTGAATAACTACAACATTTCCCCAAGATGGATGGTATTCAGCTTTAATGACTGTACCTGCTTTACTAGCATAAATAGGTTCTCCTTGAGAAGCGGCTAAATCTAAACCTCTATGAAACTCTCCTTCTCTTTCTCCAAACAAACTTGAAATTGTATAATTTTTTAGTGGTATAATATAACCTTTTTTATTTACTTCGATTTCTGATTCTTTTTTGTCAAACTCAGTTAAATCATAAGTATCAATTAAGCTATTTAATTTTTGATTATACTTCGTATCTGTTGCATACCGTCCCGTTAAAAATCGAGTAGCTTCTTGATAAGTTTTAGCATTTGTTTTCCAAACACCACTATAAAATTGCTTATTTCCAGTTATCCCTTCTTTTAATAATTGGGCATAATCATTTAAACAATCTTCATAATTTTTATATTTTTTAAATGTAGCCTTAATAGTATATAAATTTCCGTTTCCTAAATCCTCTTGAGTATTAAAAGTAACCCCATTACCATTATGTGTTCCCTTAATTCCAAATAAATTGTAATTTGGGGCCTTGGCTAATTCACTTTGACCATTTGCAGATTCTAATATAGCTTGTGCAATCATAACTGATGCATATAGATCATGTTTTTGACCAATTTTACGTGCAGATTCTCCAATTTTACGAATAAAACTTTCAACAGATTTATCTTTTTCAAAATATATATTTTTTTCAATTATTTGTGAAACAGAAGAGCCAGCATCTTGAATCGACGATTCATTTAATGAATCATTTAAAGAAACATTCTGTGAATCATCATAAGTTTGTTGTTGAGTTGATGGTTCAAAAATTTGATAAAAGGGTGTTGATTGAGAATTTGATAAATCTGCAGATGTATTTTGATCTTGTACATCATGTATTTCAGAGTTATCTTTATTCGAAGTACTATCAGTTGTTATTTGTTGAGATTCTTGTATTGGTTTATTTTCTACAGGATTTTTTTCAGGTTTTTCTTCTATTTGGCTTGTTTGATTAGATTCTGTAATTTCAGAATTTGTAGTTTCAGATTCTTCTTTGTCCGTTTCTATGGGTTTTGAATTTTCACTTGAAGATTCTGATTCATTAGTGCTATCTACAATATTATTTTCTTCTGTTGTAGTTGTACTTTGGATTGTTTCCTGATTACTAGGTGTAGTTACTTGTTCTGTTGAAACTATTGACTGATGTTCATCAGCTGAAACTGTAGTAATACATCCTAAAACTTGACTTAGTAACAATACAGATGATAATAATTTACTTGTCTTCTTCAATTCTTATCTTTCCTTTCTCTTTTGTATAATATTTAATCAATTAAATATGTATAGAATTAACTAGAATTAAATCTAGTTAATTCTGAGTACAGAAGAACAAATGGAAGACTTTTGATAGATATCAAAAGCTTCTTAAATTATAAAATTTTTTGTAATTTGTGGTTATTTACTTTTTAAAGTGATTTGAATTTTTTTTTTTTTTAATAAAAAGTTTGTTAAAGGAAGGGGTTATGTCTACTCTATCCAATATCATATCGTATGATATGTAAAAGACCGACACGATGTTCTAACTGAGAAAAAGAAGTGAAGTGACAACAATGGGATACAACACTAGAACTAAAACTGTTTTGTAAAAGATTACTAGTCATACTAGTTCGTTAGATAAGACGTGTGAAATGTACAACTAAGTTCTGACATATATTCTCAAAGTTATTTATCAAGAATTTGAATTAACTACCAAATTGTCAACAAACGATGCCCAAAGAGCGATAGAACAGTTAATTAAGTGAACGGCTAAAAATCCAAACTCAAAATATTCTGGCTACAATGAGTTGTTTCCTAAGTTTCCTTCTTATTTCAGATGTACAGCTATTAATTCCACCTATGGCAAGTCATCTTATTGGCGTTCAAATCACCTTAATTGGGAAAAAGAACGATCAGAAGCAATCGACACTAAGAAAAAGTTTACGAAAAAAGTTCCAATCCTACAATTTTAGCACAGTGATTTCCCAGTATTCTATAAAGGAAATATGTTCAATTGGCTAGCCGAAGGCTATAAAATCAAAGTTTATAAAAACAATGACTGGTTTTGGAAGAAGATCGAGGTTCATACAAAAACTGACTTAGGTGAACTACCCCCACTTAGCTAAACCTGACGGTTTTTAACGCTTGAAGTGGGGGTAGTTCACTTGCAGAATATTTAGATACATATCAAACATTTTGAGTTTCCAAGCAAACAATTAAGCACTCTCATAACTGAAGTTAAGAGAGTGCTCACCATTATTATTCAAAAAGTACTTTTTAAGGTGTTATTTGTAGGTTCCAAATTACTTGACCTTTATAACTATTTGGTGTTATATTTGAAGTTTCTGGTATTTCTAAAGTTACATCTCCAAAATTATAATCATATACCCCATTATCTATATGTTGAGAATTTTTACTTATAATTAGATTTTCTGAAGAATTTATAACTACATTTATTGACCCACTTACTGTATCTCCACATTCTACTAAATCTCTATTAGGGTTAAACTTTGAAGTTCCATCATTAACATTTTTATATACTTTTCCCAATTCATTCCTTGTTTGTAAATATGCCCCCTTAACTGGATTACCCATCCAATTTAATTGAGCAGTTAATTTCCATGGAGATTTTTCATTTTTAAAATCCAAAATACCTATATTGAATGATTCTTCTTTCTCCACACCTATACTTTGACTACCTTTACTTTTCAATTCTTGCTTACCTGTAGAAAATTCTTTTGGATAATACAAAATCCCCAAATTATTAGATATTTCATTTTTTATATTATCTGTAGTTGTATTTACATTTTCACTAGTCCACTTTGCGACATAGGTAGTATTTAATAATCTAAAAATATTAGGTGAATTATTCTGAATTTTTTCATGTGTTACTGTATCCCAGCCAACAAATTTGAATCCATCTTTATCGGGTATATTACTTTCTTTGAATTTTTCAATGGCTTCATTTGTTGATTGAGAACTTGTTATAGCACATGAATCTAAATATTTTTTCTCTGTCAATCTATTAGCAAATATTCCGCCATTCCCATCAAGTTTAGGATAATCAAAAATTCGACGATGATCATTATTAAAATTGTATTTTAATATCTTGTTATCATTTGTAATCACTAACAGAGGTTTTTCGTTATACACAAAGAACATAAATTGATTGTCTGAAACATTATCTAATTTAAAACTTGATAAGTTTAAAGTAGTTAAGCTATCACATTCATTAAACATACGATTCATATTGGTAGCATCTTCTGTATTAAAACCATCAACATTTACATTTACTAATTTTTTGCAATTTGAAAACATTCTATAGTAATCTTTGACTCCTGAAGTATCTAAATTGCTTAAATCAACTTCTTTTAAATTACTAAATGTATCAAATGCACTTCTCAACGTTTTATTTTTCAAAGAAATTTTACTGTTATTTTCTTTACTTATCTTAAATGACTCAATATCTTTTGGTATACTCTTAGAATTAATCTCTTTTAGTTCGATTGTTATATTATTAGTACTTGCAGGGACTACAACATTTTTTGAACTACCAATAAATCGAGTTAACAATATTTTGTCATCTTCTTCCATAAAATCCCATTCTTGGTTACTTTTCTTAATATTTTTATGTTCATCAATTTCGTAAACATACGTAAGCTGCCCAGTATCATTTTTTAAAGAAGGATCGTTTACTCTAAGTCTATTTGCTTCAACATGAGTTACTATAATTTTATATCCTGGTTGTAAATTCCAATTAAGTGTCTCTTTACTTAATTGTTCAGGACCATTTATATTTCTATAATAAACATCTTTTCCAAGGTTATCTATAATGTGCAGAGAGAAATATTTCACATTTCCATAACTACTATGTGGTTGAGCATTTTCTGTTGTAAAGAACATTTTTCCTGTACCATCTTCGAAATATCTAATTTCACCAAATTTACCATCACCTAACCCAACCATATTCCATTGTTTTAATTTTTGTTGAGCTAGAGATACTAATTTTAAGTTATCTTCTCTTTGTTTATCATCGGATATTTCACTAACTAATTTTTTTGCATTGTCAATTTTATCTTGGTTAATACTATCAGACAAAGTAGTATATTCTTTATTTGAAAATAACTCCTGTACTCTTTTAATTATATAATTGTCTATTGCAGTCAATTCTATGGTATCATTGTTTTTTACATATACATATTGTTTATCAAATATAATATGTCCGTTATCCAATTCAATAGAATATATCCCATTTGGCATATCATTAACATCTATTTCTGAATTATCAACATTAACTTCTTTTACTACTTCATCTCCATCTTTAAACCTTAGTTTTGAACCTTTTATACTTTCAAAATTTGTAAAAGATAAGTGGATATTACTACTTAGACCTAAAGATTTAATATCTGAATTACCAACTAATGATAATTTTGATTTTAAATTTGTATTAAAGCCCAGTTCATTAATAGCTCGTTCCATTTGTTCATCTGGAACGATTTGAGCTAACATGGCTAAGGGTTTACTTCCGTTTTTTACAAACTGATTTGCTGTCCGATCATCTACCGTTAAGTTAAGTGTGTTGAAATAAGGAACTAAATTATAGTTATAGTTCTTTTGACAAAATTCAATAAACAATTGAACTAAATCACTGGCATCACCACCATTGTTAGCAACTTCACGATGATATTGATTAAACTTAGCAAATCCTTCTTGAGACATTTTATCAATAATAGATAAGAGTAATAATAATTTACCTTGATAAGACTGACCATTATAACCAGAATTTTTGATTAATAAGTTGTTAGCTACATCATTAATCATACCCGTTTTATTTCCATTAAATACCCAACTATCTTGTATAAAGTTATCTAAATACTTATCTTGGTATATTGTTCCATATACATTATTTAAAACATCAATTATATACATTTCTTTACTTGGAACTTCATAACCATGGCCAATCTCATGTAATGGTAACCAATTCATTTTTAAATAAGAATCCATACTTAATGAATTTTGTGCTGTCCAGTTACTTCCATAATAGGCAGCTCCTGCACCATGTGCATCAGCTTTGATAAAGTAACGTTGTTTTTCTTCTTCATGTATCGGATTATCTGAATTTTTTTTAGTACCAGTTAAAGTATCAAATAACACAAATAACTGATCATCATATTCATGTATTAATTTTTGAATATCAATACTTTTAACAACATTTTGATCAATAACAGGAACTAACATTTGAAACTTTTTTCCTTTTATTAAAGAAAAAGAGGTTCTATTACTTACCCAATTATCAATAAAATCTTCTTTATTTGAACTTTCATCATAAATAGATAGTTTTTTTGCTGTACCTTCTAAGACCATAAGTTCAATTCTTGGCTTATTAGTAGCATTTTCATTGCCAAAAGGAGTTTCTATAAAAGGAACTAAAGAGTTTTCTACATCAATTGTTTGCCATTCTGATCCTATATTTTTTTCCTTTTCCAGTTTAGAATCGTTTCCTAAAAGTCTTAATTTCACCTGTGATTTATAAGAATCGTTAGATTGACGAATTTTTATCTTAGTATTTCCTTCTAAAACTATTCCTAAGTCTTGTCTGTCATGATAAGCAGCCATTCTTCTACCTTCTTTAAGTAAATATTTAGGTTCTGGCAGAAAAAATACTTCTTTACTGATTGTTTCATCAGGAGAAATAATTTCTCCTGATGAATTTAACAATTCTATTGCTTTTTGTAATAGCGATTTTAATTCTTCTCTTTCATTTTGTGTAATATTATATTTTTCATTTTCTACTTTTTTTTGTAAAGAATTAACTGATGAGAAATTAGCTTCTGACGATAATTCATCATGATTATTATCTTTAAAAAGACTATTTACTTTATCTCTTAAATAATAAAAATCGGTAACATTTTTTAATGTTTTATCAGTAGTTATTTCATAATTAAATGTTTTTATATCACTATCTTGTGATTTCAAGTCATCATCAGCAACTCTTAACCTCCATGGTTCATCATGATAAATACTTAATATGTCTCCTGCATTCAAATTAATTTCTTCTGTAGCACCTGGTAAGTATGCATTACCTTTCATTTCTTTATAATATTTTATTTGATTATCTGATCCTATTATCTTTATAGAAGCGTATAATTTATCTCCATATCCATAATGTGGTTGCCCACTATTATATTTAATTATTAGTTTTCCATCATTAGAGTAAGAAATAGTAGCAAAAGTCCAATCACCGATACCTAAAAAAGAAAATTCTCTAACTTCAACATTCGAATTTTCTTTTAATATATTATCTTGATCCTGTGTGTTATTGGAAATTTTTTCCTTGCTATTTTCCATATTTTCACTTTCACTTGTAGTTGTTACATCTGTTTTTTCAGAAGTATTTTTGCTTGTCGTCTCAGTTTGACTAGGTTGATCTTTTATATTGATATTAAACTCACTATCAGCATTAATAGGAATAGAGATAGTGGAAATTAAAATACTGGCTAAAAATATACTAGAAAAAGTTTTAATTTTCATTTTAAACACCCTCAATAATTAATTATTTTTTCTTCTATCTATTTTTGAACCTCTTATGATTAAGGCTACGAGATTCTTGGAAAAAGATCATATTTACTCGTTTACGTCTTTACTCAAAGTGGTATATCTTATTGACAAATATATCTCTGTAGTTCCTAGGTTTCTTAATTTTATCTAAGTTAGTGTTGGTACATGAAGACCTTCAATCAGAATATTGATACTAGCATTGATATTTTGGTCATGATAAGTATGAAAAATAGGATAAGTTCATTCTCAAATATCGAGTAATTTATTGATATCCTTGTATCCGCTAAGTAGGTATTTGAATTATATATAGATTTATTGATATAACTTAAATTGTACTCATCCTAAATAAATTCATCTATATGACTAAAATCTCGAGTGTTATCGGCTAATTAATAAAAAAACTGTATATATCAATTTAGTCTTCAATATTAAGTATTTTTAACAAATACTAGAATACAATTTATAAACATATAAGTAGTTAAAAAGGAGCTGGTAAAAACCAGACTCCCTTAATCTTAACTATGAAAATGAACTTTTGATATGTTTATTGTGGTGCATTACTTAAGTTCCATTCTAAATTTGCGCTATAGTTTCCATCTTGTACAACTCCAGCATCTGGAATTACTAATGATACTTCTCCAAGATTATAGTCATAAATAGCATCTTTTTTCTTTTCTGGATTAGCTTTCATTACTATATTCGCTGAATCAGATGTTATCTTTATGTGTCCTTCTTCTGCATTTCCTATCATAATTTCTTCATTTGCTGAAGTTAAATCTCTCGTTGCATCATAAGGACTAACGTTATCATTTTGATTGATTTTAATACTATTAGCATTAGCATCTAATTGGATATATGCTCCAGAAATACTTGAACCATTCCATTTTAATTGTCCTGTCATATTCCAAGAATCATTAGTTTCTGTAATATCACGTACTCCAATATTTAACGAACTACTCTTATTAACTAAAATCTCTTGTTTTCCACTATCCTTTAAAGTAGTTGAATTTGTAGCAAATTGTTGTGGCAAGTAGACCATCCCCAGTGGTCCTGTAGATTCAATTTTTTTATTATCTGGACTTGTATTGCAAATTGTATTTTTCCAAATTGCTGTATAAGTTTTATCTAAAAGATTTAATACACCTTCATCATTTTTACTTGTTCCGCTTTCTGTCCAACCTCTGAATACAGCATTGTCTTTTGTTGGAATATTACTATTTTTAAATTGATCAAATTGTGCTAGTTGTAATTTTTCTGGTGTCACTGCACAGTTATCAAAATACTTTTTAGTATTTTGTTGGTTATCAAACTTACCACCATTAGCATTTAAAACAGGTTTGCTAAGAGGATGTGTATTATCTTGTCTAAAATTATGTGTATTAAGTAAATATACATCATTAGTTACTACTAAAGTTTCAGTTCCTCCGCTTCTATAAAACATTGCACCACTATCTGTATTATGAGACATATCAAAATTATCCATTCTAACTATTTTTAAATTGTTACATCCATTAAACATTCTATTGGTACTTTCTAATACAGGAGTTCTAAAATGACTAATGTCTAGAGAAGAAACTGATGTATTATGGAACATTCTACCCATCCATTGAACTTTTGTTGTGTTCCATCCATCTAAATTAATATCTTTTAAAGCATAACAGTTATAAAACAAATAAGACATATCTGTTACACTTTCAGTATTTAAATTGGAAACATTAACATTGGATAATTTCGTACATTCAGAGAACATACTCTTAAAATTTGATACATTTTGTGTGTTCATTCCTGTTAAAGTTGCTGTTAGCAAATTAGAACAATTTTTAAATAATTCTTGTAAATTAGTTACAGAAGAACTATCTAATCCACTTAAATCAACTTCAGTAATATTTCTGTTATTAATAAAGCCTTGGGATAAATTATTATCTTGGACTTTTACTTTTCTTCCATTTTTTTCTTTTAAAATAAATTTAGTAACAGTTGTAGGAATAACACTATTATTAATATCTGTTAAAATTACTTGTTTATTATCTAGGACAGCGGGTAAATCAATTTCATTAGAACTTCCTTTGTATTTTGTTAATGTAATTTCATTATCTGTTTCAGTAAACTCCCAATTAGGATCTGACCATGTTGCTTTATATACAATGTTTCCAAGTTCTAAAACAGAATTAACATTAGATGGTTCTTGGGATTGCGGAATCCAGGAAACAAAATTAGTAGCAAATTCTTGTCTAGTAGGTCTTAAATCAGATTTAAATTGATTAAATTTATTCATAGTTATAATGCTTGGATCATAGGCACATTTTTCAAAATAGTTTTTAATTTTTTGGTTATTTCCAAAATTTCCTCCACCAGCATTAAAACTTGGCCCCTTTAAAGGAACTCTATTAAACCGTTTATCATAATCAATACTTTGTAATTTTTGATCATTAGTTAAAACTAATAATTCTGTTTTTTGATCAGTAGTAAACATACCACTATCATTTAAACCAACATTTAGATTAAATGAACTTAAATCAATTATTTTTAGATTTATGCATCCACTAAACATATAACTTGTATTATTTAATGATTGTGTACTAATATTTGTAAATTTAACGTCCGATAAATTGCTACAATTTTGGAACATATAGCCCATAGAAGTAACTTTAGTTGTATTACAGTTAGAAAAATCTACTTTTTTAAGATTAGCACAATTTCGAAACATTACTTCCATAGAAGTAATGTTAGAAGTATCTATATTCGTAAAATCAACTTCATTTAAATTTCTATTTCCATCAAACGCATTGTTTAAATTTGTATCTTGTATTGTTAATTTATATCCTGTACCTTTTTCTGCAGAAAATTTAGTCACTGTTGTAGGTATAATACTTGTACTAATATCCTTAAGCACTATTTTTTTTCCATTATGATTAGTTGGTACTATTACTTCAGTAGAACTCCCTTTATACCTAGTTAGTAATATTCTAGAACTATCTTCTTCAAAATCCCAATCAGGATTTCCCCATTGCGCTTTATAGGTTGTTCCTAAAAGATCTAAAACTGTTTGTGGACTATCACTACCTGATCCTTCCTTTTGCCATCCTAAAAATTGACTTCCAAACCCTGTATTTGTTGGTGTACTTTCCTCTTTGAATCTATTAAATGTCTCAATATTTATTTTTTCTGGAACTACTGCACAAGCTTCAAAATATTTTTTTTCTGTAGAGTTATTTGAGAATTTTCCACCATTAGCATTTAAACTAGGAGTTTTAAAAGGAATTCTATTTGGATAATTGTAGTTTAATAACTTATTATCTCTAGTAGTAATAAGTAATTCTTTACCTGATGGTGTGTTATTAAACATTCCATATTCACTATATACAGAATTCATTTTAAAGTTATCCATACGAATAATACTTGCACCACATCCGGCAAACATATAATCTGTTTTTGACAAATTAGGTGTGTTAAAATTTTGAATATCTAATGTCTGAAGAGATGTACAATCAAAAAACATTTGTTGCATATACCTTACATTTGTTGTATCCCATCCCCAAAAAGATGTTTTTCTTAATTTTTTACATTCTGAAAACATATAAGACATATCTGTTATATTCTTGTATCCAAATTAGCTCCATCAAATGATTCTAAATTCGTCCATTTAGTAAAATTCATTTTATTAACGAGTACAATCTTATTCCCTTCTACTTTAGCAGGTGGAATATTAGCATAAGAGTTTCTAGAAAAAGAAATTTTTTTTACGTTATTATAATTTGGAATAATAGTAGTCAAGCGAGAAGTATCTATTAAAACATTATCTAAACCGGCAAAACCACTTTCTGATAATGTAGTAGGAATTTCTATGGTTTCACTATTTCCTTGATAACGTTCTAATTGGTAATACGGTTTGTACGCTGTATTATTATTATAATAATAACCATACTTTTTTACCAACCAATCTCCTATAACCATTTCTCCATTATATTGTACTGTCTGGCCAATATTTATACTTCTATTTTGTGCTCTATTTAGTACGGAATTTATATTATTATCTAATAAACTGTTAGTATTATTTTCTATATTTTGATCTTTAGGAAGTATATCTACATTATTTTCCATCTTTTCTTGAATACTATCTTCTTTACTATTTAAAACTTGCTGTTGATTAGAATCTACAGTATCAGAATACGTTGTTAATGAAGCAAATCCTAAACTTCCTAAAATTGCAGAAGATAAGATAATATATTTATATTTACGGGAATTCATTAATTCTCTCTCCCCCTTATCGTTGATATAATTTTTTGATAACCTTACTATTATTCTATAAAACTATTAACAACTAGTTAAATAGAATTTTTATAACTGATTAAAGATAATAAAGTAGTACATAATCCCTAGAATAGTCATAGAAAAAGCTGCTACCAAAGTTATGATATTAGGAATTAATATTTTCTTGTTTTTATGATTTACTAAACAAAATTTATAGTTTTTCAGTAAAAGAAAGACATTTATTACCGTAAGAAGTAGCCCTGCTACTACTAATATAATACTAGTTGTGTACATTTTTATCTTCCTTTCTATTTTTATTTGTTAACCAAAAAATAAATAAAGTAGCAATCGTCGAAATAGCACCAATCAAAGATAATTTACTTAATTCTTCTCCTGTTTTAGGCAAATTAGATAACTTTTTGTTATTAGATGCTAAATATTTTTGGGAAGAATTATCTTTATTGATATTAGTTTCAGGAAATTTTCCTGGTAATGGAACTTTTACTAATTGAATTTCAACATTTGTTTTACTGCTATCTTGATTAATAGAATCAGCAAAAATATCATTTCTAACAGCTAATAAACCAAATAATATTCCAGTTAAGCATGCTAGTTTAAACGTTTTATTCATTTTCTTTTCTTCCTCTCGAAATAAATAACCAAATCGTACCAATAACAGTTACTGTACTAGAAATTACTGCACTGTATTGTAACCATTTTGGAATATGAATTTTAAAGACTGACTCTTCATTAATTTTTTTTGCCTCAGTATCTGTAATTGTGAATTTCTTTTTAAAATTCCATTCATTATCTTCTGTTTTTACCTTTCCTTCAAAAACATAGTTACCTGGTTTTAAATCTTCTTTTTCCCAGTCAAATTGAAATGGATAAACAGATTGAGGAGCTAATTTAACATTTTCCTTCTTAGTTTCTTGAATTGTTTCTGTTTCTTGTTCATCCATAATTTTCCCAGATACTGTAGCTTCTCCAAAAATGTATGGATTAGGATTTAAAATATCTGCTTGGACAACTTTTCTTCCATCTGAAAGAATAGCTCCAACCTTTTCTAATTCTACTGACTTATTTTGGTTCATTTTAACTTCTTTATCATTTGTTAAAAGAACACCCAATGTATAACTATAAGTATTTCCTACTGCTACATTTTTATTGTTATTATTTTCATCTTGTTTTTCTGAAACTACTACTCCGCCTAAAATAATACCTTCTTGTTTTTCAGATGGCATTTGTAAGTCTAAAGTCGTCTCTACTTCACTTTTTGGTGCTACTTTTACTTCGTTTTCTTGAGGTGTAACAATTGAGGTTAATGGAGTTTTTAAACTATCATGATCTTTTAATGTTCCTGTATAATCTACTAAACCATTTAAATTAGTATTTGCATTTGTTACTTTTACTTCTAATGTTTTTTCTGAGCTTGAGTCATTAATTAATTTAATTTTTATTTGATCTTTTTCTCCTGGCTGTTCATCTAAATAAAAATAGCTGACATTTTTATCAATTTGATGTTCATTAAAAATACCCTCAATACTATATCCTCCCATTGGCTCATTTGAAGCATTTTCAGCATTAACTGAATAAGTTGTTCCAAAAAAAATACTTAAAAAAGACATAATAATAAGTATCTTAAATCCCTTCATAATTTATTATCTTCCTTTCTAATATTGTATTATGTTTAAAAAATCAAACTATATGTAAAAGTATCACAGAAAAAGTTTATTCTTTTTCTGTGATAAAATCTTACTTTAAATACCTGGTGTATTTTCTAAATTCCACTTAATATTTCCACTATAACTACCAGCAGTGACTTTAGATACTTCTGGAATTACTAGTTTTGGTGATTCAAATTGATAATTATATACCCCATTCATAGTTTTTCCTGAGACTGATTTCATAACTTCAACCTCACTTCCTTGATTTACTGTTAGTGTTGAAGCTTCTGTAATAACTTCACCAGAAGTTAATTCAGTCAACGTTCCTTTTTTATTTTCTTTTACATTTCCACCAGTAGCTGTAATAGTAGTTCCAGCCATATAATTGTTATTATCATTAGACCATTCTAATCTTGCTTTTAAAGTCCATTGTTGATTATTTTTACGTGTTTTATCTTGAACACCTACGTTATATTTTGTAGTACGATTATTTGCTAAATCAACTTCTTCACGACCTGACTCACCCAATACTTTATGACCGCTTAATGTATTGGGTGTATAAGCAATCCCAAATAAACCTGTAATATCTGTAGGTTTATCACCGCCACCATCAGGATCTGTTGGAAGAACAGGCTTTTCTGGAGTTTGATTAATTTCTAATTCTGCTGAAATAGGAGTATCAGCTGTTTTTGGATTAGCTTCCTCTGCAAGAACCCCACCTGCTCCTAGTAAAGTTGTTGACATCATTAAAACACTACTAAACAAAGTGACATGCTTTTTCATGTCGAAATCACTTCCTTTTTTTATTTTGTTTACGATGTGATAATAGCATAATGAAATTAGATATTTTTTTCTTTTTGTTTTTGAAATACTACTACCTTATTCAATAATTTAAAATCATTATAATATGCATAAAATCAACTATTTAACTAAAAAAAATTTCTTTTATTACGAATAAAACTTATTTTTAATTCAAAAAAATATATATTATTTTTATTTTTTTTTTCACAAAAATCTCTTATTTATTATTATTCTATAAAATGATTACAATAAATTTACTTCTATAGTCAAAACTTTATTGTGATAAATAATCGAGTAGATATCCGGACACATAGATTCGTACTCCTCTTACACCAACATACAAGCCATTCGGCATATGGCAGTTCAACTTATGTTACAGTATGCACCTTTAGATAGTAATCTAAAGCAAAGGTGTTCCCTCTTTGCTTTAGTCGTTCATTGGATAGGGATCTGTGAATCATTTTCGATAA
>OBZN01000464.1_pt1 | contig 13584 bp, 7 predicted proteins | sample 1476951 | NCBI WGS metagenome assembly OBZN01 (sample SAMEA2580246, study PRJEB22360) | human gut metagenome | biome: human gut; feature: human-associated habitat; material: faeces | place: Denmark | collected 2008/2010
TTCCCGAAGCCCACCCACCCCTACCAATCCCAACTGTCGATCTCGATGGACCAAGAAGGCGGGCTGGATTACTGGCTTTCAACACTGACGAACGTTTTCACTGGTCAGAGAGTGTTATTCGCGGAAGGTGTGGGCCTCCCTCGTCAATTAGGACGATAACGGGAGCTCCAGATCGACAGTTGGGGATTAATGCGGACAGGATGAGGGGGAGGGGAGAAGATGAGGGAAGGCGGAGAGGAAGGCCGAGGAGCAGGTCGAGAGCAGGCCAAGAGGGATGCCGAGGGGAGCTAAGAGAGCGAGCGGAGAGAACGGCGAGAAAAAGCGAGAGGAGAACACGTGGGAATGTGCAGGATGCCAGAGGCATAAGGGCGGGAATAAATAGCGGCACGCAAACGTGCTTTGTTGCACACAGCGCACAGTAGAGGCCGCACATCGATCTTGGTATAGTGGAACAGCCAAAGACCGTCGGACATCTACTGACAGTAGATCGAAGCGCAAGAGCGACCGACGCAGGAAACGTGACTTGAACAGCTCCCTTGCGGAAACCTGGACAAGCGTGGTGCAAGCCCGACACGAACCTGCGTGTCGGGCTTTTTCGTGGGTACGGCGGCTGACTTTTCGGAAGGAGGACCATGGCGAGGTCTGACAAGGAGGCAGTTGTCGCCGAGCTGACGGAGAAGTTCCGCAACTCGGATGCCGTGCTGCTGACTGAGTATCGCGGTCTGACCGTTGCACAGCTCAAGGAGCTGCGTCGCGGTTTGGGCAATGACGTGAGCTACGCCGTGGTGAAGAACACGCTGGCACGGCTGGCGGCCCGCGAAGTCGGATTCGATTTCCTCGAGGACGACCTGAAGGGCCCGACAGCTATTGCATTCGTCAGCGGTGAGCCGGTTGAGGCCGCCAAGACGCTGCGTGATTTTGCCAAGGATAACCCGGCGCTGGTTTTGAAGTCTGGCGCTATGGATGGTGTCGCACTCGATGCTGACGCCGTCAAGAAGCTTGCTGATCTGGAATCCCGCGAGGTCCTGCTGGCCAAGGCTGCAGGTGCCCTCAAGGCGAAGCTCTCCCAGGCTGCGTACGCATTCAATGCACTGCCCACCAAGGCTGTGCGCACAATCGATGCTCTTCGCGACAAGCAGGAGCAAGCGGCCTGACGCGACAGGCCCCGGGTTACTGGCCTCACCGCCATGCACCCGGACTCATTTACACAACGTAATCTGCTCGCGTAGCAGGCCAAACAAGGAAGGATGCCACTCATGGCTAAGCTCTCCGCAGATGAGCTCATCGAAGCTTTCAAGGAAATGACCCTGATCGAGCTGTCCGATTTCGTCAAGCAGTTCGAAGAGGTCTTCGACGTTGAGGCTGCCGCACCGGCCGCCGCCGTTGTTGCAGCACCAGCCGCTGCCGGTGAAGAAGCAGCAGCTGAAGAAAAGACCGAGTTCGAGGTTGTCCTCGAAGCAGCCGGCGACAAGAAGGTTGCCGTTATCAAGGCTGTCAAGTCCCTCACCGGCCTCGGCCTGAAGGACGCCAAGGGCCTGGTTGACGGCGCACCGTCGACCATCTTCGAGAACGCTTCCAAGGAAGACGCCGAGAAGGCCAAGGCAGAGATCGAAGAGGCTGGCGGCACCGTCACCCTCAAGTGATTTCACTTGAAACTCTCGCGCTAGCTTAAGCGCATATCAAGTTGTCGCGGTTCAGCATCAGCTGGGCCGCGACACTTGTATATGGGCGGTGTGGCCACTGTGCGCAGTGTGGGCAGGCGGTGACGCGCGAGCCCCGCAACCGTGATGTCTGCACGCTAGCCGTCCGGCAGCGATGTCTGCACGCGAATGCCGCGCCCCGCTGCTCCGAGTGGGAGTGCTTTCCGTGTGACAATTGACGAGGGGAAAGGAGGATCCATGTCGGACACCATGAACTCCCTGCTGGTCACCGGTGGCTGCGGTTTCGTCGGCAGTAACTTTGTGCGATTCGCACTCGAACGCGATCCTCATATTCGCATCACGGTGCTCGACAAGTTGACCTATGCCGCCAACCGGCACAATCTTGATGGTTTGCCGCCCGGCAGAGTCGCCCTCGTCGTTGGGGATATCTGTGACGAGGAGCTGGTTGAATCCCTGGTCGCTGACCACGAGGCCGTCGTGAACTTTGCCGCCGAAAGCCACAATGACAAATCGATTGCTGACCCCGAGCCTTTCATCCACACTAACATTTCAGGCACCTACAGACTGCTGGAGGCATGCCGGCACCACGAGCGGCGCTTTCATCACGTCAGCACCGACGAAGTGTACGGCGACCTGGCTCTCGATGATTCCATGCGATTCACTGAAGAATCACCCGTGAAGCCGTCAAGCCCCTACAGCGCCAGCAAAGCCTCGTCTGACCTGCTGGCACGCGCGTGGTTTCGCACCTTCGGTGTCCGGGTGACGATTTCGAACAGCTCGAACAACTACGGACCATATCAACACATTGAGAAATTCATTCCTCGACAGATCACGAACATTTTGACTGGCCGGCGCGCCAAGTTGTACGGCGATGGACGAAACGTTCGCGACTGGATCCATGTCGACGACCATTCGGCGGCCGTTTGGCAGATCCTGTGCCACGGCATACCTGGAGAAACATACCTGATTTCCGCCGAAGGGGAGCGTTCCAACTTTGACGTTTTACGCTCGATCTTGCGCCTCATGGGCAGGGACGAGGATGACTTCGACTGGGTCGGGGATCGGCCCGGCCATGATCGCCGATACGCGCTGGATGCGAGCAAACTGCGCCGGGATCTTGGGTGGGAGCCGGAAAAGAGGGATTTTGAAGCGGGGCTGGCTGAGGTGATCGCCTGGTATCGCTCACATGAATCGTGGTGGCGTGACGGCAAGGATGTCATTGAAGATCAGTACGCACGCTGGGGGCACTGAAGATCTCGCCGTCTGCATCCTCGGTGTGTGGGGGCAGGGTTTGGTTAAGGCGCTCGGATTTCATATAACGCTCTGCCTCCTCGCTGTGTGGGGGGCAGGATGTGTGCTGGGACGCTAAGCTGCGACTGGTGTGTCGCGTAATTGCAGGTATGCGGGTTTTCTGTGCTCCCGAAGCTCTCGGCAAAGGCGGCAGCTTCAACTCCGCCCTCCATTCCATTCCCCAACTGTCGATCTCACCTCGTTTGCAGACACGCCGTATATGCTCCCGAGCTTCCGACCTGCAAAAAGAGCGGAGTCTGCTCGGCAATAGGTCACTCAGACCCGTTGAAATCGACAAATGGGGGACGAGGGGGTGGCGTGAGTGGGAACGAAGAGGGCAGGAGTGAGGACAAAAGGGAGAGAGGGGGGAGGAAAGAGGGAGCGAAGGGCGGTATGCGGATCGGCCCGTGCGGCGGTAGCGGTGGCAGCGGCGGTGAACCTGCGGGAAACTGACAGTGCAAGCGCGCAAAGGAGAGTGCCATGAATACGGAAATGAACAACCGGACAGATGCAGCCGCACGTGACATCGACGCGGATGAGCCGCGCCGCGCCGGACAGGTGCACGGCTGGGTCGACGAACGATTCGAGCCTGTCAAGACCCTTTTCGCACGCATGCTCCAGCGCGATCCCACCTACTCTGCTCAGGTGTGCGCCTACGTCGACGGTGACAAGATCGTTGACTTATGGGGCGGTGATCTCATGGATGGGCAGACGGTTACAGGGTTTTTCTCGGCAACAAAAGGTGCTTCCGCACTGACCTTGGCGCGCTTGGTTGACTCAGGTGACTTGGATCTTGAGCAGCGAGTTGCGTATTACTGGCCGGAGTTTGCCGCCTGTGGCAAAGACCAGATTACAGTCAGTCAAATGCTGTCCCATCAGGCGGGACTGCTTGGCGAAGAATCGATGCGTTTGATGGATGTCCCCTATGACTCGCGCGGGATGGCGGCAAAGTTGGCAGCCATGGCACCGCTGTGGCGCCCGGGCACGGCGTTTGGCTACCACGGCCGCACGATCGGACCGCTGATGGAGGAACTTTTCCGTCGAGTCGCCGGCGAGGACCTGCAAACCCATTACGAGCGTGAGGTTCGTGCCCCACGTGACATTGACTTCTATCTCGGCTTTCCTGAATCGGAAGATGATCGCTACGAACCCATCCTGCCGTCTCTCCCCTTCGAGAAAGCCCTGGCGGAACGTGACAAGCGTGGCGAACGAGTTCCGGGAACGGCCGCTCTGTCCGACGATCCTGGCGCCGGGCCTGTCAGCGCTGATGAGCTTGCGGCAGCGGTAGGCCAGTGCGAGCTCGGAGATTCGCTTGGCGCGCTGTCCGCACTCGGTGGCGGCGTCATTGAGCCAGACAACACACCCACACCGAACCACCGCCATATTCGTGCCGCCGGCGTTGCGTCGACAGGTGGGGTCGGTTCCGCTCGCGGCCTGGCTCGCCTGTACGCAGCAGCTGTCACCGGTCTCAACGACTGTTCTGTTTCACGAATTGACGAGGGAAACCCACGCCATGATCTGTCTGAGCCGTTCTTAACGCCTGACACGGTGAAACTAATGGGAACGCAGCAGGTGTTCGGGATGGATCGAGTGCTGCAAAACGTCATGTGCTTTGCTCGGGTGTTTCAAAAGCCCAATGGTATGTTCCCGTTTGGCTCCTATCAGGCTATCGGGCACGACGGTGCGGGCGGAGCGTTGGGCTTTGCTGATCCGTTCTACGGCTTGGCATTCGGATACAACGTGCGCCGCATGAACGAGCCTGGCGGACTGGACCCGAAGTCAGTGCTGCTGTCTGCTTGTATTCGCGACATCCTTGGCGGCGGCCGGTAGGGCCTGGTGTCTGCTGGCTCGCGTGTATTGAGCACCTGGCGAGCGGTTCCTAATTCGGTTCGCCGTTCGTTCCCGTGCTCGCTCTCTCTCACCACCCCCTTCCGTACTATTCCCGTCTGTCGATCTCGACTTTCTCCCCTCATTTACCCGACCGTCGATCTCGCCTTCCTCCCTTCGATTCACCCATCTGTCGATCTCAGCGCACTCAGTTCGGGTGTCATTGCACGTCCGCGCCTGCGACCTGCATAAACGGATGGGTACCCTCGTCAATTGCGAAGAAAACCGGTCGAGATCGACAGAAGGGACGCGGAGGGAGAGGCGGCACTCGGGGCTGGGAAAAGACGGCGACCAGCCGCCGGCAACAACCAGCCAGACGGAAAGGGCAGAAACAGCGAATGGAAAGGGTAGAAAACAGTGAAGGGGAGGGACAGAGAACAGTAAACGGGGGCAAAGAACAGTGAACGGGAGGGGCAGAGAAAAGTGAAAGCGCCGGTCAGGCCCCAAGCAACACGGCGGTGGGGTCCGTGAGATTGGGCACAGCTTCGCGCATACCCCTTGCCGACGGCGGCGAAGGATTCTAACATAACTATTTGCGCCTGATGACGCCCGAGGTGAGCTGTGCCCGCACGCGAGACCAGCGCTAAGTGTGCTAGCGACACAGTATCAGATAGGGGCGGCAGGCGGGAGCGCGCACTCACCGACTGCAGGGAAGGACACCCTTTGGCTGCCAGTAGCACCACTGCACATCAGCCCAGGAACCGTATCTCATTTGCGAAGCTTCGCGAACCTTTGCAGGCCCCGAACCTGCTGGGTCTGCAGATTCAGAGCTTCGACTGGCTTCTGGGGAACGACAATTGGAAACAACGCGTTGAGGCTGCGAAAGCTTCAGGCGGGATCGACGTGGCATCAGGGGGCGGATTCGACGTGCCGGACGTTTCCGGGCTGGAAGAAATCTTCCAGGAGATCTCGCCGATCGAAGACGTTGCACAAACCATGTCATTGTCATTCCGCGACCACCGACTCGAACGCCCGAAGTACTCGGTCGAAGAGGCAAAGGCCAAGGATTACACGTACTCAGCACCGATGTACGTCACCGCCGAGTTCATGAATTACATGACCGGCGAAATCAAGTCGCAGACCGTCTTCATGGGTGACTTCCCCCTGATGACCAAGCGCGGCACTTTCATCATTAACGGCACGGAGCGCGTCGTTGTCTCCCAGCTGGTCCGTTCGCCTGGCGTGTACTTCGAGCGCACATCTGACCGCTCCTCCGATAAGGAAATCTTCGGAGCCAAAGTCATCCCCAGCCGCGGTGCCTGGCTCGAATTCGAGATCGACAAGCGCGACGCAGTGGGTGTGCGTATCGACCGCAAGCGTAAGCAGTCGGTGACTCACTTCCTCAAGGCTATCGGCATGACCGAAGCTGAGATTCGTGAACAGTTCGCGGACTACCCGGTTTTGCTGGAAACCCTTGAGAAGGACACGGTCGACACCCAGGAGGAAGCTCTCCTGGATATCTACCGCAAGATTCGCCCCGGTGAGCCCGCAGTCGTCGACGCAGCTCAGACACTGCTGAACAACTTCTACTTCGATTCCAAGCGCTACGACCTGGCGAAGGTTGGCCGCTACAAGATCAACAAGAAGCTGGCTCTGGATGCGGATCCTCGTACCTCCGTTCTGACGCTGGAAGACATCGTCACGACCATCAAATACATGCTCTCGATGCATAAGGGTGACAAGACGTTCACCGGCGTGCGTGGCGGCAAAGCCGTGGAAGTCAGCGTTGAGTCGGACGATATTGACCACTTTGGTAACCGTCGTATCCGCGCGGTGGGCGAACTGATCCAGTCGCAAGTGCGTACCGGCCTGGCGCGCATGGAACGCACCGTGCGTGAACGCATGACAACGCAGGAAGCCGATTCGATCACGCCTCAGTCGCTGATCAATATCCGCCCCGTTGTCGCAGCGATCAAGGAGTTCTTCGGAACATCCCAGCTGTCACAGTTCATGGATCAGAACAACCCGCTGGCCGGTTTGACGCACAAGCGCCGCCTGTCGGCACTGGGCCCTGGCGGTCTGTCGCGTGACCGTGCCGGCATGGAGGTCCGTGACGTTCACCCGTCGCACTACGGACGCATGTGCCCGATTGAAACCCCTGAAGGCCCAAACATTGGTCTGATCGGCACGATGGCGACGTTCGCGCGCATCAACCCCTTCGGTTTCATCGAGACGCCGTACCGCGTGGTGCGTGGCGGCCACGTCACCGACGAGGTCGAGTACCTGACCGCTGATGACGAGAACGGCCACTACATCGCTCAGGCATCATCGCCGCTGACGGAGGACAACACTTTTGCCGAAGAGATGGTTCTGTGCCGTCTCTCCGGCGAAGACCCGTTGCTCGTTGCACGCGACGACGTTGACTACATGGACGTTTCTGCACGTCAGATGGTCTCTGTTGCCACCGCGTTCATCCCGTTCCTCGAGCACGATGACGCCAACCGAGCCCTGATGGGCGCGAACATGCAGCGCCAGGCTGTCCCGTTGCTGCGCACCGAAGCTCCACTGGTCGGCACCGGCATGGAACGCCGCGCCGCTCAGGACTCAGGCGAAATGGTGATCGCTGAGCGCGCCGGTGTCGTCACCGAGGTCAGCGCCGACTTGATCGTCGTTGAAACTGACGAGGGTGGCCGCGACACCTACCGACTCGAAAAGTTTGAACGCTCCAACCCCGGCAACTGCACGAACCAGCGTGTCATTGTCGAGGAAGGCCAACGCGTTGAAGAAGCAGACGTTCTGGCTGATGGCCCGGCCACCGACAACGGTGAAGTCGCCCTCGGAAAGAACCTGCTAGTCGCCTACATGTCGTGGGAAGGCCTGAACTACGAGGATGCCGTGATTCTGTCACGCCGCGTCGTGCAGGATGACGTCCTGACCTCCATCCATATTGAGGAGTACGAGGTTGACGCCCGCGAAACGAAGCTGGGCGACGAGGAAATCACGCGCGACATTCCGAACGTGTCCGAGGAATCACTGGCTGACCTTGACGAACGCGGCATCATCCGCATCGGTGCTGAGGTTCAGGCCGGCGACATCCTGGTCGGCAAGGTCACCCCGAAGGGTGAAACCGAACTGACCAGTGAGGAGCGCCTGCTGCGCGCCATCTTCGGTGAGAAGGCGCGCGAAGTGCGCGACACCTGCCTGCGTGTCCCACACGGTGAAGAGGGCATCGTCATTGGCGTGCGCGAGTTCAATGACGAAGAAGACGATCTGAACCCCGGCGTGCGCCAGACGGTGCGCGTGTACGTGGCTCAGCGCCGCAAGATCACCATTGGTGACAAGATGGCTGGCCGTCACGGAAACAAGGGCGTCGTCTCCAAGATTCTGCCTGTCGAAGACATGCCGTTCCTGGAAGATGGCACACCTGTGGACATCATCTTGAACCCGCTGGGCGTTCCTGGACGTATGAACGTCGGTCAGGTGCTTGAGTACCACCTCGGCTGGCTGGCCCACCAGGGTTGGGATGCCACGAAGGCGAAGGAAGCTGGCGAAGACTGGACGAAGTTCCTGCCTGAGAACGGCATCAGCGCCGAGCCCGGCTCCCTGGTTGCAACCCCCGTGTTCGACGGTCTGGAAGCAGATGAGCTGCAAGGCCTGCTGCGTTCAGTTCGTCCCAACCGTGATGGAGAGCGCTTGACCAACGATGAAGGTAAAGCTCAGCTGTTTGATGGCCGTTCGGGTGAACCGTTCCCGTACCCCATCGCAGTGGGGTACGCCTACATGCTCAAGCTGCACCACTTGGTTGACGACAAGATTCATGCCCGTTCAACCGGCCCGTACTCGATGATTACGCAGCAGCCGCTGGGTGGTAAAGCCCAGTTCGGTGGCCAGCGCTTCGGCGAGATGGAGGTGTGGGCACTGGAGGCCTACGGTGCCGCCTACGCCCTCCAGGAGCTGCTCACCATCAAGTCGGACGACACCGTTGGACGTGTCAAGGTCTACGAAGCCATTGTCAAGGGTGAAGACATCCCGGAACCTGGTATTCCAGAGTCCTTCAGGGTCCTCATCCAGGAAATGCGCTCGCTGTGCTTGAACGTTGAAGCACTCGACGCGGCAGGCAACCCGATTGACCTGCGCGACGAGGACGAATCGTACGATGCGCAAGAGGATATGGGCATCACCTTGGATGCCCGTCCGAACGCAGCAGCAACCATTGACGCCATTTAACTCAGTCGGTTCCGCGGCGCACAGGTCGCCCTCGTCAATCAAGACGACGAACGAGGGCGACGCGCTTGCGGGGAACCTCAGCCCCTCCAGCGGCGGGCTTGAGCAGACCACTTACGCTGGAACCGACGAACTAATGCAAGGAGCGAGACCTTGATCGACGCTAAGACGTTCGACAGCCTCAAGATCACCCTGGCAACGACAGATGACATCTCAGGATGGTCCCACGGCGAGGTAAAAAAGCCCGAAACGATTAACTACCGCACCCTCAAGCCTGAGCGCGACGGCTTGTTCGGTGAACAGATTTTTGGTCCGACCCGCGACTGGGAATGCGCGTGTGGCAAGTACAAGCGCGTGCGCTACAAGGGCATCGTGTGTGAAAAGTGTGGCGTCGAAGTCACACGCTCGAAGGTGCGTCGCGAGCGCATGGGTCATATCGACCTGGCAGCGCCTGTCACGCACATCTGGTACTTCAAAGGCGTGCCCTCACGCCTCGGATACGTCCTGGACCTGGCTCCGAAGGACCTCGAAAAGGTTATCTACTTCGCTGCCTACATGATCACCGAGGTTGACGAAAAGGGTCGCGACGAGGACCTTGCCGACCTGCGCAGCGAGCTCGAAGTTGAAAAGGGCCACCTGGAGTCCCAGCGTGACGACGCGATCAACCAGCGCGCCGAAAGGCTGGAGCAGACCCTGGCACAGATGGAAGCCGATGGCGCCAAAGCTGCCGATCGCGACCGTGAACGCAAGGCAGGGGAACGCGAAATGGGGCAGATTCGCCGCCGTTTCGACCGCGACCTGGAACAGCTGGAGACCGTGTGGGAGCGTTTCCGCGACCTCAAGGTTGGTGACCTGGAAGGTGACGAGCGCCTGTACCGCGCCATGCAGCTGCGTTACGGCACGTACTTCAAGGGCGATATGGGTGCAGCCGCCATTCAGAAGCGTCTGCAGACCTTCGACCTGGATGCCGAAGTGGAGAACCTGCGCAACACGATCGCCAACGAGTCGGGCCCGCGCAAGACCCGTGCGATCAAGCGCCTGAAGGTCGTCAACGCCTTTGTGCAAACCGGTAACAAGCCGGAGTCGATGGTGCTGACCGCTATCCCCGTCATCCCGCCGGATCTGCGCCCGATGGTTCAGCTGGACGGTGGCCGCTTTGCGACCTCGGACCTGAACGATCTGTACCGTCGCGTCATCAACCGCAACACGCGCCTGAAGAGGCTGCTGGAGCTGGGTGCGCCCGAGATCATTGTCAACAACGAAAAGCGCATGCTGCAGGAGTCTGTGGACGCGCTGTTCGACAACGGCCGTCGTGGCCGCCCCGTGGCCGGTCCTGGTAACCGCCCGCTGAAGTCGATCTCTGACATGCTCAAGGGCAAGCAGGGTCGTTTCCGTCAAAACCTGCTCGGTAAGCGCGTGGACTACTCGGGCCGTTCGGTCATCGTGGTGGGCCCGCAGCTGAAACTGCACCAGTGCGGTCTGCCCAAGCAGATGGCTCTGGAACTGTTCAAGCCATTCGTGATGAAGCGCCTGGTTGAGAAGTCGTTCGCGCAGAACGTCAAGGCAGCCAAGCGTAAGGTTGAGCGCCAGCGCCCCGAGGTGTGGGACGTCCTCGACGACGTTATTCGTGAGCACCCGGTGCTGCTGAACCGCGCACCTACACTGCACCGCCTGGGCATTCAGGCCTTCGAACCGCAGCTGATTGAAGGTAAAGCTATTCAGCTGCACCCGCTGGCCTGTGGCGCGTTCAACGCTGACTTTGACGGTGACCAGATGGCAGTCCACCTCCCGCTGGGTGCTGAGGCTCAGGCTGAGGCACGCATCCTGATGCTGTCGACGAACAACATCCTCAAGCCTTCCGACGGTCGCCCTGTTGCAATGCCGTCGCAGGACATGATCATTGGTCTGTTCCACCTGACCAGTGATCCTGATCCGGCTGTTGAGGTGGCGACTGATGAAAACGGTGAGCCGGTTGTGCCGTGCTATTCGTCAGTGGCTGAGGCACGTATGGCGTTTGATCGTGGCGAACTGGATCTGAATGCCCGTGCACGGATCCGCTTCACCGACATTGTGCCGCCCAAGGGCTGGGAAGTCCCGGAGAACTGGGAAGAAGGCGATCCGATCCTGCTGGAAACCTCGCTGGGACGCGCGATCTTCAACGAGACTCTGCCGGTCGACTACCCGTTCGTCAACTACGTTGTGGGTAAGAAGCAGCTGGGAACAATCGTTAACACATTGACGGAGCGTTACCCGAACGTCCTCGTCGCCGAATCTCTGGACGCACTGAAAGCTGCCGGTTTCCACTGGTCAACTTGGTCTGGCATCACAATCGCGTTCTCTGACATTCAGGCGTCAGACCGCAAGGAAGAAATCCTGGCGCGTTACGAAGCCAAAGCTGCGGAGATTCAGGACCAGTTCGACACCGGTATCATCCTGGAAGACACCCGGTACGAGGAACTGGTCAAGCTGTGGCTGAAGTGCACTGAGGAAGTTGCTGACGACATGCGTCAGAACTTCGATGCTCGCAACACCGTCTACCGCATGGTGTCGTCGGGTGCTCGTGGTAACTGGAGCCAGGTCCAGCAGATCGCCGGTATGCGTGGTCTGGTGTCTGACCCGAAGCAGAAGCTCATTGAGCGTCCGATTAAGGCAAACTACCGTGAAGGCCTGACGGTTCTGGAGTACTTCATCGCAACTCACGGCGCTCGTAAGGGTCTGGCTGATACCGCTCTTCGTACCGCCGAATCTGGTTACCTGACCCGCCGTCTGGTCGACGTGTCGCAGGACGTGATTGTGCGTGAAGAGAACTGCGGTACCCGCGCCGGCATTCGCGTGCCGATCGCCCGCAAGAACGAGTTTGACGAGTGGGAAGCCGTTGAAGCGGTTGAGACTACCGCGTACGCCCGTACGCTTGCTCGCGATGCGGTGGGTGAAGATGGCACTGTCGTGGCGGAGGCTGGCACCGACATTGGTGATGACCTGATTGCTCAGATGGTTGCCGCCGGTGTGACCGAGGTGACGACCCGTTCCGTGCTGACCTGTGAGTCGGCGGTGGGCGTGTGCGCCAGCTGTTATGGCCGTTCGCTGGCCACCGGTAAGCGTGTCTCGATCGGTGAAGCTGTCGGTATTATCGCAGCTCAGTCGATTGGTGAGCCTGGTACCCAGCTGACGATGCGTACGTTCCACACCGGTGGTGCTGCGTCGGCTGCTGACATTACCCAGGGTCTGCCGCGTGTTCAGGAGCTCTTCGAGGCGCGCAGCCCGAAGATTGAAGCCAAGATGAACGAGGCCGCCGGTCGCGTCCATATTGACGACGAAGATCCCGGTTCACGCAAGATCGTGATCACTCGCGATGATGGCCGTGAGGATTCAGTCATCGAGGTGACTCGTCGCCAGAAACTCCTAGTGAACGAGGGCGACCACATCGAAGCTGGAACCCCGTTGACTGAAGGCCAGTTGGATCCCAAGGAGGTCCTGCGTATTATGGGCCGCAATGTGGCTCAGAAGCAGCTGGTTGATGAGGTGCAGAAGGTCTACCGCGATCAGGGTGTGGGTATTCACGCCAAGCACATCGAGGTCATCGTGCGCCAGATGCTGCGCAAGATCACTATTCTGGAGCCGGGCGACACCTCGTTCATGCCGGGTCAGCTGGTGGATCGTTCAGCGTACTTGTCGGCCAACCGTCGAGTTGCCGCCGAGGGCGGTCAGCCCGCGTCAGGTCGCCAGATGCTGATGGGTATCACCAAGGCGTCGTTGGCAACGGATTCGTGGCTGTCGGCTGCGTCTTTCCAGGAGACCACAAAGGTCCTGACCGAAGCCGCCATGAACGGCAAGGTTGATCACCTGGTGGGTCTGAAGGAGAACGTCATCCTCGGAAAGTTGATCCCGGCCGGCACCGGCCTGGCTCGCTACAACCAGGTTGTCGTGGAGCCCACTGCTGAGGCAATGGCCGATGCGAACTATTCCGAACTGGATTTCCAGGATGGAGAAGTTCCTGAGTCCTTCCTGGCCTCGCTCGACTCGATCGATTTCGGAATTCCGTTTCACGGCCAGAACTGACCGTTAACCTCAGGTGGCTGGTGTAAGCCCGCGAATTGCGGCGGGCTTGCACCAGCCGCTTCTTTTTATGGCGCGGTGTGGTGCCTTGCACGGTGTGATGAGGTCCCTCGTTACGGCGTGGTGAGGCTCTTTGTTCGCTGAGGGGAGTATTTCCTCCGCGACTGGGCGAGTTGCCTTAAGCGGTGTGGTGGGGGCTCCTCGTTGTGGCGTGGCGAGTTTCCTTGTGCGGTGAAGGAGAGCTTGTGCGGTGAGGGAAAGCTTAAGGTGCGCGAGAGAAATTCATTGTGTGGTCTGGCGGCTGCCTCTCCGCTCAGTCACTGTCTCTTTTAAGGAAGTACCGATTGCGATGTCGAGGCGGTTATCTTTCTTGAATTAGCTGGTGTTTTCTCGGTTTTCTTTGTGGTTTCTCTGTTCGGTTAGTGTCCGTGGGCTTTTTCGGCGTGGTCGGTGAGGACTTGGTGGGGTTTGGTTAACAGGAATGGGGCGCTGGTTTCTCTTGTGCTTGTAATGCTAGGGATTGTGT
>OBZN01000466.1_pt1 | contig 13481 bp, 10 predicted proteins | sample 1476951 | NCBI WGS metagenome assembly OBZN01 (sample SAMEA2580246, study PRJEB22360) | human gut metagenome | biome: human gut; feature: human-associated habitat; material: faeces | place: Denmark | collected 2008/2010
CAAAGAAGAATATTTGGATTCAGCAATCGAACAGGGTATTCAATATTATGTATCAGAACAACCATACGAAAATTCAGCAGTAGGAATCATCGTAACGGATATCCGTAAAGCAATGGCGCTTCTTGCTATGGCTTTTTACGACTATCCGCAAAATAAATTGAAAGTGATCGGATTCACTGGAACAAAAGGTAAAACAACTGCTGCGTACTTTACAAAAGCAATCTTGGATCACACAACAAATAAAAAAACAGCATTGCTTTCTACTATGAATACAACGTTAGATGGCAAAACATATTTCAAATCCCATTTGACAACGCCTGAGTCATTAGATTTATATCGTATGATGTCAGAAGCAGTTGAAAATGGTATGACTCATCTAGTGATGGAAGTTTCTTCACAAGCTTACAAAACACAACGCGTATACGGCTTGACTTTAGATGTCGGAATCTTCTTGAATATCTCGCCTGACCATATCAGTCCGATCGAACATCCGACATTTGATGACTATTTCTATTGCAAGCGACAATTGATCTTGAATTCAAAAACAGTTGTTTTAAATCATGAAAGTGACTATTTTGATTTACTTAGGGAAACAGCCGATCTATTCCAGATTCCAACGATCACTTATGGTCGTTCGGAAGAAAGCAATTATCAAGTGATCCGTTCAGATAAAGGTACTCACGGTTTTACTTTATCTTCTCATGAAGATCGCTTAGCTATCTGCGATACTGCTTATGATATTTTGCTGGCTGGAGGATTCAACCAAGAAAATGCAGCCAGTGCGATCATTGCCGCAGCGCTAACAGGTGCCTCCAGTCAAGATGCACAAGACGGATTAAAAGAAGCTCGTGTACCAGGCCGAATGGATCAATTGATCCAATCCAATGGAGCGCATGTCTATGTGGACTATGCACATAATTATCTAAGCTTGAAAACATTGCTGGAATTTGCCAAAAATGAACATCCAGATGGCCGTGTAATTGTTGTATTAGGCAGCCCAGGAAACAAAGCAATCTCCCGTCGACATGATTTTGGAAAAGTGCTATCAGAAACAGCTGACATCGCCTTTTTGACGGCAGATGACCCAGCATTTGAAGATCCGAAAAAAATCGCGGAAGAAATCAATGAAGCAATTACTAATCCAGATTTGATCGTTCATTATGAAATGGATCGTCCTGAAGCGATTCGACGCGCTTTAGCAGAAAGCGCTCCGCAAGATTCAGTCGTTATTGCGGGAAAAGGCGTGGATCCCTATCAAAAAATCAATGGTGTAGATGAACCTTATGAAGGGGATTATGCAATCGTGAAGCGGTTGATTGAAGAATAATGGTATTTATATACTAGTGGTTTCCCATTTCTAAGAAAAAAAGGGACTGTGATTTTTTGTCACAGTTCCTTTTTTCTTAGAAATCATTTTAACTTTTCACTAGCTAATTCTGCTGCCTTTTCTCTTTCTTCATTTAATAATTTATTATCATAGAATTTGATAAATGGGAACCAGATAATGAATGCGATGATTGCACAAATGACTGCTAACACAGCAGCTTTCCAATCACCACCACTACCAACAAATGCTCCGATCCCGACTGGTGAAGGCCACGGCATCTGTGCAAGCATCGGTTTGACGATTTCCAGCCGAATGGCAAAATAAGCGAGTGTAGCAGAAGCCATCGGAGCTAAGAAAAACGGAACCGCTAAATAGGGATTGTAGACGATTGGCATCCCGAAAATGATTGGTTCATTGATATTGAATAATCCTGGTACAAGTGAGGCTTTTCCTAACACTTTCAGCTGATCAGATTTCGCGAGGAATGCAATAAAGATGATCAATCCTAAAGTCGCACCTGATCCACCAACGGTTACATAAGAATTGTTGAATTCTCCTGCCAACGGATAATTTGCGCCTTGTGCGTTAGCTGCCATATTAGCTAATACGATCGGGGTCAAGAAAGAAGTGATGATATTCGCTCCATGGATCCCTACGATCCACAATGCATGGATCAAGAAATAAATCACCATGACACCAAGCCATGTATTCGTCAACTGCGTAACAAACCCAAATGGGATAGCAATCATTTTGAAGATATCCGTTCCTAGTGCAACTAATAATCCATTGATGATCATCACCACAAACGCAATGACAAATGTTGGGATCAGAGCAGTGAAAGAACGAGAAACTCCTGGCGGAACAACATCTGGCATTTTTATGACCCAATTTCTCTTGACACACATACAATACAATTCGACCGCAATAATCGACATAATAATAGCTGTAAAGATTCCTGAAGTTCCTAAACGTTCGACAAAAGAGCCCATCCTAATACCATTTACTACAGTTTCTGTCTCATTGATAGAAGCAATCAAGCTGATTTTACCATCAGTCATGATCAATTCAGGGATACACATAAAGAATGCAAAAACAGATAGTAATGCCCCCGTGAGCGGATTAACATTTAATTTTTGTTCATCTCGTTCAATTGACGTTAATTCATAAGCAAACACAATGGCAAAGTAAATAGATAAAATCCCCATCGTCATTGTATTGACGATCATGTACAAGTCACTAACTTTGAAAAAAGTTGCATTAAAAAATCCTTCTAAAAATGGGAACGGTAATGGCAAAATATTTAAAACCAAAAACATCGAGCCTACAATAGTGAAAGGAATAGAAGCCATCCCCGCTGCCATGACAGCCCGAACGATTTTAAGTTGCGCAATTTTCCCCATAGGTCCCATCAGGTATTTCTGCAAAAAATCAAACATTAGTTATTCTCCTTTCCTAAATATAACGCTTTTTCATATTGTTTAATACGGATATACTGTTGGTCTTGGTTGAGTGAAATTTTCTTTAAACGATACTGTATAAATGCACTGGCGAAAATACCGCTTACAACAAGAATGAAAACAAATAACTGTCCTCCATTGTTATTTGCCATAAAAGGATACAAGAATGTAAATCCTGAGGTAAACAACACTGGAATCACTAATAAATTAAAGACACTCTGGAACAAAAAATACCACTTTGTCCATGGAACGTTCGTTTGGTGTTTTCGATAAAGCTTTACTTGTTCTCCTACTGCAGGCAAAATAGCTAAAATCAGAATCATCGGTAAACTACTTCCTAAACTTTTAGCTGATAGAAGCAGAATCATCCATTGCATGTTCATGAAAAAGAAAAAGGCAGTCAGGTAACGTACGATTAGATAACGATTGAAATACATGTTTTTCAAACTAAGTTGCTTTTTTTCTAATTCGATTTTCCTTTTTACTGTATCCTGCACAATGATCCTTCCTTTCTATTTATTTTTTTGATACAAATAATTCATTTCCTGTGCAACTTCCAATAATGTCATCGTCGTCATCAGATGATCTTGTGCATGGACCATGATAATTTCCATTTCTATTTTTGTCCCGCTGGCATATTCTTTCAGAAGTTGAGTTTGTGACTGATGCGCATGAAGAATCTCTTCATTTGCTTGTCGCAACTTCTCTTCTACTTCTTCAAACATCTCTTTACGCATCGAGCGAAATGCTTCATGTATCAGTGTCCGTGCATTTCCGCTATGGAAAATGATATCAAAAGAAGTCACTTGTAGTGTTTCACTGTTTATTTTTTCAGCCATCTGTTTTCCTCCTTATTCGATCAGTTTGATAAATTTACTGCTGAAATTCTCAAAAATAGGTTCAGCTAAGATTTCCTGCTGTACTTTTAGCTGGTCAACTAACCTAACGATTGCTTTAGTCACGACCGTAATTCCTTCATTTTCGACATAAGAAGGCGAAACTAAAAAAACAAAATGAATTTCTTGATATTGATCCCACTGCATCCCAGAAGGAATCAATGCAACGGCTACCTTTGTTTCGATTCCAACTGGAACAGCGGGATGTGGGACTGCCACTGTATCACTGAATATGATTTGTCCCATATTTTCACGTTGCTGGATCTGCTTTCGCATTTCTCTTATATATCCTTCTTCTTCATTTATGCTCAGCTTTTGCAGCAAATCATGAAGAATTTCTTCCTTTTTCGGTTCGTACGTATAAGTCTTGAAAAATTTTTCAGACAACTGTTCGGTGTAAATCTGCTTTTTTTGCTGTAGAGAAAATGCTGGTATCGGTCTATCTGAGGAATGATAGGGTATAGATTCTCCAACTACCTTTCGTATTTTACGAACATCATCTTCATTCAAAAAAATACTGACATGTAAAACTGGAATTTTGAAAAACATTGTCGAAAGATCAATAGAAGAAATAATCAGGTCGATTCCTTTTAAAGTTGTTTCATTGATCTCATAATAGCCTTTTACACTTACCACTGTAATATTTTTACCGAATTCACTGACTACGCGATTCTTTAATAGTTGGGCACTGCCGTAACCCGTTGCACAGATAATCAATGCATGTAGTTTATGCGCAGCTCTTTCTTTTTCCAATGCCGCCATGAGATGCAAAGCCAAATAGGCCCATTCATCTTCATTGATGGTATAGTTTTTCAAAGCCGGCATGTTGCTGAAATGCCTTTTTACTGCGTCAAAGACTTTGGGATTTTCTTTCTTTATCTCCTCAGTCAATGGGTTCTCAATGCGAATACCTCGGCTCAATCGAATCATCATCGGTGACAAATGATCGAGTAGTCCATTGAAAAGCTGGAGATCCTCTACTAATGAAAAATGAAATTCCTGAGACAATCTTTTCAGAACTTTCGCTAATTCCTTTGATAGTTCCTGATCATTTTGATTTTCTTTGTGATTCGACTTAGCCATGAGATGTAATGTCAAATAAGCAATTTCTTCTTCGGGAAACGATACACCTGCGATTACCTCAATACGTTGAACGATCCGCTGCGCCACTTGATACTCTACTCGCTTAGAAACTTCTTGTTCGATGCCTAATTCCTTGATTTCAAACCCTTCTCGGAGCCGTTTGATCCCCAAAGCCAAGTGTAAAGTCAGATTCTGTATGATAAAATCCGAAACTTTTAACTTAGCTTCTCTTGTTTCATCGAGAATGATAATGACTAGCTCTTCAAAACTGATGTCTGGGAAAAAACGGCTTTGCCCTAAATATTCTTTCAATGAATTTCCATAATGGTTTCCAAAAAAAGTATCCATGATAAAATGCCGTCGATTTCTTTCTTCCCCTTCGATCCATGTCCCTTGACCATGCTTAGAAACGATTTTTAGTGAATATGGAATCAATCGCTCCTTGATTTCTTGCATGTCCTTTGTCAAACTGGAACGACTGATATAAAGCTCTTCTGCCAAATCATCCATAAAAAGAATGGCATCTTCCAAAAGCAATTGGTTCAATATATACTTTTGTCGATCTTCGGACTCATAAAATCCTTGCGGTTCTCTAGCATATCCAGGTACTATTTCTTGCCGACTCAAAAACAAGTCAAATGTCAGTCTTTGTAAAATATGCAGTTGGTAGCCATAACCTGGTTTAGCAATGATCTTACCTCCGTTTTTTTCTACTAACTCTTTGATCCGCTGCAAGTAATTACGGATTGTCCGATCAGATAATAACAATTCAGAAGCTAAACGTTGACTGGTGACATACTCCTTCTTGTGATCAATCAAATATCTCAACAGCAATTTTTCCTTCTGTTTCATTATCATCCACTCCTATTCCATCATATGTTCTCTTCGATCACCTCTGCTAACTTCTGGATGCCTGTAGGGATTGGGACATACGCTTGGAAAGGGATACTAACAACAGGCTTTCCAACAGATTCTCCTAATTTTTTGAATTTATCCAAAAACATCGTCGTTTGCGGGCTGATCAGAAATAAATCAAAATCACTATTCTTAATCATATTATCGCCTTCTGTAGCTGAAACTGCATCTACGAGTACCTCTTCTCTTTTTTGCTTAAAGAAATCCGTTGTCTTTGAGGCCATCATCGAGGATGACATTCCTGCCGCACAAATAATCAATGCTTTTTTCATAAATCAATCACTCCTTTTATTTTTATAAACCAAGCATATCTTGTAAGCGTTTTCTATTCAAAATATATATTTCCGTAGCATTGCGGAAAAAATGTGTATCATATCTTGAATAATAATTTCTGGCACCGTGATATACTAGTGATAGAATTTTTTCAGGAGGGGATTTAGTGAGTATCACAGTGAATATTTTGTATACAAGTACAAATGGACAAGCCAGAAAATTTGCAGAAGAAATGGTCGAAAGAAACATTGTCAAAGCGATTCGTGCAGAAGAAGGAAACGAGAAATATGACTATTACTTTCCACTAGAAGATCCAGAATCTCTTTTACTGATCGACCGTTGGAAAGATGAAGAAGCAATCGAAAAGCATCACAAATCCGAAATGATGGCTCAAATAAACGAACTCCGTAAAAAGTATAAATTAAAAATGAAAGTCGAACGTTTCACTGATTTACCGTAAAAAGATACACATGGAATGATAGTAATTTATCATCCATGTGTATCTTCACTTTTTCCTTATTTTTTATTCGATCTCATCTAATGATTCAAACCGTGTTTTTCTCTTATTTTTCGGATAAGTATTTCAGTCACCCCAATATACATGATTCCTAAACATACCCCAAGGATATTCTCAAAAATGCGGATCGTTACTGCTCCTGGAAACCCGAATAAACTGGCAGTGATTGCCAAAGCACCAAAAGAATTAAAAACTGTTTTATATCTATAGGTAGAACAAACACCTAAAGCTAGACCACCTAATATACCGACCCAGTTAAAAGGAATAAATTGGCTGATACCAATAAATAAAACACATCCAATCAATGAGCCAATGATTCGGTCTACTGCTCGTTCTTTGAAACCAATCGACATCAATCCATAGCTAGATACAATAGAAGAAAATGCAAACCCTGCCCACATCAATCGCTGAAAAGGGACATACTCTCCTGCAACGATCAAAAGACTAATGCCAAATGCATAGATGAGCATCCAAATTTTTTCCTGCGAATACATGCCTTTCAAAAAAATCTCTTTAAACAAGCTTTTGTCTTTGTTCTTTTCTCGATGTTTTCTGTAAAGGAGAACTGAAAACCAACAAAAAAACAAAAATAATAAGCTACTTGTTTGTGTAAAGAAATTCTTGTTCAACGAATCTTTAGGTAACGAATAAACAATAAAGAGATATGAAAAGCCGTACAAAGAAGCATTCCCCATTTTGGGATCACTAGCGGTTGCCATTAATATGCTGCTTAGTAAAATAAAATGAATCAACATGCCCATAACTGACCATTTGATCAGCTGGACATACGGTGCTACTAATAGTGAGAACATGACGATTGCTAAACCTATGATCGAATGGGAAATCTTATAACCAAAGTCAACAAAACGAATACTCATCAACATACAGAATAAAACCACAGCGTATGGTTTATGCTTCGATTCAAATAATGTTGTAATTATAATGATAAAACAAATGGCAAACAATACGATGAATAATGATCGTAAAAACAATGAACAAATATACATGCACTTTTCTTTTTTAGAAGCTGCTTCTCGTATTTTTTGTTTTAAAATAAACGGATCTAGTTGTAGAGACTGATAAAAATCCACCTGTTGTCGTCCTTTCTTTTTACTTTTATTTTTTACAGTCATCTATGACAGGTTGTAAATACTATGGAACATCATATGGCGTTGTCATTTTCTTGTCAACTATTTTTCCTATTCATGTTTTTATAAAAAAACATATCGTTTTCTTGTATGATTAAATCACCACAAAATAAACAACTGAGAGAACGATATGCTTTATGAATGGTTCTATCAAAAAAATTCTGAGATCAATAGACAAAAATTTGATGATTACAGAGGTCTCTTACGAAACCTTACAGAAGAAAAAAACATTGATCGTTGCTGCAGTTCTCTTCCCTGCTCCATGTGTCTGTAGAAATTGTGGTTCTGCTGTGGTAGATGGAAATAGGAAATTAATGGTGGTGAAAAACAAGAAGAAGGAAACCATTGTCCACTTTGAATAATATAATCATATGCCAATGGTTATACGCCTAAAAAAGCAGCGCTATACCTGTAAAAACTGTCGAAGCCATTGGAACGCTCAAAGTTATTTTATCCGTCCAAGGCACTCGATTTCAAATCATGTCAGACATAAAATCACTTCTTTACTGACTGAAAAAGTGTCGTTATTTTTTATTTCGAAAAGTTGTTAGGTATCTTTGACAACCGTTATTCGCACATTGAAAGAGTTGAGAAGCTATTTACCAAAGTCTTCCAAAAGAATTCTGTCTTGAGTGTTGAGGGTTGTGAATTTCGTTCTCACGTTTCCGTTGAGGATAAACTGAGTTTTATTTCCGCGGATGGCGAGACAGAAAAATTAATCGAGAAAATTTACCTACACAAAAAATTCCTCGATTAACAAACTATTTCCTTAGCTGCACTAATCCTAAAGAAATAGAATTCTTAGTTACAGACATGAACGCCACCTACTTTCAGCTCACCAAACATGTTCTACCAAATGCGAAATTGGTGATTGATCGATTACTTGGTTTTTCCACGCCTTTCAAGGAGGCGTAACCTTTATTCACGAGTTGGTTGAAGCTTTCCGAGACAAAAGACCCGACTTGTTTTTCTCCTTATTGACAAAGAGCCATTAAAACTAGAGAAAAAATTACAACTGATCGCTGATTATTTGTAGAAAGAAAATCAAAGTATTACCCAATAAACTTGAGTCATTAGGCAAAAAACACTGCGAAACTCAAGAATGATTTTCGCAGTGTTTTTGTATATTTTTTATTAACTAGTATTACTACAAAGGTTTATTTTTCACTTCTCAACGCAGCACAAAATTGTCTTTACTTATTTACTGGTTGGGTTCAACCTTCTCTACTCCGATACTAATATTTGTTTGTATACCCCTTCTAAAATCGGTAGTTTCCATTCAATTGATGGGTACTAGTTGATTTTAAAAACTATGCTTATTCAATTTTTTATTTTAGCTCATATATTTCGTTTCTTTCTAAATTTTATACTGATGAAAACAAGTAGCACACCCAATATTGACAATATAAACTGGCTAATGATGGTTTCTCCAGTTTTTGGAAGATGCTTATTTCCACTGCTTGTTGGATTGTTTCCTCTTATATCTGAGCTATCAGCAACTTTTCTATTCTCTTTTGTTAAAAAGATCGCCACTTCTTGTTCTTTTTCGATCTTGAAAGTTACTGGTGTCGCATCCAATTCATACCCCGTTGGCGCTTGAGTTTCTACCAGCTGATATGCTCCTGGTGCTAAGCCATCTATCGCCAGTTTTCCATCTGCTCCTGTGGTTAGACCTGACTGCAGAACGGTTCCATTGGCATCTTGTAACTCAAAAACAGCTCCTTGCAGGACTTCCCCGCTTTGGTCATCGATCTTTGTCAACACGACACCGCCTGGTGTAAGTCGGTTTTCTTTCGTCAATTCTACCACCGCTGTCTGACTTCTTTCGATCTCAAACTCGATTGGTGTCGCATCCAATTCATACCCCGTTGGCGCTTGGGTTTCTACCAGCTGATACACTCCTGGTGCTAAGCCGTCAATCGCCAGTTTTCCATCTGCTCCTGTGGTTAGACCTGACTGCAGAACGGTTCCATTGGCATCTTGTAACTCAAAAACAGCTCCTTGCAGGACTTCCCCGCTTTGGTCATCGATCTTTGTCAACACGACACCGCCTGGTGTAAGTCGGTTTGCTTTCGTCAATTCTACCACCGCTGTCTGACTTCTTTCGATCTCAAACTCGATCGGTGTCGCATCTAATTCATACCCCGTTGGCGCTTGAGTTTCTACCAGCTGATATGCTCCTGGTGCTAAACCGTCAATTGCCAGTTTTCCATCTTCTCCTGTAGTTAGACCGGTTTGTAGCGTTTCTCCTTCTCGGTTCTGTAACTCAAAAACAGCTCCTTGCAGGATTTCCCCGCTTTGGTCATCGATCTTTGTCAACACGACACCGCCTGGTGTAAGTCGGTTTTCTTTCGTCAATTCTACCACCGCTGTCTGACTTCTTTCGATCTCAAACTCGATTGGTGTCGCATCTAATTCATACCCTATTGGCGCTTGAGTTTCTACCAGCTGATATGCTCCTGGTGCTAAACCGTCAATTGCCAGTTTTCCATCTTCTCCTGTAGTTAGACCGGTTTGTAGCGTTTCTCCTTCTCGGTTCTGTAACTCAAAAACAGCTCCTTGAAGGACTTCACCACTGCCTTCAGCATGTTTAATTAGTTCAACACCACCCGTATCAAGGATGTTTTCAATGGTTAACGTCACTTCTTCTATGGAGTATTCATTTATAAAAACATCATGTACCGTCGCATCTAAAAGATACCCTTCCGGTGCTTCTGTTTCTCGGACTTGATAGCTACCTACAGGAAGCGGTTCACTTAAAAATTCTCCGTTTTCTGCCGTTATACCTTCTTGTATCACTTGTGAATCGCTTGATAAAATTTCAAATTTTGCTCCTGCCAGCCTTTGGCCATTCTCATCAGTTTTAATTACTTTAATACGCCCATCGATTTTCCTTGTTCTTACAGTACTCGTATTCAATCGATTGTCACTATTCACAAGCGTTGCAAAGTTTAAAATTTGATCGCCGACCGCATACGCCTCTACATTGACCTTAAAAGAGAGGGTAAAACTTGTCGGACCACCAATCGTATTATTCGCACTGAAACGAACTATTCCATTATTGACTTCGGCATCAATGAAAGAGGGAATATCTGATAGAAATGACACAAATTCCATGCCTTCTTCCAAAACATCTTCAATAACAAGCGTATTGCTTGTTCCAGAAAACATCGAGACATGCAGAGTATACGTTAGTTCATTTTCATTGAGATTGATAACATTTTTGTCCACACTTTTTCTTAAAGAGATTGCCGGAAGATTACTTTCAGGGATTCTCAAGCGGTAGTCTCGGCTCATTACCTGATTATTGTAGGTCATACTCGCTCGATTCCGAGAAAACCCATCCTCTTGTCTTCCTTCATTGAACAAGTCGACATCGGTCACTTCAAGAGCATATTCAATAAAATACGATTGACCCTCTGCTAGATTACCAAAGTCCACAACAAGTGTATTCGTTTCCTTATTAAAAGATACTTTGTCCACAAATTCCTCGGAAACATAATGAGTTCTAACGTTTGCTTCACCTGGATTCGTTACTTCTGCGATCCGAACCCCACCTGAAATAGGTTCTCTATTTCCAGTGGAACTCCATGTAGTCGGATTCGGTGCCAAAGTTGTTCCTTGCGGTAGTACATCGGTAACCACTACACCGTCTTTTCGTGATCCTTCATAATTTACCTGCAAAATAAATTTATTACTGTTGGTCACGTCTTGCCCGTCAATCAGCAGATTCCCAAGATTTCCTTGGCTGTCGATTTCTCTAGAGCCATAGTATAATTTCGAAAAAATGGGTCTTGATGAAGGAATAGGCGTAATTGAAAATTCCGTGTTTGCTGCTCGCTCAGCATAAGTAAGACTCACTTGAAAGTCATTATTTGGCTCAGTACCGCCTGATTGAAAGAAAGCAACTTCAAACGTGATACTGAATGTATACGACTGAGCGGCTTCATTTAATCCTTCATAATCAAAGGTAAATGGAAAAACAACGTCTGTGCCTTCTTGGTAAAATGCCAGTGGCTTTAAAGGTGAATCATCAGCGACCTCCACTCTAATGAACTCAATTAAGCCAATCGATGCTCTAGGAACTCGTACGACCATCTCCCCATATTCTTCAAGAATATCGCCAGCGCCTCCTTGAATGTATCCCTTTAACGTTTGTGTATGCCTGCTCGGCAAAGTGGGGCGCTCAGCAGAGATGCCGATGTCATAATTCAAGAGCTCCTCTTGTCTTTCAATCTGAGATTCCTGCGTTATAGATGGCTCAGATGATCTGGCTTCATTAAAAGATTCACTTAAGCTTTCTTCTGGTATATTAAAAGATTCACTTGTGCTTTCTTCTGGTACATTAAAAGACTCACTTGTGCTTTCTTCTGGTACACTGATTTCTATTGAGACCGTATTTGATTGAATATCACCGCTTCTTGCGGTCAATTCGTATTTACCTGAATGCTGGGAAGAATAAGTAATCAGACGTTCGTAATCATTGAGTTGCTTCACTTCCCCTTCAATCAAATCCTCACTCTTATCAATGACCAATGCATTTAGCAGGTCTGGTGTTCCTCTGACTCGCAACTGGAACTGCTCACCCAAAGCAGCCTCCTCTTGATCAACTTCGATCGTCAGCGAACGCTCTGGCTGTTCTGCTAAAGACTCAGCTAGAACCGTTATGTTCCCAAATTGATTGATCACAATAAGCATAACTAGAAACATACTTAACAGTTTATGAAATTTGTTCCTCACTATTACTCTCCCTTATAATTTTGACTAAACAACAAGGTACCCGATAATTTTCTAAAAAGATTCCCCAACTCAAAATGGCTGCGTTACCTCCCTCGTATTTTCGGTTCAACTCAAGCGTTGCAATGTAAGCTGTAAACAAAGCTAATGATTGCCGATTGTCTTCTGTTGATTGATTCGATAGCTTTGTATGACTTTTAGTTGTCCGTGTGGCTTAACCATAATTATGATTTCACGATTCCTCCTGCCAGTGCCTTGCACAAGCTGGAGCGTAACCCTAATAGTTATTTTGTTAATGTACTTATATACTTTTATACTTTTCCATTAGAAACAATCACTAAATCGTTGATACCAAGGTCAGACTCTAGAATTTCATCAGTGAGTCCCTGTATTGGTTAACCTTCATCAATCCCAAAAAAATATATCAATGCTTAGCATCAAAATGAATATATAGTTTAGAATACTTGGGATTCATCGATAACTGATCGCTTATTTGGCCATATTATTTGGCACTTGGTTCAACTAAACGCATTTAGGATGTTCCTTCATTCTCGTCATGGATGTTCTCAAACCGTCATTACTAATAAACTGTCCACCGAATCGATGGTTCATTTCTTGCATTTTCCACGTCCAATTACTCTTTTTGCTCTTTATTTGGGCGTAGTTTTACTTTCTTAACTTGTATCGTCTTCCATCAACTCCTTAATCATCTTCTTAGCTTTATTGGCTCGGTTTCCTTGTAAAAGGTATCTACAAATAGTGACAATCTGTATTAAATCTTCATCATTTTCTGTAATGTCAATAATTTCTATATTCTGTACCATATATTGCAAAGGGTTTCACTAAGTTCATAACCGAAGCGAATTAAACAACTTTTGTATAGAATAACTACCTTTTCTATTTTTCCATTGGTAATTCTATCTATTAATTGGTTTAATCCTTTTGTTGTAGTTGATTCCACTACCAAGATGATTCTCTCGAATTTTAAAGCTTGAAGATGTATTGCTATTTTTGCTAACTGGCGTATTTGCAACTATTTTTCCCTTCTATTCTTCCTTCATTGATTCCCCTCTAAAATTACTATCCATAAAAAATTGCATAAATGACAATAGTATTTATATTAGTCAT
>OBZN01000467.1_pt1 | contig 13422 bp, 13 predicted proteins | sample 1476951 | NCBI WGS metagenome assembly OBZN01 (sample SAMEA2580246, study PRJEB22360) | human gut metagenome | biome: human gut; feature: human-associated habitat; material: faeces | place: Denmark | collected 2008/2010
CACTACCGTCGGGGCTGGTAGCCGGTTCATTAATGCTTGGTAGGCGGCAGAGTTTTCCCGTTGGCACCACTGCCAAGCGATAATCTTTTCCCCGTTGGTAGCGGTGATTAGACACCAGCCGTAGGCAAGATAGATTCCATCAAGTAGCACCTGATCGTAGACCTCGCCAGTAACCGATGGCTTGGGCACCTCGACTTGCCAACACCAGGCGCATTTAGTGGCAAAAGAGGTTTTAACTACCCCGAGTTGGCTAACCGAATAGCCTTCTAGCAGCCATTTTATAAACAGGTCTGCTTGGGCTCTAGCGCTCATATCAGGACGTGATTTAACTGCCGAGGACCCGCAGGCCAGGCAACGCCACCTAGTTCGCCTAGAGCTAGTCTTACCGTTCTTTACAAGCCTTTGTCCGCATACACCACAAACCGGTCGATTACAAGCACTCTTCACACAATATGCTCTCAAAGCATATTCAAGCCGTCATAACCCTTGATCAAACCCCAAAAAATAACGAATTTATACACACAATTCAGGTATTAACCCGGAAATGACTTGGTGGATCTTTTAGCCCCACTTTCGCAAGCCGACATCGATACCGCCAAAATCAACCAATTGTTGAACGAACTTAAACAAGCAGCGGACAAATGCGCCCAGGTGCCCCCGGCGACACTTCCGTCATTCCCCCAGTGCCAGTTGCTTACTGAACTAGCGAACAAACAGGGCATCACCCTGCAGCAGCTGTCCGAAAATATCACCAAGGGTCAAGGCCTGCTGACGATCGCGGACAAACTTTCCCAGGCTGATCCACAAGAAATGAAGGCGAAGCTGAACGCAGCAGATCAAGGAGTTAAGGAACTTAGCCGGCAAACCGCCCTTACCCCACAGGCTCGACCGGAAAGCAAAAACCGACTCTAAGAGATGGCACTTATGCCTTGGCGAACGGATTAGACCAGGCGCAACGGGGGGTTCAGAAACTTTCTGCCGGAGCCTCTACCCTAGATAAAAATTCCGGACAGTTACGCACGGGGGCTAATGCTCTCAGCGGCGGCCTTGATTCGCGTTCCCAGGGTGCGGGCAAAGCCTCCGAGGGTGGAAAACAGTTAGCGGGAGGAATCGACAAGTTAACCACCGGTGCTTCCAGCCTAGAAGATGGACTACGTGATGGCGCTGAGCAGGTTCCCACTGTAGATAAGGGACAGGCGAAAAAAGTTTCGAAGGCCGCTAGTGGGGTCACGGACGTGAAATCGGTACGCCAAAATCCGGTTCACGATAACGGTGCCGGATTCGCCCCCTTCTTCATGGCGCTATGTTTGTGGATCGGCGGGATTGCTATCTTCTTGATTTTCCCCGCCCTGGATTTGCGGCGTCACCCCGAAGAGAGCTTCTGGAGATGTGGTTTCCGGTCTATGGCTATCGGGGCGCTCTTTGGCGCTCTGCAAGCAGTTACTGTAGTAACTGGGCTGCAACTGTTCCTAAAGCTAGATGCCCAAAACTTCGGGGCCTTAATCTTGATAGCGGTACTGGCTTCTATCGGATACCTGGTAGTGAACCAGGCTTGCGTAGCCGCCCTCGGATATCGAGGACGCGCCCCTTCGGTAATCCTGCTCTGCCTGCAAATCACCTCTACCGGAGCTACCTTCCCGGTAGAAACCGCCCCTAGGTTCTTCCAGTTCCTCAGCCCGCTGCTCCCCATGACCCATGTGGCGCGCACTATTCGCGCGGCGATTGCGGGCGGAGAACTGCACTTAGGTAAGGCGCTAGTGGTATTGGCAATCTGGACGCTACTGTCCTAGGTGGCAACTCTTATTTCAGCGGCACGCCGCAAAGGTCAGCGCCCCATGCCCTATGATCCGGCACTGACTCTTAAGAAGGTTCCTTCGGTGTCTTCGCCCTTGGGGGCAAACTCTGCCAATAACGTTGAGGACTTTGACCAAAGCACCCGCCAAGCCAAAGAAAACCTGCCTAGCTGATTGTGCCGGGGAGCGTAGGTATTAAGCGGGACAAAAGATCGGTTCCTGTAAAACTTGCCCACCCCACCATTATGCACGGGAATAAGTTTTATCCGAGTCGGCTAGGCGGGCGTTAAATCCGAAAAAGACGCTGTCTTTTTCGGATTTTGGGCAGGAGGAAAAACTTATTCCCGTGCTGGACGGAGTGGGAGGTGCCTGGTGTGCGCCTGGCTACATGACTTTCGTTTTTTCGACCTCTTTGGCAATATCGTGGATCCGCCCGGCAATCGTATGCCGTAATACCAGACCGAGCACTAAGTTCGGAATCACAAACACCAGGATCATCACCAGGTTATAGGCAAAATCCCCTGCATAAATCCCGGCGATAGCTGAACGCATCAAATTAATCGCATAGGTGGCGGGCAGCCAGGGACTGATGTTTTGGAACCATTGCGGCAATAGTTCCAACGGATAAGCTCCACCAGCGGCAGAAATCTGTAGCACCAGTAACAACACTGCTAAGGCTTTACCCGCATTAGCCAGTGCCACCACCAGCGTATAAACGATAACGGTAAAGACGGTGGAAATAACCCAGCCTGCCAAAATCAGCAGGAAGGGATGGGCTGGTTCAATCTCCACAAACACAATCAGCCCGACCATCAGCAATGTGGATTGTGCCATCCCAATTACCCAGAACATAAAGTAACGCCCCAGATATTCTTGCGCCCCGGTAAATATAGACTTTTTTTCTGCGGCTTTCGCGGCTGTTTTCGCATCGGGAGTAGGTGCGGTTTCACTTGCCTTCGTTTCCGCCCCTTCCGACCGGGACAATTCCTCTGCATTCGCATCCGCACCGGCGACTGCATCAGGATCTTTCCGGACTCCCCTGCTGGCCAGATAGCGTTTAGCCACATTCTCAGAAACATCAGTGCGCAGGAAAACCCCCGCCAGGAGCGCCCCCACCCATAGAGCGATAACGGTGAAAAGCGGAGTCATCCCCACCCCAAAGGTGGCGACTGGGAACACCGCATTGCGTTTTACCGCTATCGGGGACGAAATTAGTCGGGCAAAATCTTTGGGGTCAGCTCCTAACGTGGTGACGATTTTTTTCAAGTCCCCTTGCGACTGGGCAGACGAAATCTGTTCCCGAGCCTGATCCAAGCGGCGGGCTCCCTCACGCATCTTTGTCGCGGTATTGTCCAGGCTATTTTGAGCCCGACGCATACTCGCTATCATCCCGCCCGCACTTTCCGACAGATCGGTTTGCACCGCCTGCAGATAGGAGCGGAAAATCTTCACATTTTTCCCGGCAGAATCCAGATTCTTACGCAGGCTCTCAATTCTTGGCTGTAAGTTTTTCTCAAAATTGGATCGAGCGGTGGCAATAGCCTGTTGCGCGTCTGCTATGGCTTGGCGGGCTTTCTCTCTCAGGTCAGAATCGAGGGTTACTCCCCTGCGTAGGTCAGATGCAATACTGCCCAGTCGCTCGGACAAGGTTTGTTGGCGAGCTATCGCCGCGTCCAGCTCGGACAGCAATCGGTCAACGGCTGGATCCTTCCCTTCTAAATCCGCCCCGTCCGGTCCCAGTGCCTGCTCGAGTGCGTCCCGTGTTTGTTGGAAGCCAGCGATTTGTTTATCCAACAAAGTTTTCAGCTGTTCGACTGTGTCCGCACTGCTCTGGCTGGTGCTATTGGCCGAATTCAGCAACTCGTCTAACTGCTTTTGCAGATCGGAGATATTGCCTTCTGCCAGTCTCACAGCATCGTCGAGCCCAGAGGATACGGATGCGAGGGGATTGGTTGTTCCGCCGGCACCTTTTTTCCCGGAATCAAATGTGGAGTCAACAGCCTCCTCAAAGGAATCCTGCACCCCTGCAGCCAGCTGGTTTGCTCCGGTGGCGAGTGGCACCGCCGAACCTATCAAGGTAGACAGAGAACTAACGGTGTTCGCCCCGGAATTCAGTTCTGCAGAGAGGGTTTGGAGGTGGTTGCTCAGCCGATCCAGAGCTGCCTGAGTATCAGCATGCTCTAGATAAGAGGACACGTCCTCAGCGATAGCCACGGTGGCTTCTGCCAAGGTTTGCGAAAACACCGTGTTGATCTGCGCGGTGACTCCCTGGGCGCCTTGCGTGGTGAGATTGGCTGAGAGCGGGTTCTTCTTTTCATTGGTGTGCAGCGTGATATTTGCCGGGGCTGCTCCGCCGGCATAGAAGGTAAACATGGACTTTGAAAAATCCGCCGGTAACACAATTGTCGCGTAATATTCCCCCGAGCGCGCACCCTCCAAAGCCTGATCTTTACTGGTTATTACCCAATCAAACTGGTCGTTTACTGCCAGTTCCTTAAGTACCGTGTCTCCCACATTTACTTTGACGTTCAGTATCTTGCTGGTGTAACCGTCGTCGGTGTTAGCCACAGCAATCTTCAGCTGTCCCGAATTTGAGAAGGGATCCCAAGTAGCCAACACGTTGAACCAGGTGAAGAACATGGGCACGACAATCAACAGGACCAGGGAAATCCGAACCATAATGCTGCTGCGAATCTGACGGAAATCGTCTCGGATGATGAAAAGTACTTCGTTCATCGCGTCTCCTCGCTGGTTGCGGAGGCATCGGATTCGCCAGCCGACTGCTCAGAACTATCATCCGCAGCGTCTACCCGCACAGACGCGCCAATGAGGCGACGTTTACTGCGGCTGCGGTAATGTTCGCTGCTCAGGTTCTCCGACCGATTTGCGGTTTTGATAGCATGCGCGTCTCGCTGGCGAGCTAGGCTCTCGAAAAGTTCATCTTCCGTCAGATGCGACAGTCCCTCGGCTCGTTCGATTGAGCTCTTTAGTACAGCTACGCCAATCAGAGTCCCCATGATGGCCACTCCCCAAACCGCTACTAATCCCAGGAGCACGGGTTTACTGGCGGAGGTGAGCCAGGAAATCATCCCGAGCACAACCAGTACCAAAATCCCCACGCTACTCAGTCCCTTAATCAAAGCGGGATAGCGGGCATTGAACTCTTCTTGACGTCGCCGGATACGGGTGGAAAATTCTTTTCGGTTCGCCAGCAGCGCAATGATGTTACTCAAGCGGTAACCCCGACTTTGTAGCTGAACGTCTTCATTCACGACCAGTTCAGTGCGAGCCAAATCATCGTAGAACAGCTGGGTGAAGTAACCGAAACGACGCCTCCCCACAAACCCTAGAAGGAACATGGTGACGCTCATGAGCAATAGAACCGCCATAACATGCCAGAATCGCCCGTGATAGAACCCGCCGATAGTCTCTCGGATCGCGTTGATGCCGTAAGAAAACGGGAGCATCGGGGAAAGCTGGCGGAAGAATCTGGGCATGAGCTCGATCGGATAAATGCCCGAGGCACCGGGAATCTGCAACACCACCAGCAAGATTGCCAGGGCTCGTCCCACGTGACTGAACGCGGCTGCTAAAGCATAGATAATTGCCAAATAACACGGGCCGATCAGCATGGAGGTAGCAATGAAAGCGGGAGCGTTGGCGGCTTTCACTCCCAGCAGCAAACTGCCTACGCTGACAATTAACCCCTGCCCTATGGACAGCACCCCGGAGAGCATGAAGCGCCCCAGATAAGCCGAGCGCAAACTCAACCAGTCAAAGCCTTCTTTATCGACTTCTACCCGGAAAATTATGACCAGGATGAGCGCACCAATCCACAGGGACAGATTGAGGAACATAGCCGCCATTCCCGAACCATATGAGTTGATGGGAAAGAGGGGCTTCTGGTCGAATTTTACTGGTGAGGTTAAGTAGCGTCCGATATTGGTCGGATCGAGCCCAATGACTGTTTTCAAAGTTCCCGTCCGGAGCGCGGTAGCCAGAGTCGCCACATCGTTTTGCGCCCCGCTAGCCGTATTGGACAGCAGGTTCAGGTCGTCCTGCACCTGATCAAGCACCTTTTGGGTGTCCCCAATCTGGTCATCGATTCCGCGGGTAAGCGTAGAAATTTCTTTAAGGGAAATCCGCGCGGTACTCACCGCGGAGTTGATGGCTCCCAGCTGCGCCGACAGCTGCGTCACCTGGGAGTTTAACTGAGATGCGGTTCGAGTGGACTCTTCCCGCAGACCAGTGGCGCCGTGTTGCGCGTCCGTCAGAGCCTGATTAAAGGATTTCATCAGTGCCTGCAAATCCTTGCTAGCGTTGGTGGCATCCGCCCCGGTTTTCCCGACCTTGTCGAGCAAATCCTGCATCTCGTTCAGCTGAGATTTCAACTCTGCAGCGAGCTCTTGTGTCTGCGGGAATCTTTCTAAAATCGCAATCTGCTCACGCATTTTCTCTATCGAGGTATTCGCTCTTTTAATTCCGGATTGCAGCTGCGAGTCTATTTCGGTAAGTTTATTTGTCGCATTGGAGACCGCCGAATCCGCCGCCGCCGAGGATTCATTGAGTGCTTTTTGGGCGTTAATACTGGCTTGTCCCGCCTGAGCAGCAAACTCGGAAGCATCAGAGACGACCGTCCCTAAAATTCCTTGCGCATCACTTAAAGCCGCGGAAACATCAGCCAATGCCGGGTCAGCTGCAGCCAGCGTAGCCCGGACTTTTTTCATAGTCTGTAAGGAACCCGTCACAGACGCACTGGCGGAATCCAAGGTGCCTTGCGCATCGACCAGATCCCGGTTAACACCGCTCAAAGCATCTAAAGCACTGCCCTCAGCACCAGCAATATTTGCGTCGATCTCTAGGGCACCGTCGCGCAAAGCTTGCGCAATGGCCTCGCCTACCTTGCCCCGGAAAGTTGAGGTGATTTGAATATCGAGTTCATTTGCTCCCGCACCGGTAATTTTGGGGGCAATGGCGCCTTTCTTTTCATTCACGTTGTATTCGATGGTCGGCTGATGGAGCTGGCCGCTGAAAATATCAACTAAATCTTTACTAAAGGTCTTAGGGATGACAAAAGTCGCATAAACTTCCCCGGTTCTGATTTTGTGATTGGCTGTGGCTTGATCAGTAAACTGCCAGCCCAGCTGCTTATTCTCTGACAATTTGTCGACTACCAGGTTGCCAACATTTAGCTGACCAGTTAGTGCGGATTCCGTTCCCACATCGTTGTTCACTACCGCTATGGGTAGGTTTTCCGTCGCGTTGTAGGGGTTCCAAAAGGCCAAAATATTCAGCCAAGTGTACAGGGCTGGGGTGACCAAGATACCGATGACCATAATCAGGGATCGCGGAACCGCAAAAATCCGCTTTACGTCACGAGCAAACACCCGGCAGCTATCTTTCACCCTGCCATAATAGCCTTGTGTTCAGATTCTGCAATTTCGCTCTATATCCCATTCAAAATCCCACGCGGAGGAATCCTAGTTTGCGAAAGTTTTACGCGTTCATCGCGGGATTTAGGTCAGGCAGACCCGCTCTAATTACATCCCTAAGAACTCTTTGACCTTTGGGAGTTCCCCTCGCATCTGTTCGTATCCGGCGGCGAAGCTTTCTTCCAGTTTCTCGGGATTATCTTCAAAATTCGCCACCCCCATATGCTGCGGATAAAACACATAAGCCTTTCCCTCGGACTCCAAACGGTCTAGTTCGGCTCGGGTTCGGTTGTAATTTATAGGGCGTTCAATAAGACTCTGAGCTGCCTGCGGGTACCGCGCTAGCAAGCAGCGGTACGCCAAATCAGGTAGGCGATTTTCTTTCACGTATTCCCGCGGTCGGGTCAATAGAACCAGGAACTTTTCGTAACCATCTGCCTGCGCCACGTCCAAAGGAATTCCGCCAGAGCGTCCTATTGCTCCGTCCATGCACGCCTCACCTGCAATATAAGTGACTGGTGTAGCTATAGGCATGGATCCCGAAGCCTTGCATACGTGGGTTAGTTTTTGCTCCGAATCCACCTGAATCTGTGAAAAATATATTTCTTCTCCGCGCTGCGCGTTATATACACCTATCCGCCATTCGGCTGGATTTGCTACGAAACGCGCATAGTCCAGCTCGAGCATCCCCCCAGGCTCGGTCATGTCGTAGTAAATGTGGTAAGTGTCGAAAATCCCCCTACCTTTTAGCGCGCAGGTGGATTATTACGAGCACTACATCAAAAATCACGACGGCTGGCAATACGTCGACATCTACACCGATGAAGGAATCTCTGGCACTTCCACGAAACACCGCGAGGGATTCAACCGCATGATCGCCGACGCCTTAGCTGGTCGCATCGACATGATCGTCACCAAGTCCGTGAGCCGTTTCGCCCGTAATACCGTCGATTCTTTGACAACCGTGAGGAAATTGAAGGATAAGGGTGTGGAGGTGTTTTTCGAGAAAGAAAACATCTGGACACTCGACTCCAAAGGCGAACTACTCATCACCATCATGTCGAGCCTTGCCCAAGAAGAATCCAGATCTATCTCCGAGAACGTCACGTGGGGTCACAGGAAGCGTTTCCAAGACGGTAAAGTTTATATGCCCTACGGTAACTTCCTCGGATACAATCGCGGCCCGGACGGCAAGCCCGTAATCAACCCTGAGCAAGCCCAAATCGTGCGCCGCATCTACCGCCAATACCTCGAAGGCATGAGCATCCCCCAAATAGCGACATCATTGGAAGCGGATGGGATTCCCACACCGATGCGGCGGGCAAAATGGAGCCACACCACCATCCACTCCATCCTCACCAACGAGAAATACAAAGGCGATGCACTCTTGCAAAAGCGTTTCACCGTAGATTTCCTCACCAAGCAGCGCAAAACCAACGAAGGTGAAGTCCCACAATATTACGTGACCGGATCTCACCCAGCCATCATCGATCCTGAAACCTGGGAACTCGTGCGCTACGAGCTAGCAAAAAACACGAACCAAGGCCGGCGCGAGCGTGCCTTCACCGGTATGGTCTACTGCGCTCACTGCGGCGCAGCCTACGGCAGTAAGACCTGGCATTCCACTGATAAATATCGGACTATCGTCTGGCAATGCAACCAGAAATTCGCAGTTCCTCACCCAAAGAAAATGCCCGTACTACGCGATAGTCAGTTGCAGACAATCTTCCAAACAACACTCGCCAAGCTCATCAAAAGCCAGCAACTCATCGACTGGGACTACCTGATTACCACCACATCAGACACCACCGCTTTAGAAGAACAAGCCTTACAGCAAGCAAGTGAAATCGAGGTAACTACCAGGCTCATCAACCAAGCCATCACCCGCAACGCTCATCACTCCCAAAATCAAGACGACTACCAAGACCGCTTCACCCAGCTCAAAGCCCGCCAATGTGAAGCCATTACCGCCTACGAAACAACTCAGGTAGAAATTGAGCGCCGCCACGGTATCAAAGCCAAACTCACCAGGTTTAAGAAAACCATCCAAAACGCCACCCTCAGCCAAGACTTTGATCGAGCAACCCTGCGTGCTCTTTGCCAGCACATCCAGATCACACCATCGGGCAAGGCGAGCGTAATCTTTGCTGACGGCACCAAAATAAAAATCCCAGCAGACAGCTATTAGAGCCACGCAAAACAAAAGGGCTGACCACCACTCAGGTAGTCAGCCCTATTTTTATGCCTGCGAGCAGGACTTTTAGATTTTGCGCGCGTTTTCAAATTTTGCGCGCAACTTTGCGCAAAACCCTAGTTTTGCGCAATTGTATCAATTCAGTGTGCTCGTAGTGGAGCCAAAGGGGAAGCAATCGAACTTGACGGCTTCCCCTTCAGCAAAAGGGTCTTCCATCTCCCCGTTCGATATCTCCATAGGAACCTCGCGGTTGTCCTCCGAGTACCAAGACGTCACCACGAGCCTGTCCTCATGCAGGTAGATTTTGTCGACAAAGTATTCCAGAACGGAATCTTTCACCTCTGGATTGTCAAAGTCTGCATGAAGGAACTTGTCGAAGTACGCCCTTATCGAGTGCTCGTCCTCGAAAAGCGACTGCCTGACCGTCTCAGCCTCTATGGCGTCGTTCAGGGCGTCCTTTCGCTCCTGAAGCTCTGCCATGCGCCTCTGCGTGGCCTCGTTGAATATTCCTGCCTCTACCGCCTTGACGAAGTTGGCAAGCCCTTTCTCAACGTCCCTGCGCTGCTGCTCAAGGCTGAAGAGATACTCGGTGCTCTTGTAATTATCCTCATAATACTTTGCCGCGTCAACGGCGATGGACGCAAGATTCTCATTGTCGTCCAGAAGCCCTTTGAGAACGCCCGTGACGGCGTCCTCTAGCCACTTCCTTGCGCACAGGCCTCTTCGTGCACCTCTTCGCCCTCTGCTCCTTGCAGTAGTAGTAATAGTGCTTGGCTCCCGTCTTGCTCGTGCCAGAGACGCCCTGCATGGAGCCTCCGCACTCACCGCAGTAGAGCTTGCCCGTCAGCCAGTAGCGTGGCGCATCCTGCGCCTGTGCGCTCGCCTTTCTCCTTGAGCCGTTGCGCTTGTTCTCGGCAAGCCTCCTCTGTGCCCTGTCGAACAGCTCCTCATTCACAATCTGAGGCATCCCGCCCTCGACGGTAATGCCACCGTGGCGATACTCGCCGATATAGGCTCTGTTCTTGAGCAGCTTGTTCATGGTCTGGACACTGAAGAGCGCTCCGCGCGTCGTCCGAAGCCCTTTAGCGTTGAAGTCGTCGCAGATGGACTGCATCGCCTCCCCGTCGGCATAGCGCGTGAACATGTCCAGCACGAAAGGGGCAACAGAGTCATCCACCACGTAATGCTTCTCATCGTCCACGCCGTAGCCCCACACCCTGTGTCCGTTGTAGAAGGCGTGCTCGGCGTTGTAGGTCATGCCACGTCTGATGTTGACGGACAGCTGCCTTGAGTAGAACTCGGCCATGCCCTCCATCATCGTCTCCATGAGCACCGACTCCGGCGAGTCATCTGGCGTGGGCTCTGCGATGAGGCAGATACGGCATCCCGCGTCGCGAATCCGCCGTTTCGCGTCCGCAAGCTCGAAACGGTCACGCCCCAGCCTGTCCGTCTTCCACAGGATGACGGCGGCCGGCCTTATCGTGCCCACCTCGGAGAGCATGAGCTGGTACTGCGGACGGTCGCTTGTCGTGCCCGACATGGCGGCGTCCTCGTACTCCTTCACGATGTTGTACCCGTGAGCCTTGGCGAATGCCTGTGCCTGCTCCCGCTGCTGGTCTATCGACGCCTCGTTCTGACTGTGGGAAGAGAAGCGATAGTAGGCTATGGCGAGGTTGTTGTCGTTTTGCTTGAATTGTTTGCTCATTGCTAAGTTGCTATCGCCTACAGCGCATCCTCTAGCTCATCTTCTGAATACCCGAACGTGTAATCCTCATCCTTGCCATTCGAAGCCCAAATCAGCGCGGCATCATATACGCTCAAACTTTCGCTATCTTCCTCATCATCCGCATACCCTGAAGAACAGTAATCGCACTGGTACGTTTCTCCGTCCCAGTTACCCCAAGAATCAAGCACACGTCTCATCCTGTGCCCACATTCAGGACACATTGCATATCTACTCATAAAAGTTCTCCTTAAATATTTTTCCTAATCGTTGATGTACTGATGTAGCCATTCGGGCATGTTCGGGTCGTCTACAGACCAAGACTCAACTTCCGTCTCCTCGCGGTCCCAATTATTCTCATGTCCATCAAAAAACTTCTGTTGATGGCACTTATATTTTGTGACTGTGCTCCCCTCGAGTCTGTACTCATTCCAGTAGTAATTGTGCTCGCCATAGCCCTTCCACTCGTTCGTGGTATAGATTGTTGGCATTTGTTATTCTCCTTCTTGAATCGAGTTGCGATTATCTACATACTCCTTCGCCGCAAGGCGCAGGAACGCAGACAGAGAGAGGCCGTACCTCTCGGCACAGCCCCTAAGCTCATCACGCTCGCTGTCCTTGAGCGATATAGACACGGACACGCGCTTCTCTTTCTTCTCTTTGCTTTCCATGGGGTCACCTCGCACAAAACCGCTCGTATATGAACCTATTATGGGCTAATGCCCATTTTATGTGTCTTTATTTTGGTGTTTTTGCTGGTGGTGGTGTGTAATTTGGGGTTTGGTTAGCTTTTTGAGCCTATTTTGTGAGCATGCTTGACATTTGCTGGAGGTGTGTTAGGGAGCGGGTTTTGCTTGGTTTATGGCTCGTAAATCAAGCAGAAGAAAGTGTCCTACCTGCGGCGGGGCGGGACTTCAGCGTTACCGCTGCACCAAGTGCGGGGCCTCTTTTTGTAATACCCGGCCAGATATTTCCAGAAAGGCAGAGCTTGACCAGTTCATTAAATGGTTAACCGGGAAAAACGCTATAGGCGACCTGCAAGTTTCTTCTTCTACCTGGCAGCGAAGAACTAACTGGTGTTGGCGGGTTGACCCTCTAATCGTACCAACTGGGCAAATCTATGACTATATACAAATAGATGGCACCTATCTGCCTTACGGCTGGGGTCTTCTAACCGCCGTAAACAGTGGTAAAGTCCTGGCCTGGCAATGGTGCAACCAAGAGAACAAGGCCGCCTATAAACAGCTGTTAAAACGCTTACCAGAGCCCTTAATGGTCATCACTGACGGACAAGCCGGAGCGTTAAGCGCCATCAAAGACCAATGGCCAAACACCCGCATCCAACGCTGTCTAGTAAACATAAAACGAAACATCCGTACCCTTACAACAACCAACCCTAAAATCCCGGCACACAAAGCACTATGGACCTGTCGGTGCAGCATACGACGCCGCGATCGCTAAAATCCCGGCACACAAAGCACTATGGGGCCTAGCCAAACGCCTGGTAACAATAAAGGATCTAAACCAAGCAGACCAATGGATAGGGCTCCTACAAGCCTTCCATAACCAATGGGGAAAATGGTTAAACCATAAAACCTATAAAAACCAAGTACCCCCAGACCAAATACCATTGTGGATTCGCCCTAACCAGCAATGGTGGTACACCCACCAAAAAGCCCGCAGAGCCTACAACCTACTCGCCAAACAAACCAGGAAAGCAACCCTGTTCACCTTCCTAGACCCGACCCTAAACAAACAAGCCACCACCGCGCTACCTGCCACCACCAACGAGCTAGAAGACGCTATAAACGCCGCCATCAAAACCCTGATCTACAACCACCGAGGCCTATCCGAGCCCCACATGAAAAAAGCCACCGAATGGTGGTGCTACCTCCACAGCGAACACCCACTCAAACCCCACCAACTAATCCAACCCCACCACCTAAAACCCGACCCCAAACCAGGGCTCAAACAACCAAAACCAGGCCCGAAACTATGGGACAACGCCATCGACTACAACCCCAAATACCAAGACGGATCCCTACACATCCGCAAAGGCTGGGCAGGACACTAACCCACCCCGACACGCCCGGAAAAAGACACACAATTCGGGCATTAGCCCCGAAAACACACAATTCGGGCATTAGCCCCACAATTCGGGCATTAGCCCAAAAATCCCAGCAGACAGCTATTAGAGCCACGCAAAACAAAAGGGCTGACCACCGCTCAGGTAGTCAGCCCTATTTTTATGCCTGCGAGCAGGACTTTTAGATTTTGCGC
>OBZN01000509.1_pt1 | contig 12219 bp, 15 predicted proteins | sample 1476951 | NCBI WGS metagenome assembly OBZN01 (sample SAMEA2580246, study PRJEB22360) | human gut metagenome | biome: human gut; feature: human-associated habitat; material: faeces | place: Denmark | collected 2008/2010
AGTATAGACATAATGTTTTGTATGGTCAATTCGACACGGATGTCAATCTGTTAACCAATATATTGATATTTTTTTGTCTACTATTTTTTGAAAACTGGTATCAGATCTTAGTCGTTAGAACCGTTATTTTCGTTAGAAATAATTTTTTTAAAATAAATAGTTTTATTATTTGAATAAAATAATCGTTGATAAATCAGCCATTTAGTATGAATGTGGAATTCTTTTAAAGTTGTTTGTTGACAAAACGAAAAAAACCACCTTATCATTAGTTTGTGGTTATAACCAGTTTAAAAGAAGGAGAAACCTATGGAAAATTCTTTTAAGAACAAAGCTTTGTATTATCAGTTGGTAGATCTACTTAAAAATCAGATAGAAAGTAAAATGATACCTCATGATAAATTACCCTCTGAACGAGAATTAATTGCTCAATACGGAGTTAGCCGGACGACGGTTCGATTAGCTTTACAAGAGTTGGAAAATACAGGTTACATTTATCGAAGACATGGAAAAGGAACATTTGTATCCGATATCAAAAAGGATGTAGCAGATTTAGCAGGAACCTATAGCTTTACTGAACAAATGAAAAGTTTAGGTAGAACTTCTGAGACGCGGATCTTAGCCTTTGAAAAAATCGAAGCGGACAAATTTATTGCACAACACTTGAATCTTTCATTAGGGGAAGTAGTTTTCAAATTAAGTCGATTGCGGATAGCTGATCGGGAACCGCTTATGATCGAAGACACCTATTTGCCAGTCAAATTTTTCTTATCATTAAATGAGCAGCTTTTAAGAAGCAAACCCCTATATGATCTTTTTTCCGAAGATTTTAATCAGACCGTTCGATTGGCAGATGAAGAGCTATATGCAAGTGTTGCTTCAAAGGACGATGCGAAACAGCTGATGATCTCAGAAGGAGCACCTGTTCTTCATTTAGCACGTCAAACGTATAATATGAAAAATGAAATTATCGAATTTACTTTAAGTGTCGCCCGTGCGGATCAATTTCATTATCAGATTCGCCATATTCGAAATAGTTAGGAGAATCGAAGCATGTTTACAGTAGAAAAAGAAAAACTGAAGCAGCTAGGTGCTGAGATCACGACTCGCGAAATACGCCAACAGCCGGAACTTTGGAAAGAAACCTTTGATCACTATCAAGCAATTCAAAAGGAATTAGAGAATTTTCTTGAGATAGTTAAAGAAAAGGCAAATGGACAGCGAACACGTGTAATCTTCACTGGTGCAGGAACATCTCAATATGTAGGAGACACTTTAGTTCCTTATTTGCGCAAGCGCGGTGATCGTCAGGCGTTTAGATTTGAAAGTATCGGAACGACCGATATCGTTGCAGAACCTGAAGAGTATTTAATTAAAGAGGAGCCAACTTTACTTGTATCATTTGCGAGGAGTGGAAACAGTCCTGAAAGCTTGGCAGCAGTTGAAATTGCAAATCAAGTAGTTGATACGATCTATCATTTATCAATTACGTGTGCTGCAGAAGGGCAATTAGCTCACATTAGTCAAGCTAATTCCAATAGCTTTTTATTCTTGATGCCAGCACGATCAAATGATGGTGGTTTTGCTATGACTGGTAGCTTCTCCTGTATGACACTTGGAGCTTTATTGACCTTCGATCAGACAGCACTAGTGGAAAAAAAAAATACGTGAAAGTACTAAATGGTTTGGGAAATGAAGTGATCGCCCGTAAAAATGACATTGAAAAGATCGTTCAGCTGGATTTTGAACGAATTGTTTATGTTGGTTCAGGAAGTTTAGCTGGATTAACAAGGGAAGCGCAATTGAAGATTCTGGAGTTGACAGCCGGAAAAATTGCAACTGCCTTTGACTCATCAATGGGCTTTCGCCATGGTCCAAAGTCGTTTATTAATGAAAAAACAATCATGTTTGGTTTTGTTAATAATAATCCTTACACGCGTTATTATGACTTGGATATCTTAGAGGAAGTAAGCGGATATGAAATCGCTTCCGGAGTATTTGCCATTACTCAACCAGGACAACGGAATTTCACTGGTGATAAATTCGAGTTGACAACCGAGACAGAATTATTACCAGATGGCTATTTAGCACTAGGCTATATCATGGTTGCACAAATAGTCGCTTTATTATCATCAATTAAAGTGAAAAATAAGCCGGATACACCATCACCAACAGGTACAGTTAATCGAGTTGTAAAAGGTGTAACGATTCATGAATATAAGTAAGAATCAACTGGGAGGAAGAACCATGCTTAAATTAACCACAGGAAAAAAAGCAGCAATGGACCGTTTATCGACAAAAGATGGTATTATCAGCGCCTTAGCGATTGATCAACGCGGCGCATTAAAAAAAATGATCAAATCTTTAAATGTAGAAGTAAATGATGAACAAATTGAGCGCTTCAAGGAGTTGGTTTCTAGTGAATTAACCCCTTATGCATCTTCTATTTTATTGGACCCAGAATACGGTCTTCCTGCTGCAAATGCACGACACGAAGATGCTGGTTTGTTGCTGGCGTATGAAAAAACTGGCTATGATGTAACAGCACTAGGACGCTTACCTGATTTATTAGCAGATTGGTCAGTTTTACGATTAAAAGAGCAAGGAGCCGATGCGATTAAGTTTTTACTTTATTATGACGTAGATGAAGATTCGAAAATTAATCATCAGAAGCATGTCTTCGTAGAACGTTTAGGTAGCGAGTGTGCCGAAGAAGATTTGCCATTCTATTTAGAATTGCTATCATATGATGCCAAAATTTCAGATGTTAATTCACTTGAATATGCCAAAATAAAACCGCATAAAGTTAATGACATGATGAAGGAATTTTCGAAACCACAATACAAAGTAGATGTTTTAAAGGTAGAAGTTCCCGGCAACATGAATTTTGTAGAAGGTTTCGGTACAGATGAAGTAGCGTATACCAAGGAGGAAGCAGAAAAGTACTTCTTGGAACAAAGTCAAGCGACAGATTTGCCTTTCATTTTCCTGAGTGCCGGTGTTTCTACGAAACTATTCCAACAAACATTGTTTTTTGCTAAAGAGTCAGGTTCAACTTTTAATGGTGTGCTCTGTGGTAGAGCTACTTAGAAAAATGGTGTGAAGCCGTTTATTGAATCTGGTGAGGAAGCTGCTCGTGCCTGGCTGAAAAGTGAAGGTCGTGAAAATATCGAAAGTTTGAATAACGTTTTGGCTCAAACAGCCAGTTCTTGGTATGGTAAAGTCCAAATTGTAGAAGAAGTAGCGGTGAACTAGGAGGAGAGCTCGTGATAGTAACTATAACGATGAACACGTCAATTGATATTTCTTATCCTCTTGTTTCCTGGAATGTGGATACTGTCAATCGAACAGATCAAGTTAGTAAAACAGCAGGTGGAAAAGGACTTAATGTAACCCGAGTAATCCATGATCTAAAGGGAGATGTACTCGCTACAGGAGTTCTCGGTGGGTTTCATGGGGCGTTTATTGCAGATGAATTAAAGCGTGCCGGTATTAAGCAGAAATTTACAGATATCAAAGAAGAAAGCCGAGATTCAATCGCTATTTTGCATGAAGGAAATCAAACTGAGATTTTAGAAGCGGGCCCAACAGTTTCCTATGAAGAACAGCAGGATTTCCTAGAAAACTTCAAGGAACTAATAAAAAAAGCAAAGATTGTTACAATCTCAGGTAGTCTTGCAAAAGGATTGCCATCAAATTTCTACCAAACGTTGGTCCAATTAACAGAAGAGCAATCCATAAAGGTTCTTGTCGACACCTCTGGGGAAAGCTTGCGTCAGGTTTTAGCTGGCGAACAGAAACCATTTTTAATCAAACCAAATCTTGAGGAATTATCGGCACTACTGAGATATTCATTTTCGATTGATCGATTAGAAGAACTCCAGGAGGGATTGAATCAACCTATCTTCGCAGGTATTGAATGGATCGTTGTTTCTCTAGGAAAAGCTGGAGCTTTTGCGAAACATAAAGATTGCTTTTATCGAGTTACACTCCCCACGATAAAAGCAGTCAACCCAGTTGGTTCAGGAGATGCTACAGTCGCTGGATTTGCCTACGGTCTATCACAAGAAATGGATGAAATAGAACTTTTGAAGTTTTGTATGGCTACTGGTATGTCTAATGCGCAAGAAGGACAAACAGGTCATGTTGCATTGGCGAATGTTCAATCGCATATTGAAAAAATCACTGTACAAAAGATCGAGTGAGAAACTCGATCTAGATAAAATCAACGATTTTTTGAGACCAACTCGATTTTGTAGAAGTTCCATTTTTTATAGGATTCAACGTACTCCAGTAGTTGTTGTGAATCTCTATGTTTCGTCAATCGGACTTGTAGGACGGTCGGTTCATCGATAGGAATCTTTAATAATTTCGCAACATCTAAAGGAGTTGGAAATATAATTTTATTTGTTTCCGTAAAATCTTCCTCATTCATGTGAATGTTGTAGTCTTGTTTAAAGCGTTGATAGATGGAATTGTAATAACTCACTTCTTGATAATTAGGATTCACATATTGTTCGGGCAAATAAGTTTGCTGATAGATATATGGAGTTTCTTTAGTTTTGCGTAAGCGTCTGATGCAATAATAAAATGCTGAGGCTGGTAGTTCAAGTTTGTTTAAATAGTATGGATCATTCCCTCGAGTGATTGATAAAACTTGGACTTGATCATTACTGATAGGGAATAATTCAATATCAGAAAACTCGACTAGTTTTCCCTTACGTGCACGTGAAACAAATGAGCCACGACCTTGATAACGAACTATGAATCCATCCTTTACTAATTCATTCAGGGCGCGAATGACTGTAATAGAGCTCACGTTAAACATTTTTACTAATTCTGCTTCTGTATAAAATTTATCACCATTTTGGAATTTGCCAGAAATGATTTGTTTTTTTAGTTTATCTTTTATGATTTGGTATTTTGGGATGACCATATTAACCCTCCAAACAACATCAAATAATTAAACTTTTTATTAATAGTCTTTGATTTTGTGTATATAATTTGATTTTAACACATTATGTTAAGTTAGGTAGGATTGACTTTCTATTTCAAATTATTTAATCTATTTTCAATATATTAATATATTGAAAACGCTTTTATTGGAGGAGGGAGCTTTTGAATATATTTGAGATTAAAGAAGATTTTCTTCTAAACGGTATGCCTTTTAAGATACTCTCAGGAGCTATCCACTATTTTAGAGTAGATCCAGCCGATTGGTATCACTCGTTATACAATCTGAAAGCATTGGGATTTAATACCGTTGAAACTTATGTACCATGGAATCTACATGAACCTAAAAAAGGAGATTTCCATTTTGAAGAAATTTTAGACTTAGAACATTTTTTGTCCATTGCTGAGGAATTAGGACTATACGCGATTGTTAGACCCTCTCCATATATTTGTGCAGAGTGGGAGTTCGGTGGGTTTCCCGCTTGGTTACTTAATGAGGAAACTCGGATTCGAACAAATGAAACCGTTTGTTTGAACCACGTAGCAGATTATTATGATGTTTTAATAAAAAAAATCGTGCCGCATCAGCTGACAAATGGTGGAAATATTTTAATGGTTCAAATTGAGAATGAATACGGTTCTTATGGAGAAGAAAAAGACTATTTACGTTCGATTCGTGATTTAATGTTGGACCGAGGAATAACAGTGCCATTTTTCACTTCAGATGGGCCATGGCGAGCAACACTTAGAGCAGGTAGCATGATTGATGAAGATATTTTAGTCACTGGAAATTTTGGTTCAAAGGCGGAAGAAAATTTTTCCTCAATGCAAGCCTTTTTCAATGAACATGGGAAAAAATGGGCTTTAATGTGTATGGAATTTTGGGATGGTTGGTTTAATCGTTGGAAGGAACTGATTGTAAAACGTGACGCAGAAGAATTAGCTGCGGCAATTAAAGAGGTCGTGTTGAGAGGAAGTATTAACCTGTATATGTTTCATGGTGGAACAAATTTTGGATTTATGAATGGTTGCTCAGCTAGGGGAGTGATTGATTTGCCACAAATTACTTCTTATGATTACGGAGCACCCTTAGACGAGCAAGGAAATCCAACCAAAAAATATTATGCAATCCAGACAATGATTCATGAAACGTTCCCTGATATCCAACAAATGGAACCTTTGACAAAAGACACAATGGAAATGAAAAATATTCCATTAATTGATAAAGTCAGTTTGTTTTCAACTTTAGACACAATTAGTCAACCAGTAAAAACGAAATATCCGGAAACGATGGAATTGTTGGGACAAAATACAGGATATATTCTGTATCGTACATCGATAAAAAAAGATGCAGAAAAAGAAAGATTGAGAGTAATCGATGGACGAGACCGTAGCCAACTATTTTTAAATCAAAAATTGCAAGCCACACAATACCAGACGGAAATTGGTGAAGATATCATCGTTCCATTGACTCAGGAAGAAAATCAATTAGATATTCTAATTGAAAATATGGGACGTGTTAATTATGGTCATAAATTATTAGCCGATACACAAAAAAAGGGGATCCGTACAGGGGTCATGGCTGATCTACATTTTATCACTGATTGGAATCAATATTGTTTACCGTTAGATACATATGAGAATGTTGATTTTTCAAAGGAATGGCAACCTAATCAGCCAAGTTTTTATCGTTATGAAGTAAAACTTGATGAAGTGAAGGATAGCTTTATTGATCTGTCAAATTTTGGGAAAGGTGTCGTATTTGTTAATCAGACCAATATTGGACGTTTTTGGGAAGTTGGTCCAACACTTTCGCTCTATATTCCGAAAAGTTTATTTAAAGAGGGGAACAATGAAATCGTGATTTTTGAAACAGAAGGAACTTTTCAGCCAGAGATCCAATTAGTAAGAGCACCACTATATAAAGAAATGAAAGAAGGATAAACAATGAGTATTATCGGAATAAGAATTGATGGACGTTTAATTCATGGCCAGGTAGCCAACTTATGGACAACTAAGCTGAATATTACACGGATTATGGTTGTAGATGATGAAGTTGCAAAAAATGATATTGAAAAAAGCGGGTTGAAGCTGGCAACTCCACCAAGGGTGAAATTAAGTGTATTGTCGATTGAAAAAGCTGCTAATAATATCTTAGCAGGGAAATATGATTCTCAACGTTTGTTGATTATTACTCGGAAACCAGATCGTTTATTGAAGTTAGTGGAATTAGGGGTACCAATTGAAGAAATTAATGTTGGAAATATGTCACAGACGGATGAAGCAATATCTATTACTAAATCAATAAATGTGATGGACCAGGATGTAGAAGTATTTAACAAATTGCATGCTAAAGGTATTCGATTGGTAGCACAGATGGTTCCAAGTGATAAATCAGAAGACTTTATGGGTTTATTAGCGAAATAGGAGGATAAATAAATGGATATCTTATGGTGGCAGATCTTATTATTAACATTATATGCAGGGTATCAAATTTTAGATGAGTTACAAATTTATTCATCGCTGAGTGCCCCCGTTTTTGCCGGATTATTTACCGGTTTAGTAATGGGTGATCTAAAAGCTGGACTTATTATTGGTGGTAGTATGCAATTGACTGTACTTGGTGTGGGTACCTTTGGTGGTGCATCAAAAATTGATGCCAACTCTGGAACGATTTTAGCAACAGCTTTTTCCGTAGCTTTAGGAATGAATCCAGAGCAAGCAATTGCCGTAATTGCGGTACCAGTAGCAAGCTTGATGATTCAATTGGATATTTTAGCTCGGTTTGCGAATACGTATTTTGCGCAGCGCATTGATAAATTAGTCGAAGATATGAATTACAAAGGCATTGAACACAATTTCTTAATGGGAGCCGTTTCTTGGTCGTTTTCTCGTATGATTCCTGTTTTTCTAGCCTTAGCATTTGGAGGTGGCTTAGTAGAACAAGTTGTAGCTGTGTTGAATGGCGATTTGAAGTGGTTAGGTGATGGATTATCTGTAGCTGGAGCAGTTTTACCTGCTGTCGGGTTTGCCATTCTGTTACTTACCAGTCAAAAAGCATTTCCCTTACCTGATTATAGGGTTTACATTAACGGCACTACTGGGAACCGTCTTCACTAATATGCAGGTTTTAGGAATAGGTGTTGCAGGAGTTGTGAAGAACTTCGAAGGAATATTTAATTTCCTTCCAATGTTAGCAATCGCATTAGTTGGATTTTCTTTAGCAGCAATCAATTACAAGAATGGACAGATGATACCACATTCACCATCCCCTAAAGATGTTACATCGAATGATTCGGATGAAGGAGAGATCGAAGATGACGAAATCTAATTATAAGTTAATGAAGGAAGACTTTAAGCAGATCAATCGAAGAAGCCTGTTCACTTTTCAATTAGGCTGGAACTATGAACGAATGCAAGGTTCAGGCTATCTTTATACAATTCTACCGCAATTGCGTAAGATGTATGGTGACGATACACCTGAATTAAAAGAAATGATGAAAACTCATACACAGTTCTTTAATACATCAAATTTCTTCAATACAATCGTTACTGGGATTGATTTGGCGATTTAGGAAAAGGAAGGCATTGATAGCAAAGATACTGTCTCAGGTTTAAAAGCTGGTTTGATGGGGCCTTTTGCAGCATTGATTCCGACAATTTTTGGAGCCTTAGCAGCTAATATGGCAATCAATGGCAACCCAACTGGGATTTTCATTTGGGTTATCGCACAAATCTCTGTTATGATCTTCCGTTGGAAACAATTAGAGTTTGCTTATCGTGAAGGAATCTCCTTAGTTACCACGATGCAACATCGCTTAACTGCCTTGACAGATGCTGCAACTTTGTTAGGAGTCTTCATGGTCGGAGCATTGGTCGCTACCATGATCAATGTAAAATTGTCTTGAGCACCTAGTATTTGTGATGTGACGCTAAACATGCAAAACAACCTAGACATGATTTTACCACGATTATTACCAGCCGGTATCGTTGCTGCAATTTATTGGATGCTTGGCAAAAAGAATATGACTTCTACTAAGGCAATTTTCATAGTATTAGTGGTTTGTGTAGCATTGTCAGCTTTAGGAGTGATTTCAAAATAAGTCAGGCTGATTCCAATTAATGATAAGGAGTGGTTTAATGGGAAAACAATTAGTTTTAATTAGTCATGGACTTTTCTGTGAAGAATTGAAAAAAAGTACAGAAATGATCATGGGAGCTCAGGAAAGTATTCATACAGTAAGTCTTTTTTCTTCTGAATTAGCAGAAGATTTTCGTAAAAAGTTTGAAACAGTAATTGCAAATTTAGATGATTTCGTAGTATTAGCAGATTTAATGGGTGGTACTCCATGTAATGTAGTTTCAAAAATAATTCTCGAGGGGCAGGCAATTGACTTATATGCAGGCATGAATATGCCAATGGTGATTGACTTCCTTACTAGTCAATTGATTGGAACAGAGTTTGCCTTGATCGAATCTGCTACAAGTAACATTTGTTACGTGAATGAGCAGATTTTCAGTGATGAAGATGATGAGGACGAATAAGATAAATATATGATCGATGAATCCAAAGAAATATTTCTCTGATCCGATTATAGATAAAAGACATTCCAAATTCGTAATTTGAGTTTGGAATGTCTTTTATCTAGCTTTTTCGAAGTTTTTTCCAGATTCAAGAGGCTAATTAATTTTAACGCGAGAACACTATGATGAAAGAAGTGCTATAACAAGGTATATGAAAAAGCAGATTACTCAATATACGAGAATCTGCTTTTTTGTTTATTCATTAGATTGCGAAAATTTTTCTATTTTCTCGATAATGCTAGTTATATCAGCTATCGATAATTCCTTATAAGAGATAGGAAGACCACTTTTTTTGATTGTATCATTTATGTATGCTTGATCCATTTTATTATACATAATTAAATCAGCTTGAGAAATTCGGATATTTATAGCTTTTTTATCAATAATTTAAGCCAGTTGGTTTAGGTCATACCTAAAATAGACGAAAAAATTAATGATGGAGTACATAGTGTTATTTTTCTTTTTAAATGATAAAAACCACCAAAAGTTTAGGTATCTTTTTGTTTATATATTATAAAAAGAATCTATTGTCGCTTCGATAATTATAGAACCACTTAACGCAATATATCAACCACTTACCGATAATCTATATTTTAGCTCTTTTATTTCTGCTATTATTTCGATGAGGTGAGAATACAATGAATTTAATTGAAACAAAAAATTTAACTAAAAAATACGGACAACATATTGCTGTTAATCAATTAAATATTAAAATTTCTGCAGGAAAGTTAACTGGTTACTTAGGTACAAACGGCGCTGGAAAGTCAACGACCATACAAATGCTTACAAAAACATTAACTCCCAGTTCTGGAGAAATTGTTTACTCTAATCATAAACAAAGAATAGCGATGGGGGTAGTATTTCAAAATAGTGTTCTAGACAACGAATTAACAGTCTTTGATAATTTAATTTTAAGAGGGAAAATGTATCAAACGATTGAAAAAAAAACGATTATTTCTTTAATGAAAAAAACTGGTGTATTCTTATTTGCAAAAAAGAAATATGGACAGCTTTCAGGTGGAATGCGTAGAAAAGTGGATATTACGAGAGCGCTAATCAATCAACCAGATATCTTATTTTTGGATGAACCTACAACTGGATTAGATCCACAATCACGAAAAGAAATATGGGAATTATTAAATGAACTTAAACAAAATGGTTTAGGTATTTTTTTAACAACTCACTATTTGGAAGAAGCTGAATTTGCAGATTACATCTATATTTTAGAAAAAGGAAAAATCGTAGAAGAAGGTTCTGCTTATCAGTTGAAGAAAAAATATGAACAGCCTGTTGTTCATTTATTAAGTAATCAAATGGATATACTAGAAAGAGAATTAAAGAATTATCATACGAATAAAAACTCAGAAGATAGTATTGATGTTTATTTAGAAAACAAGCAGGAAGTCATTTCATTATTACAACGAATAGAAGGATTAATCCTTGATTTTTCCTATCAGCCTATTGGTATGAATGAGGTATTTTTAAAAGTTACTGGAAAGGAGATCGGTTATGAGAGCATTATGTAAAAGAAATTTAAAAATATATTTTTCGAATAGTGTGACTGTCTTTTTTTCTTTATTAGGCGCTTTAATTGTATTTGGCTTATACTTATTATTTTTACGGAAAAATATGGTCACACAGTTTGATAGACTTACTGATGGGCCTATTATTGCTGATTTTTGGGTATTGGGAGGGATCTTAGCTACAACGAGTTTAACAACATCATTTACTGCCTTAAGTCAATTTATTAAAGATAAAGCTGAAAATAAATTTATGGATTTTATTATTACCGATAAGAAAGCCTCTCACTTATTGATCGGATACTTTTTAAGTGGGATTATTATTTCATTTTGTATGCAGGTAGCAGTTCTAATTCTTTGTCTAGTATATTTTCAATTCCAAGAAAATAGCCAGTTTACTTTTATTATGGGGTTAAAGGCATTAGGGATTATTCTATTAAGTTCTTTAAATGCGACAGTTATTAATTTAATTGTTTGTACATTTATTAAGACGGAAAGTACTCTACATACAATTAGTAGTATCTTGGGAGCTATATCCGGATTTATGTGTACTGCCTATTTGCCTATAGGCTCATTTAGTGGGTTTACTGAAATAATTATCAAAATTTTACCCATTTCTTATGCTTCATCCAGTTTTCGTCGAATCTTCATTTCTCCAATCATAACAAATATGCCTCATGAGCAGTTGTTGATATTAAAAGAGTATCTTGGTATTGGTTATATTTGGAATGACCATCTTACTACAGCTATTACGGATATTATTATTTTGACTATTACTACTATTTTCTGCTTGTTAGTATTATCTTTATATGGCAAAAAAATAGCACAAGTAAGTATGTTGTAGTTATAATAAATTTTATCAATAGCATAATTGGAGGTGTTTATTTGAATATCTTCTTCAAAAAAAATACTCAAATTAATGAAATTACTGTTACAGTAGAAAAAAACAATAGGGATAGGGAAGTAGGGAATTTATTAAGCTATCTAAATGATTATGAACAATATGCGAATGTATTAACTGTAGAAAAAGAAAGTCAAATTTACAAATTTCCTTTTACAGAAATATTATGGATTGAAGTGATAGGGGACTACACTAGTATCTATACAAATACAATTCAGTTACGTGTTAGAAAAACACTGCAATCGATTGAATCGGAATTGCCTA
>OBZN01000519.1_pt1 | contig 11606 bp, 12 predicted proteins | sample 1476951 | NCBI WGS metagenome assembly OBZN01 (sample SAMEA2580246, study PRJEB22360) | human gut metagenome | biome: human gut; feature: human-associated habitat; material: faeces | place: Denmark | collected 2008/2010
GCATCCGACTGTTAATCGGACGGTCACTGGTTCAAGCCCAGTCGCAGGAGCCATTCGAAAAATCCCCTTGGAAACAAGGGGATTTTTCATTTTCAACGACTCTTGGCATTTTTGGCCACCCTTCATGTTTATCCGTCGGCGGAAACCGTGGTTCGTCCAGCCGTCCATGCGTATGATGAACGCACCGGGTCAATCAAACAAAGGAAGGAAGTCCATCATGTGCACTGGCGTTCGTTTCTCCGACGAAGAGGGAAACATGTATTTCGGTCGCAACCTCGACTGGAGCTTCTCATACGGCGAAAGCATCCTGGCCACTCCACGCGGCTACCACTACGACAACGTGTTCGGCGCGAGCGGCAAAGCCACGCCGAACGCGGTGATCGGCGTGGGCGTGGTCATGGCCGACCGTCCGATGTATTTCGACTGCGCCAACGAGCATGGTCTGGCCATCGCGGGATTGAATTTCCCCGGCTACGCGGAGTTCGTGCATGAGCCGGTCGAAGGCACCGACAACGTCGCGACCTTCGAATTCCCGCTGTGGGTGGCACGCAATTTCGATTCCGTCGACGAAGTCGAGGAGGCGTTGAAGAACGTGACCCTCGTCTCCCAGATCGTGCCCGGCCAGCAGGAGTCGCTGCTGCATTGGATCATCGGCGACAGCGAGCGCAGCATCGTCGTCGAACAGATGGCGGACGGCATGCATGTGCACCATGACGACGTAGACGTGCTGACCAACCAGCCGACGTTTGGCTTCCATATGGAGAATCTGCGCAACTACATGTGCGTCGGCAACGAGATGGCCGAGCCGGCCACGTGGGGCAAGGCGTCCCTGTCCGCTTGGGGCGCGGGTGTGAGCATGCATGGCATTCCGGGCGATGTGAGCTCCCCGTCGCGTTTCGTGCGTGTGGCTTATGCCAACACGCATTATCCGCAGCAGGAAGGCGAGGCGGCCAACGTGTCTCGCCTGTTCCACACCCTTGGTTCCGTGCAGATGGTTGACGGCATGGCGAAGATGGGCAACGGCCAGTTCGAACGCACGCTGTTCACCAGCGGATATTCGTCCAAGACCAACACGTACTACATGAACACGTATGATGATCCCGCCATCCGCTCCTACGCGATGGCCGATTTCGACATGGATTCCTCGGAGCTGATCACCGCCGCCTGAGCATGCGTGGGCTTTTTCGTCCGTCGGTTCCCATACAGACGGACGAAAAAGCCGCACGATTGCCGAAAAGGACATGAAAATGGAGTCGTGCGACAGATCCACTTTTCGGATACCGGCTCTTCCATTGCCCGCTCAATGCCGTTTGACGTCGGACCAATACGACACGCCGGAATATGGACTTCGAGCACTTTAAGTTTTTAGAGTGCGGGGTATGAGCAATACGACGACCACCTGGCATTCGATCCGTGAGGCGTCCATGATTTCCGGACTGCCCGAATCGACGTTGCGTTATTACGAGCAGATCGGCATCATCGATCCGATCGCCCGCGATCCGAGTTCAGGCCACCGAGTCTATTCGGACAAGGACATCGAATCGCTGACCACCATCGCATGCCTGGCGGCGACGGGCATGCCGCTTGAATCGATGCGCGAATACCTGAAGAACCGTTTCGACGGTCCGGAAGGCGCCCGACGGCAGATCGAACTGCTCGACGCGCAATCGCTGCGTCTGGCCGCGAAAGCCGAGGCCCTGCGCATCCAGCAGGCGTACGTGTCGCTCAAATCGCTCTATTGGCGCGCCATCGCCGAAGGACACGAGGATGAGGCCAACCGAATTCTCGAGGAAAACAAAGACGTCATCGAAAACGTCAAGAAACAGCCCGGCAAGGGCGCGATCGCACGCTGAACATTCAGACGACGATGGCCGCTATCCGCACGCAACATTTCCGACGATAGAATGAACGCGGCATGCGGCGCGAAGACATCGAATGGAAAGGAAGCCATGTTCGAGGAACTGCATAGGAAGATGAACGCGTTCTGGAACAACGACAGGACGCTGTCGCAGACCGATCCGGAATATGTCAAGCTGTTTTCCGACTTCGCTTACGGGGAAGTGGTGAACGAGCCGGGCGCGAACCATCCCGATCTGGACGACCAGACCCGCTCCCTGGCGATCCTCGCGGCTCTGGTCGGCTGCCAGGGTCTCGACGCGTTCGAAATGATGCTGCCGGTCGCCTACGAGACAGGACTGACGTCCGTGGCCATCAAGGAGATGATCTACCAAGCCACCGCATACTGCGGATTCGGGAGAACCCTGCCGTTCCTGAAGAAGCTCAACGTTTTCCTTGGAGCCGCGAACGTGCATCTGCCGCTGGAGCCGCAGGGCACGACCACGTCGGAGACCCGCGCGCAGGCCGGAGAGGACAAGCAGGTCGAGATCTTCGGCGAGAACATGCGCGGATTCGCGCAATCCGGACCGGAGGAGACCCGGCACATCAACAAGTGGCTGGCCGACAACTGCTTCGGCGACTACTACACTCGCGGCGGACTCAACACCCGCGAGCGCGAAATGGTCACGTTGTGTTTCCTGGCCGCGCAGGGTGGTTGCGAACCGCAGCTTACGGCGCATGCCAAGGCGAATATGGTCGTCGGCAATGAGAAGGCGTTTCTAATCGCGGTGGTCTCGCAGTGCATGCCGTATATCGGCTATCCGCGTACGTTGAACGCGATTCGTTGCATCGATGAGGCTGTGAAGGGCTGACCTGCCCGTTAAAAACGCCGGCAAACAAACAAAGGGCTATCCGCCGAACAAGACGGATAGCCCTTCCTTATAGCTGATTGTGGATGGCGTGCTGTGTTTACTCGCCCCACACGTCCTTGGCGATGGATTGGACGAGTGCGATCTTGGCCCACTGCTGGTCTTCGGTGAGCTTGTTGCCTTCCTGGGTGGAGGCGAAGCCGCACTGGGTGGACAGGCACAGGCGGTCGAGCGGAATGTACTGGGCGGCTTCCTGGATGCGGGCCTTGATGGTGTCCGGATCCTCAAGGTCGGGCTTCTTGGAGGTGATCAGGCCGAGCACGACCTTCTTGTCGCCGGAGACTTCGGCGAGCGGCGCGAAATCGCCGGAACGGTCGTCGTCGAACTCGAGGTAGTAGGCGTCCACGTTCTCCTCGCCGAACAGTTTGGCCGCGACCGGCGCGTAGCCTCCGGAGGAAAGCCAGGTGGAGTGGAAGTTGCCGCGGCACACGTGGGTGTTGATGACCAGGTCGTCCGGCTGGTCGGCGATCACGGCGTTGATGACGTCGAGGTTCTCCTGCTGCAGGCGTAGCGCGTCCTCGTCGCTCCAGCCGAGACGTTCGCGTACGCTCGCATCGCACAGGCGGGTCCAGGTGCAGTCGTCGAACTGCACGTTGCGGCAGCCGGCGGCATACAGGTCGGCGATGACCTGGCGGTAGGCGGCGACGATGTCGGCGGTCAGCTCGTCGTCGTTCTTGTAGAACTCGTCATACGGGTAGGCGGCCGCGTTGCCGGTGAGCACGAAGCGGGTCTGCGCGGGGGAGGGCATGGTCTGGCGGGCCACGGTGTTCTCGTCCTCGAACTGCTTGACGAACTTGAAATGTTCGACGAACGGATGGTTCTCGCCGGAGATTCTTCCGGTCACGGTGGCGGTGTCGGCCGGGGTCACCTCGTCGTGGAAGGCGACGCGGTGGGCTGCGGCGGCATGGTCCACGCCGTTGAAGCCCCACATGAAGTCGAAATGCCACCAGCCGCGGCGGAATTCGCCGTCGGTGATCACATGCAGGCCGGCGGCCTTCTGCTTGGCGACGAGTTCGGTGATGGCCTTGTCCTCGACCGCCTTGAGCGCTGCGGCATCGATTTTGCCGGCGGCGAAATCCTCACGCGCGGCCTTGAGCTCGGCCGGGCGGAGATAGGAGCCGACCACGTCGGCGCGGAACGGCGCGTTATGCGAGTATACCATTGAATACCCCTTTTTTTGGGAAAGCGACAAATACCTAGTGAAGGTTACACGCACGTCCCGAAACACGGGCGCACACGGCTTCTCGGCCAGTATTCGTGCTTGAATGGATGATGTTATCCGTTACACATTCGAGAATGGAAGGCAATGAGCGAATCGCGCGATCCCGCAGGCGACAGTACGACCACGAACAACATGGGGGAGGTGCGGGAAGCCGAACATCAGGGCGCGGCCGTCAAGGCGGCGTTGGGCGCGAACATTGGTGTCGCCATCGCGAAGCTGCTCGCGGCGTTCTTCACCGGATCGTCCGCCATGCTTTCCGAGTCGGTACATTCCATCGCGGATTGCTCCAACGAAATCGTATTGATGGTGGGTGGACGTTTCTCCAAGCGCAAGACGGACGGCGACCATCCGTTCGGCCTGTATCGCGCCAAATATCTTGCTTCGTTCGTCGTGGCCACGCTGCTGTTCTTTGTCGGTGGATTCTTCTCGACGTCCGAGGCCGTGAAGAAGCTTATTGCGATCGCCGGCGACCCTACGCTACGTGACGTGAACCGAATGGAACTGCTCGTCGCGTTCATCGTGGTCGTCATCAGCGCATGCCTCGAAGGATATGGACTGCATCAGAGCATCAAGGAGGCCAACGAGCGTATGGAACGCACGAACACGCCGCGTATGGGCGTGTTCCGTTTCTGGAGGCACACCAAGTCCGCCGAATTGGCTTCGGTGATTATGGAGGATACGCTCGCTTTGATCGGTTTGGCGTTCGCAGGTCTCGGCATTGGTCTTGCGATTCTGCTCGACGATGAGATTTTTGATGCGTTGGGTGGTCTCATGGTCGGTCTGGTGCTGATCGTCGGTTCGCTGTTTCTCGCGTTCAAATCCGGTTCGCTGCTCATCGGCGAGGCCGTGGATTCCGATACGCGCGGGAAGATCGTCGAGGCGGTTACCACCACGCCGGGCGTCGAACGATTGCTGAACATGCAGACCGTGCACATGTCGGAGGACGACATCCTCCTGTGCGTCAAAGTGCAGACCAGCAAGCTCGACCGCGACTATGACGTGGAAACCGTCGACAAGATCGAGAAGGCCGTGCGCACCGCGTTGCCCTGGTACAATTTCGAGATCTACGTCGAGCCGGACATCTACAGCACCAAACACGTGCACGCGTAACCGGTTCCCGCGTAACAGGAACCGTTCAATATGGGAAAGCCCGGACGATCTGATTCGTCCGGGCTTTCCCATATGCGTGTCGGAAATGGTGGAAGTGGGATTATTCCTCGGCCACCAGATCCAGGTAGGAGTCGTTCCACAGGTCCTCGTCGCCGTCGGGCATGAGCAGCACGCGTTCCGGATTCAACGCCTCGACCGCGCCCTCGTCGTGGGTGACCAGCACAATCGCGCCCTCGTATTTGGCGATGGCCTTCAGAATCTCGTCGCGGGACGCCGGATCCAGATTGTTGGTCGGTTCATCAAGCAGTAGTACGTTCGCGCGGCTCGTCACCAGCGTGGCCAACGCCAGACGGGTCTTCTCGCCGCCGGAAAGCACTCGTGCCGGTTTCAGCGCGTCATCGCCGGAGAACAGGAACGACCCAAGGATGGAACGTGCCTGTGTGTCGTCAAGTTCCGGTGCCACGTGAATCAGATTCTGCAACACGGTGGCGTCAAGGTCCAATGTGTCGTGTTCCTGTGCGAAATAGCCGATTTTGCAGCCATGTCCATATTCCACGGATCCGGTGTCGGGATCCTCCAGATGGGCGAGCAGACGCAGCGTGGTGGTCTTGCCCGCGCCGTTATAGCCCAGAATCACCACACGTGAACCTTTGTCGATCGCCAGATTCACGCCTGCGAACACGATGTTCGAACCATACGCTTTGGAGATGTCCTTCGCCATGATCGGCGTACGTCCGCAAGGTGCCGGCTCGGGGAAGCGGATGTCCGCCACCTTCTCCTTCTTCTGTGCTTCGGACGTGTTCTCCAGCAGTTTCTCCGCGCGGCGCATCATGTTCTGCGCGGCCACGGCCTTGGTGGCTTTCGCGTGCAGGCGGATGCCCTGCTGCATCAGACGTTCGGCCTTCTTCTCTGCGACTTCACGTTCGCGGCGGCGACGTTCCTCGTCGACCACGCGTTGGTGCAGGTAGGCCTTCCAGCCGAGCGAGTACATGTCGATCTGGCCGAGCTGTGCGTCCAGATGCCACACCTTGTTCACCACTTCGTCAAGCAGTTCGGTGGAGTGGGAGATGACCAGGAAACCGCCCTCGTATTTTTTCAGATAGCCGCGCAGCCATTCGATGGAATCCGCGTCCAAATGGTTGGTCGGCTCGTCAAGGATCAGCGTATCCGCATCGGAGAACAGGATGCGCGCCAGTTCGATACGGCGGCGTTGACCGCCGGAAAGCGTACCCAACTGCTGGCCCATCACGTCCTGCGGCAGGCCGAGACTGGCCGCCATCGCGGTCGCTTCGGACTGTGCGGCATAGCCTCCGGCCTTTTCGAAATCCTGCATGGCCTTGTCGTAGCGGTTCATCGCCTTGGTCATGACATCCGGATCCGGATCGGTCATGTCCTTTTCGGCCTTGCGTATGCGTTTGATGATGCTGGCGATGTCTCGCGCGCTCATCATGCGGTCCAGTGCGGTCTGCTCCGGGTCGGCGGCATGCGTGTCCTGTGGCAGATAGCCGAGTTTGCCGGAGACACGTACCTTGCCGGCGGTCGGCAGCATATCGCCGGTGATCACACGGGTCAGCGTGGTCTTGCCTGCTCCATTGCGTCCGACCAGACCGATCTTGTCCCCCTTGGCAACGTGGAAGTTGGTGGGATGCAGCAACGTGCGCGCACCGATCTGAATCTCAAGTCCCTGCGCCTCAATCGCCATGCCGTGATACCTCTAGTCTTTCGTGTTCCTTCAAACGCCAATCGAACATCATAGCGAACACCCGCAACCGTTTCACCTCATCTCACGTTTCATTTCCAAGCAGATGCCGGAGCAGTGATTCGCGGTGGTTGATGAAGACCCTGGTGATTTGATAGCTGTCCGTATCCTCATAATCGCAGGGATGGACGCCGTTTTCGTCGAATGACAGGATTTCCGCATCCGGCAGACCGAGCAGAATCGGCGAATGACCATATGCTATGATGGAATATGTTGAGTGTATTTAAATCCTCCCATATGCCAAGAGGGTTTTCGGGAAAGAGAAACGGACATTGCGTATCTAACGGGCGGCGGATACCGTCGGCAGAACCGTGCGCGTTGAAGCGCACTGCCGCGTAGCTTGCTCGTATGCACATTTCACGGTTCCGTATCCGTTCGTTTTTTTCACAATCAAGACCTCGCAGTGCGCCTGTATGAGAAAGAAGCCCCATACATGGCCCGGACAACAATGCTCACGCTTACTGGCATCTCTTACACATACCCGTCCATGTCTGAACCACTGTTCGAACACGTGTCCGCATCTTTCCAACAAGGATGGACCGCCGTGCTCGGCGACAACGGACTCGGCAAAACGACTCTACTGAACATCGCCATCGGAATGTTGCCCGCCGATACCGGCAGCATCAACCCGGACCCGCATGGACTCACTATCGCTACCTGCCCGCAAGACAACATGGTGAGGCCTAAGAACCTCGACGACTTCCCACGGATTGGTCGCCCGGAACCATGCGTGTACGCAACGCGTTACACATCGGCGATGACTGGCCCTACCGTTATGAAACGCTTTCCGGAGGCGAAACGAAACGATTGCAGGTCGCTTGCGCAATCACAGCGCGTCCCGATGTGCTCGTGCTTGACGAACCCACCAACCACGTTGATGGTGAAACACGGAAAGCCATAGTCGAAGTCATGCGCCAATACCAGGGCATAGGCATCGTAATATCCCACGATGTCGCACTGGTTGACGCTACATGCGCACGATGCGTCATATTCGAACGACGGCACATCAGTGGGCGTAACATCACCGCCATCAGCACATATGATGGCGGATATACGCAAGCGCATGAGCTGATGACGTCCAGACTGCGTGGAGACGAGGAGTCAATCCGTGCGGCACGGCAGGAAGTCACACGACTGCGGTCCGCACAAGCACAGCGACATCAAGCCATGCAAAGCGCATATGCTCGCAAACGCAACGGGTGGAAAATCGACCGCAAAGATCACAGCGCCCTCGATCACCACAAATGGATCGAAAAACAGACCGATACCGCTTCGGGCGCCGCATACCGACAAATGAACAAGCGTCTTGAACGAGCACAGCGCACACTAGATTCACTAACCGTAGCGGCCAAACGCTACGACGGCGACATCTGGATCGACATACGGCCAAGCAACAGAAAGGAGCTCCTGCATCTCACGGAAGGTATTATCATATTCGGCAGCGGCAGGATGACCAGCTCGAACGATGCCGCGAGAACGCCAACACAATCCATACTGCATGCCGACGGACATCAATGGAAGGTCGCGCATAATCCAGGGATGAGTGGTGAAAAACCACGGATGCCAGGCGTCGCCATACCAAAACTCAGCATCGGACAGCAAGACCATATCGGACTGACCGGTGCCAACGGACTCGGCAAAACAACCGTGATGAACGCATTGCTGGACAGCATGCCGGAAGACTTGCCGCATCTGATCGTCCAGCAGCAAACGGGAGAAGCCGCGCTTTCTCAAACCATGAGACGACTCGCCGCATTGCAGGGTAAGGAACGCTCGCAGGTGCTGGCCGCCTTCGCCCAGCTCAACGCCGATCCGGATAAGCTGCTTTCTAACGAAGCGCCGTCTCCGGGCGAACTGCGCAAGCTCATGTTGTGCTTGGGCATTCTTGACCAGCCTCAGTTGATTGTCATGGACGAGCCGACGAACTATCTTGACTTAGAGTCCAAGGTGGCTCTGGCAAGATGTCTTGCCGACTATCCGGGAGCATTGGTGGTGGCCAGTCATGATGAGTGGTTCCTCGACCAAGTAGTCAGATAAGCCAAGCGATGCCTATGCCATCGAAAGCTGGTTTGCGTTCCGCGTGATCAGGACGCGTAGGCCCGCTTCTTATCAATGCTGTACTAAAGCCAATCGTCATCGTATGGTTTCGACATCATAGCATGGTGCACGGTATTCCGTTGAACTTTTTAATATCCCTCGTCGATGAAGATCCATCCGTGTTCCGCCCGCGCGGAACCGGGATTCCACACGTACCAGCTTCCCCAGCCATCTTGGGACGAGTTCTGCGAGCCGGCATGGCAAGAGATGTCATTGGAGAGGTAAATCACATTGTCCATCCCGTATTCGTCAATGGCCGCGGAAATCGAAGAACTGCCACCGGAAGCCGTGACGTCGTGTTCGGCTGCAAGCAGCGCGGCCGAACGCTTTGCGTCATATCGGACGGCATCCACGCGGCAACCGTTCCAGGATTTCAGCCTGGCAAGGTCCGCCTTTACCACGTCATCGATCTGGGACTTGTCGAACTTGCCTGTCGCGTTGATGCTGATCCGAGCATGACTGACATCGGCAGGCCGGAGTGGCAGGTAGACGAACCGGTACGCGCCGACAGCGCATGCCACGGCGGCGACGCATACCGATACGACGGTGATGGGTTTCTTGCTTTTCGTGGTCCGCATGATCCTCCCGCATAACAGCTTTCCCTAAAGCATACAGCGGAAACGTGATAAGAGGAATGGATACCAAGACCAACAAGAACGCCCTTCAACGGATACTACGATGGAACGCGTCAAACAGGCGGAATGATTCCCCCGCTCCGCAAACGAGATCGGCAAACGACTCATGGTATTTGAATATGGACGGTGACGTTTTGACGCGTATAAAGCGTATAAAGCCGAATCCGACGAATCAGTACTGGAATGCTGCAAGGAGGGTCAGATGATATTGGCCGATGCCATCAATCTCGTTCTCGCCGAATATCCTGGAATGAAGGCGATTGGTGCCGCGGAGAGTGCCGATGCGTGGATCATCGGACTCGATTTCGCGTCTTCAACAGATGACCATCCGGTGCCGGGCACACCGAGCGTAGCGGTCGAAAAAACATCAGGCGTTCTGCATGACCTTATTCCGGGGACGGAAGATTTCTGGCATTACATGACCGGTGCCAAAAAGGTGACTATTCCTCGGATTTAAAATCCGCCTTAGTCTTCCCATAAGAGCTCCCGCCTTTCACGCCTTCCGCGTGGAAGGCGGGAGCTTCCGTTATTCGCTGAGCAGTTTCGGCGTGAACGCCATGAACAGGATTCCCGCGGTGACGGCGAAGACGATGTCCGAAATCGGTTCCGCGCGGATCAGACGCCAAGCAATCCAACGGAAAAAGCAAGAGGAAAAAGACACGAAGAAACACGCCGGGCCATCTCATACCAGAGGATGAGTCACCCCAACATTTACGCCAAGGAATGAATACGACGGACGATGCCACGGACACGACCAGCCGTACTACCGTTGAACCAACAACGGAAACGAAACCCACGCACACACCACGCGCATCCCACACGCCCAGCAAAGGAAACCGGCCATGTCATACGTCCTCTACTTCAGCAAGCCATTCGCGCTCGCCATCGCAATCTGGCCATTCCTCTCACTCCTACTCACCCTGCCCGTGCTCGCACTGCTCTACCACCGCGACAACCGGCTACGCTTCACCTCCGCACTGACCGCATATCTCGTGGTGCTCTACCTCATCGCGCTCGCATGCTTCACCATGTACCCAATGCCAGAAAACCCGGCCACCTACTGCGCCGCCCACCATCTCAGGCCACAACTCAACCCATTCGAATTCATCCACGACATCCGAACCGACGGCATCACAGGCGTCATGCAACTGGCCATGAACGTCGTGTTCTTCCTACCGCTCGGCTACTTCATGAAACGCGTCTTCCGCTGGAAATTCGCCACGGCGTTGCCGGCCATGTTCCTCACCTCGCTGCTCATCGAAACCACCCAGCTGACCGGCATCTGGGGCATCTATCCATGCGCCTACCGCCTATTCGACGTCGACGACCTCATCACCAACACCCTCGGCGGCATACTCGGCTACGCCATGGGAAGCATTGTCGCCCACTTCCTACCCCAACAGCGCATCGACGAAGACGCCATCACCACCGAGCCAGGCTTCATGCGCCGCTGCGTGGCGCTCGCGATCGACCTGTTCCTTGTCGAAACGGCGTCGCTGTCCGTCACGGCGCTTATCTATCTGGTTGGCGTGCTGTTCGATGTGAACCGCGCGAACAACGTCAATGCGGCCGTCTCCGCCGTGGCCACCATCGTCATGTTCGTCCTGTTCGAAGGGATCATTCCGTGGAGGCGCGCCGGCCGCACGTTGGGCGGCGGTTTCACGCGCATGACGGTGGAGACCAGGGAGCGTTCCGGCATGCGCAGGATCGTGTTCTATACGTTACGCGCGTTGGTGTTGTATTGCGCGGTCTACGGATTGTGGACGGACCGTGGCTTCTACGCGCTGCTCTTCGGCATCGCGCTTATCGTGTTCTGGCGCGTTAAAAAGCGCATGCCGTACGACTATGTCTGACCGTCGTGCGGAGCTGCCGCGAGTCCGGCGCCGCAAAAACGCGACACGCCGGGCTTGCGCGATGGCGGACGCTCCTGTATATTTTCAACTCGTTGCCCACCAAGGTGGAAAACATGCGGACATAGCTTAGTTGGTAAAGCGCAACCTTGCCAAGGTTGAGACCGC
>OBZN01000528.1_pt1 | contig 11399 bp, 6 predicted proteins | sample 1476951 | NCBI WGS metagenome assembly OBZN01 (sample SAMEA2580246, study PRJEB22360) | human gut metagenome | biome: human gut; feature: human-associated habitat; material: faeces | place: Denmark | collected 2008/2010
TCGCCCAGACGGCCTTGGTCTTGGTACGCACGGCCGCCGAAAGCTCCTCGGCGATCTCCATCTGCGAACGTTTGCGCTCCGCGATGTCCGTCAGAGCGATGCGAACGTTACCCGAACCGCTCGATACGCGTGCCGTGACCGATTTTGCCTCCGGCACGAGCGAATCGACCAGGCGGTTGATGTCCTCGGTGTAGTCGCGCAGGTATTCGTAGGTGGCGCCTTCCGACCCGCGGGTGTTGATCGAAATCTGCGAGCGGTCTTCGAGCGGCGCCATTTCCGCCGGGATGGCCCGCCACAGCCAGCCGATCAGTCCGACCATCAGGGCGATGAGCGGCAATGCCACCCAGCGCCGCCGCAGGAACCCGGCCAGCGTGCGCTGGTAAAAGTTGTTCATTCCCACGAAGAAGGGCTCGGTCTTGCTGTAAAACCAGCTCTTGCGCTCCTGCCGCACCAGCAGTTTGGTCGCCAGCATCGGGGTGATGGTCAGCGCAGCGAAGGTCGAGATGACCACCGCGCCCGAGATCACCATGCTGAATTCGCGGAACAGGCGGCCGGTCATGCCCTCCATGAAGACGATCGGGAAGAACACGGCGATCAGCGTGACCGACGTCGAGATGACGGCGAAGAAGATCTCCTTGGCGCCTTCGATGCCGGCCTCCTTGGGCGTCATGCCGCGTTCGATGCGGATGTAGATGTTCTCGGTCATCACGATGGCGTCGTCGACCACCAGCCCGACCGAGAGCACCACGGCCAGCATCGACAGCACGTTGATCGAGAACCCGGCGACGTACATCAGGAAGAACGTGCCGATGAGCGAGACCGGGATCACGATGCACGGGATGAGCGTCACGCGCCAGTTGCGCAGGAAGAGGAAGATGATGATGATGACAAGGACGAAGGCCTCGTAGACGGTCTGTCTCACCTCGTCGATCGAGGCGCGGATGAAGCGCGTGTTGTCGAACCCGTAGGAGGTCACCACGTCGTCCGGCAGGTCTTTCTTCATCGTCTCCATGCGCTGGTAAACCGCATCGGCGATGTCGATGTGGTTGGCTCCCGGCTGGGGGATCACCACGACGCCCACCATCGGGATACCGTTCATTTTCATGTAGCTGCGCGTATCCTGGGGGCCCAGTTCGGCGCGTCCCACGTCGCTCAGGCGGATGATGCGGTTGGAGGCTTCGCGTACGACCAGGTCGTTGAACTCCTGCGTGGTGTGCATCAGCCCCATCGTGCGGATCGTCAGCTCGGTGGTGTTGCCTTCGATGCTGCCCGAGGGAAGCTCTACGTTTTCGCGGTCGAGGGCGTTCTTGATGTCCACGGGCGTAATGCCGTATCCGGCCATCTTGGCCGGGTCGAGCCACAGGCGCATCGAGTAGCGTTTCTCACCCCATATCTGCACGCCGCTGACGTTGTTGATCGTCTGCAGCTGCTCCTTGACCGTCAGGTCGGCGATCTCGCTCAGTTCCAGCAGCGAACGTTTGTCGCTCTGGATGGTTACCATCAGGATCGGCGTGGCGTCGGCATCGGCTTTGGTGACCGTCGGAGGGTCGCAGTCGCGGGGCAGGTAGCGCTGGGCGCGCGACACCTTGTCGCGCACGTCGTTGGCCGCGGTTTCCAGGTCTACCGAGAGTTCGAATTCGACCGTGATGCGGCTCTGTCCCTGGCTGCTGACGCTCGACATCGAGCGGATGCCCGGGATGCCGTTTATGTTCTGTTCGAGCGGCTCGGTGATCTGGTTCTCGATCACATCGGCATTGGCTCCCGGATAGGAGCACGTCACCGAGATGATGGGATTGTCGACACTCGGGTATTCGCGTACGCCGAGGTAGCTGTACCCGATGAACCCGAATAGCAGGATGATGATCGTCAGCACCGATGCCATTACCGGCCGCCGGATGCTCAGTTCGGAAATATTCATGCGGCGGCGGTTTTATTCGACGGTGTCGAGTTTTACGGGGAGACCTTCACGCAGCTGGAGCGTGCCGGAGACGATCAGCGTGTCGCCCGGGGACAGCCCCTCGACGACCTGTATCCGCGATTCTGTCCTCAGCCCGGTTTTTATGGCTACGGCGTGGGCCTTGCCGCCCTTATAGAGGAATACCTTGTCCACGCCCATTTCGGGGACGACGGCCTGCGTCGGGATGGCAATGGCGTCGGGGATGTCGTGCATGCGGATCTTTACGCTTACGAAGCGTCCGGGTAGCAGCCTGCCCCGCGTGTTGGGGTAGTGCGCACGTACCGAGAAGTAGTGGGTATTGGGGTCGATCTTCGATTCGGTGGCGTATACCTCGGCGTGAAACGTCTCGTTGTACCCCTCGACCGTGAACGTGAGGCGCGTCCCGGGTTTTATCTGGCTGGCGTAGCGCTCCGGGACGGAGAGGTCGATCTTCAGCGGCTTGATTTTGGTCAGCTTGGCCACCACGACGCTCGGCGAGGCATAGGCGCCTTCGCTGACGTTGCGCAGGCCGATCACGCCGTCGAACGGGGCGTGCAGCTCCGTGAGCGCGATGTTCGAACGCACGATGTCGATGTCGGCGTTGAGCATCGCCAGTTCGGTGCGGGCCTGTTCGTAGGCTTCCTGGCTGACGGCGTCCTTTTCGAGCAGGGCGCTCTGGCGGTATACACGGTCTTCGGCCAGTTTGAGCTGCGCTTCGTAGCGCGACAGTTGGGCCAGCAGCGGTTTGTCGTTGACTTTGGCCAGCAGTTCCCCCTTGCGGACGGTCGAGCCTTCCTGGAAGTTGATCGAGACGATCTTGCCCGAGGTTTCGAACGAGAGGTCTACCTCCTCGTCGGGGAGCAGGCTGCCCACCGAGGTGATGCCGTCCGTGAGGGTTTGCGGCCGCACGACGAGCCCGTTGACGTTCAGGACACTATTTTTCCGGGGTATGCTGATTTCCGCCGGGTCGGCGGCGGACGAACTGCCGCGGTAGTGGTTGTAAACGAACAGCCCTGCACAGAATACTACGAGGATGACGGACGTGATGATCCATTTCTTTTTTTTCATACCGGAGAGGTTGTCTTTAATGAGGGATGTGCAAAGATACGAAAAAACCCGCTATGCTTCCGCTGCCGGAAGGTATAATTGCACCCGTTTGTCGTAAAAACGGGGCCGGTTGCGGGTTCGTGTATGCCCGTTTCCGGCGAAACGGCAAAAAACGCCGGCGAAACGACCGGCACCCGCCGCATTCCCCTACCGTTGGGAGCAATACCTACATGTTATTATTCTGTCCCGAAAATTACCTAAAACAGGGAATTGTCCGGGCTTGGCGGGCACCTTAACTTTGCCACCGCAAACAAAATAAACGGAGAGCCTATGCGTCTTGGAATTTTACTGTTTACCCCTATTTTCTTACTGGCGGGTGTTACCCTGCATGCGCAGGAAGCCGTGAACGCCCCCGAACCTGCGGCCGCGGCCGATTCGGCTGCCAATGCCGAGCTGAAGGCACAGCTGAAAGCCGAACTCCTGTCGGAGATCCGGGCCGAGCTCTCTTCCGAAGTGAAGACCGCCGTCAGCAAAGAGGCCGACAAACCCTCACGGCTGACCGTGGGCGGGTACGGCGAGGCCGTCATGACGCGCAATTTCTTCAGCGACAACTACCTGCGTTATATCAGCCCTGACAAGTACAAGAATGACAAAAGCCACGGCCGCTTCGACCTCCCGCATGTGGTCATCTACCTGGGCTACGATTTCGGGCGCGGCTGGTCGATGGGCACCGAGATCGAATTCGAGCACGGCGGCACGGAGAGCGCCTTCGAAACCGAATTCGAGGAGGGCGGCGAGTATGAGTCGGAGATCGAACGCGGCGGCGAGGTCGCCCTCGAACAGTTCTGGCTCCAGAAAAGCTTCAGCCCGGCCTTCAACCTGCGCCTGGGGCATATGATCGTGCCTGTCGGCGGAACCAACCAGCACCACATGCCCACCGAGTTCTTCGGGGTCTACCGTCCCGAGGGCGAGAATACGATCCTGCCCTGCACATGGCACGAAACGGGCATCAGCCTCTGGGGACGTGCCGGTGACTGGCGTTACGAGGTGATGTTCCTGCCGGGACTGGATTCCGACCGGTTCGGCGACAACGGTTGGGTCAGCGGCGGTGCCGGAAGCCCCTACGAATTCAAGATCGCCAATGCCTATGCCGGGGCGTTCCGCATCGACAACTACTCCGTCCCGGGCTTGCGCCTGAGCCTGAGCGGTTATGCTGGCAACAGTTTCAGCAATACCCTGAGTGCCAACCGTACCGGTGCGGACAGATACAAGGACGTGAAGGGTACGGTGATGATCGGCGCCTTCGATTTCCTCTACGATGCCCATAACTGGATCGTTCGCGGTAACTTCGACTACGGGCACCTGACCAATTCGGACAAGATTTCCCAGTTCAACCGCGATATGCCCAACGCATCGCCCTCGCCCAAGCAATATGTGGGTTCGGACGCCATCGCCACGGGGGTGGAAGCCGGTTACGACATCTTCTCGCAGATACGCAAGCTCAAGGAGAGGGGACACCGCTTCTACGTCTTCGGCCGTTATGAGTTCTACGATTCGATGTTCGATACCGCCAAGTCGGTGATCCGCCAGGACTGGTGCGGCCGCCAGCGGGTAGCCGTCGGGTTCAATTATTATCCGATCAAGAACATTGTCATCAAGGCCGAGTACGGCATCGGCCTGCTCCGGTCGTACGACTATACCGACTCCGCCACCGGGGAGACCCGCACGGGGCGTTTCAACAACGAGCCCTCCCTTTCGCTGGGGATCGCCTATTCCGGCTTTTTCAGACGTTAACCAAATCATAATGAGAATATGAAAAATCTGTTCAAAAATTCCGTTTATGCAGCCGCGGCACTCGTCCTGGCGCTCGGGGCCGCATCGTGCAGCGACAGCGACGGCGATTACACGTTTGCCGACGAGCGTGAAGAGGCGCTCAAGGATGCTGCCGTAGATTTCGTCGACAATAACGTGATTCCGACCTATAAGGCCCTGGCCGACGGGAGCATCGCCTTGCAGGAGGATTGCGAGGCCATGCTGGAGGCTTTCGACGCGGGAACCCTTACGACCCCGCTGGTGCAGGCCGCCTGCAACGACTGGATCACCACGCGCAAGCACTGGGAGCTCAGCGAGGCCTACCTTTACGGCGCTGCGGCCGATTACGACATCGACCCGCATATCGACTCCTGGCCGCTGGACGGCACGGCGCTTCAGAACCTGCTGAACAACAACAGTATGATGGCCGAGATCGAGAGGAATCCCGATTATGTCAGCGCCAATCTGGGTTACGGCCTGCTCGGGTTCCATGCGTTGGAATACATGCTCTTCGAGAATGCGGGCCCCCGCGCCCTCGGCAAATACACCCGTCCCCAGTTGGTATACCTGGTCGGTGTGGCCAACGATCTGTGCAACATGTGCGTACGCCTCGAAGCTTCGTGGGCGGGGCTGGACAATGTCACCGAAGAGAAGCAGACGATCCTGGGCGATGCCGAACTGGAGCCGACCTTCGACTACGGCGCTTCGATGCGCAATTCGGGGAAGGGCGGCAGCAAGTACCGCAACTATAAGGATGCCGCCGAGGAGATCATCCAGGGCTGCATCGACATCGCCACGGAGGTCGGCTCGCAGAAGATCGGCCGTCCGGCCAACGGAACCAGCTCCGAGGATATCAATTACATCGAGTCGCCTTACAGCCAGAATTCGAAGACCGATTTCATCGACAACATCATCAGCATCCGGAACACCTACCAGGGCATGACCTCCGGCGACGCTTCGGTGAGCGACTGGATCGAGGTGGTAGACCCCGTCCTCGATACGGAGGTTCGCAATGCGATTTCCACGGCGATCGAAAAGATCCAGGCCTGCCCGGCCCCGTTCGTCGACAACCGTACGGCACAGGCATGGAAGGATGCCGCCACCTATTGCAATAACGACCTTGTGAACGCGCTTACGAAGGCGCTGACGGCACTGTCGGTCGAAAAATAACCATTTTCAGCAATGAAAAAGCACTTGATTTACAGCCTGTGCATGTCGGCAGCCCTGATGGCTGCCGCGTGCGCTGATGACAAGGGGACGGATCCCGCCCCCGATCCGAATCCCGACCCCGTTCCCGAGGAGTATTACGCCGGCGGCAAGCTCGGCACGGCTTTCAACACTACGTCGGTGGCCTACGAGCAGCCTACGCCGGTCGTCGATGACGACGCCGCGATGACGCAGCGTTTCCTGAACGGCGAGGCGCTGTTCGAAAAACCCTTCACGGCCAACTCGTCGGGTGTGCGCTACGGCCTCGGGCCGCTCTATATCCGCACCTCGTGCCTGCACTGCCACCCGGGCTACGGCCACGGCAAGCGTATCGAAGGCGCGTTCAACACCAACCAGATCGGCAACGGCTATCTGCTGGTCATCACCGACGAGGACGACAATTACCTGACATCGCTCACCGGTATGCCGCAAACGCGGGCCGTGGCGCCGTTCAAAGCCCCGATCGACGAATCGAAGATCATGATCGGCTGGCAGGAGTATACCGACGAGTGGGGCAATAAGTTTCCCGACGGCGAGTCTTACAGCCTGATCTATCCCGAAGTGACGATCCCCGAGGACGCCTATTACGTGCCGCTGATCGGCGCCAAGGGCGAGGTGCCCTATGCCAAGGTGCGCGTGCGCCTCGAATCGACCATCGGCATCTACGGTACGGGCTTGCTGGATGCCATTTCGGACAGCGACCTGAAAGCCGAGTACGTTCGCCAGGAGCAGAACGGCGTGCCGCTCAATCCCGCGATCTTCAAGAACGGCGAGTGGGTCAAGACCTACGGGACGACCACCCATCCGCTGCGCTATACCTATGCCCTGAGCCGCGGCCCGTTGCAGGATGCGGCGGGTGCCAATGCCATCTGGAACATCACCAACGTGACCCGCTCCGACCGCTGCTACCACTACATGACCGCTGCTTATGCCGAAGTAGCGTCGAAGGACGCCGACGTGCAGCGGGATTTCTACACGCTTTTCCCGGCGTGGAACAAGACGGGCGACGTTGCGCAGGATATTTACGACTATCTGATGAATAAGGAACTGCCTGTCGAGATGAGCGATGAGGACTATGTCGACTTCATGGTCTGGCACCGCGGTCTGGCCGTACCGGCGGCGCGTAACCTCGACGATGCGGACGTCAAACGCGGCAAGGCGCTCTTCACCGAGATCGGCTGTGCCACCTGCCACCGTCCGACCTGGACGACGGGCGACGATGTCTTTACCGACCCCAACGGTTTCTTTGCCGACGGCGACAGCCGCCTGCCGCGTTATCCTAACCAGAAGATCTGGCCCTACTCCGACATGGTGCAGCACCGGCTCTTCATGGTGAACGACATCCGCACGGGCTGGTGCCGTACGACGCCGCTCTGGGGCCGCGGCTTGAGCGAGAAGTGCACGGGCGCCAGCGACCGCCTGCACGATTGCCGTGCGCGGACGGTCATCGAGGCTATCATGTGGCATGGCGCGGCGCAGAGCGACGCCCGCTGGTCGGTCGAGAAGTTCCGCACGCTGAGCAAGGACGACCGCGACGCGGTGGTCGAATTCATCGAATCCATCTAACCCTTCCCGGATATGTGCGAAGCGCCGGTGCCCCGTGCATCGGCCTTTGCCGTGTCCGGACGACGCATTCACACACGAACGAACGGATGAAACTGTTGAAACGCCTTGCCTTCGGGCTGCTCGGAGCCGTGATGGCGGTGCTCGTTACGGCCACGGTACTTGAAAAGATATACGGTACGGATTTCGCCGCTGCGCATATCTACGGCGCGGGCTGGTTCGCCGCGCTTTGGGGTGTCCTCACCCTCGCGGCGCTGGCCTGCCTGTTCCGCCGGAAATTGTGGCGCAGGCCCGCCGTCCTGTTGCTGCACCTCTCTTTCGCGGTCATCCTCGCGGGGGCTTCCGTGACATGGCTCTTCGGCCGGCAGGGGACGTTGCACCTGCGCACGGGCGATCCCGGGGCGACCGCATTCGCCGGCCGTGACGGTTCGGAGCAAATACTGCCTTTCCGGGCCCGGCTGGACGATTTCCGCATCGAGTATTATGCCGGCACCCGTGCGCCGATGGATTTCGTCAGCCTTCTCACCCTGACGGCCGACGACGGGTCGCTGCACGGTGAAGTCGGCATGAACCGCATCCTGGTTTTCCGGAATTACCGGTTTTACCAGTCCGCCTATGACGAGGACGGACGGGGTACGACCCTCTCCGTTTCGTATGATCCGTGGGGCATCGGCATCACCTATGCCGGGTACGGGCTGCTGCTCGTTTCCATGCTGGCGTTCCTGTGCGACAGGCGCGGGGGTTTCAGGCGGTTGCTGCGCAGCCCTGCGCTCCGCAAGGCGGCGCTGTGCCTTGTCCTCTGTACGGCGGCCGTACAGGGTGCCCGGGCGGCTGACACCTTGCCGCAGACGCTTCCGCGCGAGGTCGCCGCGGAATTGGGCGACCTGTATGTCTACTACAACGACCGTATCTGTCCGTTGCAGACCCTGGCTAAGGATTTTACGGTGAAACTCTGCGGGAAGAGCCGCTACCGGGGACTTACGCCCGAGCAGGTGCTTTCCGGCTGGCTGTTCTATTACGACGACTGGAAACGCGAACCGATGATCCGCATCAGGAGTGCCGGGGCACGCCGCCTGCTGGAGGTCGGCGGGCGTTATGCGCGGCTGTCGGATTTCCGCAACCGGGTCAACGAATACCGGCTCGAAGGGGCTGCCGGGCGTCCGGCGGGCGAGGCCGATGAGAAATTCAACATCATCGGGATGGTCTGCACGGGCAGTATGCTGCGGATTTTTCCCTATACCGACCCTTCGGACAGCCTGCTGCGCTGGGCGTCGCAGGTCGACGACCTGCCGCGGGAGCTGCCTCACGGGCAGGCGCTCTTTATCGGCCGGGCCATGAACTACGTCAGCGAACTGGTCGTAAAACGGGATTGGGCGGGGGTCGCAGGGGTGTTGCGCAAGATCCGCAACTACCAGCAGAAGGAGGGCGGGGCGCATATGCCTTCCGGGCTGCGTTTCCGTGCCGAAAAACTCTATAACCGGCTCGATTGGTCGCTGCCGCTCGCCGCGGCATTCATCCTGATCGGGATCGGAGGATTCCTCGATGCCTGCCGCCGGATGGTGCGCGGGCGGGCTTTCGGGGCGAAAACCCGGGGCTGGCTCCTTGCGGGCGTTGCCGCCGGAGGACTGTATCTTACGCTGATGCTGGCGCTCCGGGGCTATGTCAGTGGCCACTGGCCTGTTTCGAACGGCTATGAAACGATGCGCTTCATGGCATGGTGTACGCTGCTGCTCACGCTGCTCTTCGCCCGCCGCTTCCTGTTCCTGCTGCCTTTCGGTTACCTGATCGCCGGGCTGTCGCTGATGGTTTCGATGATGGGGGAGTCGAACCCTCAGATCACGCAGCTGATGCCGGTTCTCGACTCGCCGCTGCTCTGCATCCATGTGATGCTGGTCATGGTGGCCTATGCGTTGCTGGCGTTCGTCATGTTCGGCGGCGTGGCAGGGGTCGTCCTGCACCGCCGCGCCCGCGGGGTGGCCGCGCAGCTGCAGGCCGTCAGCCGGCTGATGCTCTATCCGGCGGTCTTCTGCCTCGCCGCCGGTATTTTTGTCGGTGCCGTCTGGGCCAATGTGTCGTGGGGACGTTACTGGGGCTGGGATCCCAAGGAGGTGTGGGCGCTCGTCACGCTGCTGGTTTATGCGCTGCCCCTGCATGCCGGTTCCCTGCCGTGGTTCCGCCGGCCGTTGTTCTTCCATTGGTTCTGCATCGCGGCGTTCCTCTCGGTGCTGGTCACCTATTTCGGGGTCAATTTCCTGTTGGGCGGCATGCACAGTTATGCCGGATAGGGGAGCGGCGGCCCGGGGCGGGATGCCCCTTCCGTGCGTCCCGGTCGTCCCTATCGTATGGCGGGGCCGTCATTGCGCAGCCGAGCGGTAAACCGTTCCGGCAGACGGGGCATGGCGCCGTGCTGCGAGCAGACGTGGGCCGCGACATCCACGGCCAGCCTGTGTGCTTCCCCGATGCCGAGCCCCAAGAGCAGGGCGGCCAGGAACGATGCCGTGAACGAGTCCCCTGCGCCGACCGTGTCGGCCACTTCGACCCGCGGCGTGGGGATATATGACCGGGTGTCGGAGGCGAATACCGAACTCCCGGCGGCACCGCAGGTGAGGATTACGATCCGCAACCCGTACCTGTCGAGCAGCGTGCGGCACTGCTCCCCGGGCTGCATCCCCTCCATGCCGAACATGCCGCCGACCACGGCCAGCTCCTCGTCGTTTATCTTCAGGATGTTGCACTTTCGCAGCGACTCTTCGACCACCTGCTGCGTGTAGAAGTGCTGCCGCAGGTTGATGTCGAAGACCTTGTATTGTCCCTCGCCGTCGGGCATCGTTTCCAGGAAACGCCCGATCGTGCGGTGCGATACGGAGCTGCGTTGTGCCAGCGACCCGAAGCAGACTGCACGGGTGTGCCGGGCGAGCTCCTCGATCTGCGGGGTGAACGGGATGTTGTCCCAGGCTACGCCCTGCCGGATCTCGTAGCTGGGGATGCCCGCCCCGTCGAGCGTGACTTCGACCGTCCCGGTCGGGAACGGCACCGTTTCCAGCATATGTCCCACCCCTTTTTCGCGGAGCTGGTTGCGGAGTTCGCGTCCCGCCTCGTCGTCGCCGACGGCGCTGACCGCGCAGCTGCGCAGCCCGAACTGCGACATGTGGTAGGCGAAGTTCGCGGGAGCGCCGCCGATCTTCCGCCCTTCGGGCAGTATGTCCCAGAGTGCTTCGCCGATCCCGACGACCCACTCTGTCTTTCGGTTTGCTTCGGTATTCATTGTCGTTTGCGTTTGCTGCGAAGTTAACGGTTTTGCTCGATATTTTTCCGCTTGTGCGGTGTTTTTCTGCATGGGGCGAGGTATTTGGCCGTAATTTTCGTGGCATCGGGCCTGTCGTGCCGGGGCGCTTACCCATGGCGGGACGGACGAATTATGCCCGGAAAGTTTGTATTGAACGGCTTTTGTCTTATTTTTGTCTGACACAAAACCCGAACCCATGATGCTGCGAACCCTTCCCGCCCGATCCGGCTTCCTGTGGGTGCTTCTGGCGTGCATTTTCCTCGCAGGATGTACGCGGCACCCGAAATACTCGCTCCAGACCGAAGCGGCGCTGGAACGGCTGGATGCGGAACTTTCCCGCAAGGATCGTTACCAGCAGTGGCGGCAGGCGCAGAACGACAGCCTGCGCCGGGAGGTGGCGCGTGCCCGCAACGCCGGCGACCGGGCGTGGCGCCTGTTCGCCGTGTCGCAGAATTACGTGACCTACCAGCTGGATTCGGCGGCTTATTACGTCGACCGCCTTTACCGGCTGGCCGCCCCCGCCACGGGCGGGGGGGGGGCCCGGGCACG
>OBZN01000529.1_pt1 | contig 11388 bp, 10 predicted proteins | sample 1476951 | NCBI WGS metagenome assembly OBZN01 (sample SAMEA2580246, study PRJEB22360) | human gut metagenome | biome: human gut; feature: human-associated habitat; material: faeces | place: Denmark | collected 2008/2010
GGAGACAAGTACCGCGACCCCCCCGGCTCCCCCATTGCCGCCGTTCGGACCGGCCAACGGCTTGTATTTCTCCCTACGGATGCCGGCGGAACCATTGCCGCCGTCGCCGCCCTTCACATGGACGGTCACTCGATCCACAAAATCACTCATGTATCTACCTTACATAGCAGAAAGACCGCGTCCATAACGGGCGCGGTCTTTCATCAAAAAGCGTTATTTGCGCGTGTCTCAGGCGGCAATCACGTCGACGACCTTGCGGTCACGACGCACGCCGAACTTCACACTGCCGTCCTTGAGGGCGAACAGGGTGTGGTCCTTGCCCATGCCGACGTTCTCGCCCGGGTGGAACTTGGTGCCACGCTGACGAACGATGATGTTGCCGGCCACGACGGCTTCGCCGCCGAACTTCTTCACACCGAGGTATTGCGCGTTTGAATCGCGACCGTTGCGCGAGCTGGACGCGCCCTTCTTATGTGCCATGTCTGTTCCTTTCGGTCCTTGACTCTAACCCTACGCGAATCAGGCGATCGCCGTGATCTTGACGAGAGTCAGCTGCTGGCGATGGCCCTTGCGACGAGCAACGCCGGTCTTGTTCTTGTACTTCATGATGCTGATCTTCGGGCCCTTGGCCTCATCGTTGACAACCTCAGCCTTGACACTGATGTTGGCGAGATCCTTGGCGTTGACGGTGACCTTGTCACCATCCACAACGAGAGCGACCGGGAATTCCACGGTGTCGCCCTTCTTGGCGTCGAGACGGTTGACGAGGATGACGTCACCGACCTCGACCTTTTCCTGATGGCCGCCGGCCTTCACAATAGCGTACATATCCGTTCCTTTATTAACTTGGAAAGCTTACTGCCCGGCACGTTCGAGCCTCGCGGCCAGACACCAGCAATCTAATCTACACATACCCGCGTACAACCGCAAGTCTGCTCCCGGCGTGTCAGGTTGACATACCGGGATTTTCCTTTATTCTTCTTGTTCTTCCTCGCCCAGGTCCGCATTGTTGGCGGCCACGGCTGCCGCCGCGATCTGCGCGAGTTTGGCCTTCACGTCCGGCGAGGAGCCCTTCGGCACCTGCACGTCCGTGCCATGGCCATGCTTGTTGGTCTTGACGAACGGATCGCCGCCCTTCAGGGCGTACGGATCGTCGTAATCCGCCGAAACGGTCGGTTCGTCATGGAGGATGAAGCCGCGGCCCTTGCAGGTCGGGCATTCCTCGGAGAACGCCTCCACCAGACCCTGGCCGATGCGCTTGCGCGTCATCTGCACCAGTCCCAGCGAGGTGACTTCGGCCACCTGATGCTTGGTGCGGTCGCGCGCCAGGCACTCCACCAGTCGGCGGAGCACCAAATCCCTGTTGGCCGGCATGACCATGTCGACGAAGTCGATCATCACCATGCCGCCGATGTCGCGCAGACGAAGCTGTCGCGCGATCTCTTCGGCCGCTTCGAGGTTGCAACGGGTCACCGTTTCCTCGAGGCTCTTGCCGCGGCCGATGAAACGGCCCGTGTTCACGTCGATGGTGGTCATGGCCTCGGTGCGGTCGATGACGATCGAACCGCCGGACGGCAGGTAGACCTGACGTTCCATGCCCTTACGCAACTGGGAGTCGATCTGCCACTTGTCGAACACGTCCTTGCCGTCATATTCGGCCGGATCCCACTTCTCGAGCTTGTCTTTCAGGTCGGGGGCCATCGTGTCGAGGTATTCCTCGATACGCTCGTACACGCGGTCGCCTTCCACGATCATCTTGGAGAAGTCGTCGTTGAAGATGTCGCGCACCACGCGGATGGCCACGTCCGGCTCGCCTTGCAACAGCTTCGGACGCTTGCCGTGCAGGAACTCGTCGCGCTTAGCGGTGATGCGTTCCCACTGGCGCACCAGGTTCTCGAGATCCTTGGTGATGGCCTCTTCGGAAGCGCCTTCGGCCGCGGTTCGGATGATCACGCCCATATCCTTCGGCGCGATCTTCGACACGATGTTCTTCAGGCGGGCGCGCTCACGCTCGCTCAGCTTGCGGCTCACGCCGGTCATGCCGCCGGACGGCACCAGCACGAGGAAACGGCCGGCCAAGGTGACCTGCGAGGTAAGCCTTGCGCCCTTGTGGCCGATCGGATCCTTGGTTACCTGCACCAGCACCGGATCGCCCGACTTGAACGCCAGTTCGATACGACGCGGCTGGCCTTCCAGACGTGCGGAATCCCAGTTCACCTCGCCGGCGTACAGCACGCCGTTGCGGGCCTGTCCGATGTCCACGAACGCGGCCTCCATGCTCGGCAGCACGTTCTGCACGCGGCCAAGATAGATGTTGCCGACGGTGGCCACTTCCTGGATGTCGGACACGTAATGCTCGACGAGCACATTGTCTTCGATCACGGAGATCTGGGTGTGGCGCTCACGTTCGCGCACCACCATCAGACGCTCGACGTGTTCGCGACGGGCCAGGAAGTCCTGCTCCATGAGCTGGTTCTGACGGCTGCGTTCACGACGGTTGTCGCGGCGGCGCTGCTTCTTGGCTTCCAGACGGGTGGATCCTTCGACGTCGGTGATCTCGTCGATGTACTGCTGCTTGCGGGAGCGACGGGACATCGTCTCGTCCGATTCCTCGGCCTTCGACCCTCCACGGCGGCGGCGACGGCGACGGGTCACCGTGCCCTCTTCCTCATCGTCATCCTCATGACGGCGACGGGATTCGCGTTCGGAGGTCTGCTGCTCGTCGGCTTCCTCATGGTTGCCGCGTCCGCGACGGCGGCGACGGGTGCGCGTCGGCTGCTCGTCGTCATCATCGTTTCCATTGCGGGACTCGTCATCGATCGGCGCATACGTGATGCCATCGAGGACCAGGTCCTCCTCGATCTGCTCCACTTCGGCAGCGGCACGACGTTCCTGCGCGTTCAGACGACGGGAACGACGGGAACGACGGGAATCGCCATGATCATCGTCTTCGGCGTCGTTGTTGCGGTCATTGCCATCATCACGGCCGCGACCGTCATTCGAAGCGTCCGTGCGGTCCGTGTCGGCCGTGTCGTGGCTGCGACGGCGGCGGCGACGAGTCGGACGGTCATCGTCGCGGTCATCACGGCTGTCACGGGCATCGTCCGAACCTCTGCGGCCCGTATCGTCAGCATCGTCATCGTCGGACGATCCGCGGCCCGCGGGGGCGGCCGGCAGAATCGGCTCCTGGAACAGCAGCGACGTCATCGGACGCGGATTATGACGCGTCTCATGGCCTTCCGGCAGCGCGCTGACGGCGTCGAGCGCACGGTCTTCGGATGATTCGTCACGATTGCCACGATTGCCACGATTGCCGTAATCGTCACGATCGTCACGATCGTCACGGTCATCACGCGGCTCGTCGCTGATACGGCGACGGCGACGCGACGGGCGATCATCCTCGTCCTGCACGTCCACAGAGGAACGACGGCGACGGCGCGGACGTTCGTCACGCATCTCATCGTCGTCATCGTAACGGGTCACGCGACGACGACGCGGACGCGACGGCTCGGCGTCATCGGCATCATTGAAATCGGCGGAATCACGCGCAGGCTGGACAGGCTCAAGCTTCGGTTCCTCAAACAAGGGGGCTTTGGCATGCTCCTCGACCTTCAGCTCCAAAGACGCGCCCGCGGCACCTACGCCACGCACCACGCGGCGACCTCCACGACGGCGGCGCGGAGCCGGATCGGCAGACACAGAACCCGCACTGCTTGCCGCATTATTGGTTGAATTATCGGATGACACAACAGCCTCGACCTGATCGAGGCCCTCATTGGTAGTAGGCACAACGCTCCTCGGCAACGCGCTGCAATCGCATCGCCTTCACTCAAGCCCCAACGGTTCTCACACCACGCTCTCACCGTGGCCGCGCATCATGGCGCCCGTAGGAAGCAACTTCCGTCAAAAGTCTTCATCATGCGACGGCGGACACCTGCGCTCGCGACTCACAGAACATTCACGCGAGGGGATCAACGCCATCGGATGCGTCGGCGGTCTTGCAGAACCACCGTCTATAAGTATGACACAAAAAACAACGGAGCGTGACAGGACGGGAAATTTATTCCCCCTACACGCTCCGTTTTCCAATGATTCGCGTTGACACGCCGTGAATGAACGTGCGCCGGCATAGTGGTTCAGCAGCGGTTCAACGGTGGACCAATAGTGGTTCTGCGGCAAGCCCGCGGCAGCGAATTACCGGCGATTCAACGGCAGCTCAGCAACGACTCAACGGCGATTCAACGCAGCCAGTCCTCCAGCAGGTCGGCCATGAGCAGCAGATCGGTCTCCGGCAGCTGCTCGTCCTGCTTGTGAGCCAGCAGCGGGCTACCCGCGCCGAGATTCACGGCCGGAATGCCCAGAATCGCGAAACGCGCCACATCCGTCCAACCCAGCTTGGCAAGCGGGTCACGACCGGTACGTTCCTTGACAAGCGATACCAGCGATTGGGCAAGCGGCGAATTGAGGCCCGGACGTGCGCTCGGCGATTCGTCCTTCATCTCGATGCCGAAGCCTTCGAACACGCCACCAGTGGCCTGATGCTCGCCGTTGCCGAGTTTCGCGCCCGCATCCGCGCCGATCATCAGCGCCTTCGCCTCGGCGAGCGACTTGTCCGGCGCGAACCGGTAGTTGACGTGCACACGGCACTCGTCGGGAATCACATTGGTACCCTTGCCGCCGGAAATCAGCGTGGCGTTCAGGCCCTCCTGATAGGTCAGGCCATCTACTTCGATGGCGCGGTTCTCATGTGCGTTCAAACGGTTCAGAATCTCGGCCGCCGCGTGGATCGCGTTCTTGCCCATCCAGGCGCGGGCCGAATGCGCGGCAACGCCGTGCGTGATCACGTCGAATCGCATCGTGCCGTTGCAGCCGCCCTCGATGCCGCAATCGGTCGGCTCGCCGATGATCGCGAAATCGCCGGTAATCCAATCCGGATGCGACTCAACCACCTTGCGCAGGCCGTTCTTCTCGGCCGCGACTTCCTCATGGTCGTAAAACACGTACGTCAAATCGTATTTCGCATCCGTCAGCGTGGCCGCCAGATACAGCATGACCGCGTCGGAACCCTTCATATCGGTGGCGCCACGACCCCAGATCACACGCTCATGCTCATGACCGGCCGCCACGTCCTCGCGAATCAGCGGATCGCCCGGCTGAAGCCATTTCGGCGGGAAATTGTCGATCACCGGCACCGTGTCGAGATGGCCGGCAAGAATCACGCGGCGCTCGCGGCCGAAATCGGTGGATGCCACCAATGTGTCGCCGTGCCTGCGCACTGTCAGATGCGGCTGTTTTTTCAGGAACACCTCGACGGCGTCCGTCAACGGGCCTTCGTCATCGCTGACGGAATAGCAGCCCATGATCTGCCCCATCAGCTCGTTCAACTGCTCCTGTTTGCTGGCGGAAGCGGAAAATCCAATCGTAAGTTCGCTCATGCCGTCCATTATCCGGCAAAAGCCGGTGACAATCGCATTTCGGGCGTGCTTTTGAGACGGTCGGCCATGCTGTCGTGCGCTTGGTGACACACTAGGTAGCGGTCCGAGGCAACGGCCGCAGCGAAAAGGAGAGTGCAATGCCGGGTCTGTTAAGCGCGATGGAAGGTTTCTGCGTCATCGGCATCGTCATCGCCACCGGCTATGTGGCCGCGCGCATGCGCATCGGCGGGCCGACCGCGCAGATGGTGCTCAACAGGTTCAGCTTCTTCGTGTCGAGCCCGTGCCTGATGTTCGCCATCCTGTCCAAGGAGAAGATCTTCGAGATTTTCCACTCCTCCATCGTCGTGGCGTTTTTTTCGGCGCTGCTGGTGGGCGTGGTCTTCCTGATTCTCAACCGGCTGTTCTTCCATATGAAAGCCGCGGACGCCACCATCGGCGCGCTGAATTCGCTGTATTTGAATTCCAACAACATCGGCCTGCCGATAGCCACGTACATTCTGGGCAATCCCGCACTCGTCGCGCCGATCCTGGTCATGCAGCAGGCGGTGTTCACGCCGATCGGCCTGACCGTGCTCGACGTGACCACCAAAGGCAAGGTCTCCGCGAAGGAGATCCTGAAACAACCGTTGCATCAGCCGCTGCTCATCGGCTCGCTGCTGGGCATCGCCGTGTCCGCGATTTCCGCGAAGGTCGGCTATTTCGTGATTCCGAGCTTCATCTACGACCCGATCGATATGATCGGCGATTCCGCGGTGCCGATGATTCTGATGGCGTTCGGCATGTCGTTGCACGGCACGAAGCCGTTGCAGGACAAGTCGAATATTCCGGCGGTGTTCACGGTGGCCGCTTTGAAGAACATCGTGATGCCGACCATCGCGTTCCTGCTGTCGTATTTCGTGATGGGCTTCCGTGGCGCCACGCTGTACGCATGCGTGGTGCTTGCCGCATTGCCGACCGGGCAGAACGTCTACAATTACGCGGCGCGGTACAACGTGGGTCTGTCGTTCGCACGCGACGGCATTCTTTTCTCGACGCTGTCATCGCCGATTTTCATCGCAATCATCGCGGTGCTCCTCGGCTGACCTCGCCAGTCCTCGCCGCGGTATCCACGACCGCCGCGGCGAGGCCATCAATCGTCCATACGGTAGCCGGCATGACCGAGCCCGTGCGCCGCATGATTCGCGGCACACCCTCCGAGCACCATCAGCGCATAACACAAGCCGATTCCCGCGGCCAACGTAAGCAACGAAGCCGGATTGAGCAACGACGTTGCCAGAATCGGAAACAGCAACAACACCGAGCACCCCAATGAAACGGCCATCACCGTGTTGAGCGGGGTGATCACTTCCATCATGCGTGCCTTGTCGAGCGTCGCCTCATCCGTGCCTTCCAACGCAAGCATGCGGTACTCGTCGGCCTGGTCGTAGACGTTGCCCGTCTGCATCACGCCGGAACTGACGGCGGCGAGCACCGCGGCAAAGGCGAGCGTCAGGAAACCACCCATCGCTATATCGCGCATGTACAGCATAGATGGGTCGAACGGGTCGTGGTTGCCTCCGATTCCGGTGGCAAGCAATCCGCACACCGACGTCATCCCCGCGATGAACACAGCGAGCGCCACACCGGACACGTTGCGCCAAGCACGCTTGGGATTGTCGAGGATACGGCGCATGGCAATCATAGTGGCCGCGTCCTTCGGGTGTTTCGCACGCGATCTGGCGCGCATCGCCACCACCCAGGTACCGACGACGTTCACCATGGCGAAACCGAGGAAGAAGACGCCGAAGATGATGGCGTAGACCACCATCTGACCCAAGTGCGCGAATGCGGAGATGCTGTTGAGCAGCAGGTAGCCTACGGCCAACACGGCAAGGAAAATCAGTGCGCGCCATGCGGACGGCATGGGTTGTCCGGTACGTTGCGTCACGCCAAGCGGGGTGATGGCCACGCGGCGTAGGGCGACCAGCGCGGAGACCAAGGCAAGCAGCGTGACTCCGACGGTCACGGCCGCCAGAGCAGGCAGTCCCACCCACAACTGTTCGAAGGTGAAATGCTGGTTTTGGAAGTCGAGCAGCATGATCGCCGGTATCAGCGCGAAGTAGCCGGCCATGCCGACCAGCGCGCCCAGCAGAGCCTGGCCACCAGCATCGAGCGCGGTGAGTTTCGTGACCTGCGCGGTGGTGGCGCCCGCAAGTCGCAGTGCGGCGAGACGTGCGTCCCTGCGGGAGGCCGCGAGACGGGCCGCCGAGCCGGCGAGCGCCACGAACGGCACGATGAGTAGCAGACTGGCGAATGCGGCGAGCAGCACATAGCCGTCGGAATAGGTGTTCATGACGGCTGTGGCCTGGTCGGCCGTCCAATGGCCGTCGCCGACCGTGGCGACGAGCTTGTCGGCGTGCGCCAGGGTTTTGGACCATGTTTCGTATGTACCGGGCGCGCACCTGTTGGAATTGATCATGCAACCGAACGTGTGGTCGGCGGAGGCCCGCCAGATGAAGCCATGCAGGCCTCCGAGCACGGTTAGGAAGACGGCGGTGGCGGAGGCGAAGGCCGTGATTGCCAGCACGGAAGTGTGGCTGGTTGAACCGCGTGTGCCGGGGCGGTGGAACAATCGCCATAATTGGAAGGTGTTCATCGCGCGCCTCCGTTGGTTGACGGCGTACGTGCGGGCTGTGCGGATTGTGTGGATGGCCCGGGTTGCGCTGGCTTCGGTAAATAGAGTCTGCCATCGCGCATGGTAACCGTGTGGTTGCAGAACGCGGCGACGTTCGGATCATGTGTGACGACGATGACGGCAGCACCGGTCGAACGCGCGGCCTGCATAAGGATACCCATGATCTCGTGGCCGGTCTGTTGGTCGAGCGCTCCTGTCGGTTCATCGGCGAAGATGACGGCAGGGCGTACGGCAAGTGCGCGGGCGATGGCGACGCGTTGCATCTGTCCGCCGCTCATTTCGCCGGGGCGCTGCTGGGCGAGCTGCCGCAATCCCAATCGTTCCAACCACAACATGGCGGCGTCGGTGGCCTGTCGGTAATCCGCGCCACCCAGCATCATGGGCAGGGCGATGTTTTCGACGGCTGGCAGTTCCGGCAGCAATTGGCCGGATTGGAAGACGAAGCCGAAAGCGTTGCGGCGCAGCTTGGTGCGGTCCGCATCGCTCATCCGTGCCAAATCAACGCCTTTAAACACCACAGTACCTGCGGTCGGGGCGATGATACCGGCAAGCGCGTGCAGTAAGGTCGATTTGCCGGAGCCTGACGGTCCCATGACGGCGATGCTCTCGCCGGCCTGAATGGCGAAGCTCACGTGGTTAAGCGCCAGCGTGTGGACTGTATGGTTTTGCTGGGCCGAGTAATCCATGACCAAATCGGTCGCCTGAAGTATGTGTTCCATACTTCGTACGCTACGAGAATCGTCACGGCCCGGCCATCGGGCGGTGGGATGAAACCCATGCTGGGCCGGCCACGCGTATCATTCGGAAGGATTAGGGACAAGCCCGGATTCAGACGAGATGCCAGGATAGGCGATGTAGGTCGCTTGGCCCGTGTTCGGCTATGGCGGCGCGATGGGCCGCGGAACCGTAGCCTTTGTTGTGGTCCCATTCGTAGGGCGCGTATTGCGGGCGTTTGGCTAGGTCGATCATGATGTGGTCTCGCGTGACTTTGGCGATGACGGCTGCGGTGGCCACGGTGGCGCAGTACCTGTCGCCCTTCACTTTGGTAGAGACTTCCGCAGGAACCGGCACGTCAGGCGCGTCGAAGGTGTTCAGCGCTTTGGTGATGTAGTCGTTCGGTCCGTCGAGGATCGCACCGACCTTCACCGGCTTGCCGTCAAGCATGCCATCGCCGTTGATGCCGAGTTTCTCTTCCGCTTGGCCGAGTGCGCGCAATGCGGCGATGCCAAGCGCGTAGGAGATGCCCCAATCGTCGATTTCCGTGTTGCTGGCCGAGCCGACCGCCCAGGACGCGCACCACGATTTAAGCTCTTCGAATATGGCTTCGCGGCGGTGTTCCGTCAGCATTTTGGAATCGGCCACGCCGTCGGGTACGGCAAGCGGCGACGGACCGGACAGATCGCACGCGCGGATTGCGGCGGCGCCGACCATGACGGGACCGGCGAGCGAGCCGCGGCCGACCTCGTCGAAGCCGACGATCACGTCGTAGCCAGAGGCCGCGATCGCCCGTTCCATATCCAGCGTGGGCACTACGGAAACGGACATCAGTCGGCAGATCCTTCCGGCACGTCCTTGAACACGTCGTGATGCGCGTCCAGCGTGCTGATGTGGTTCAGCGGCCAATACTTGACCAGACCGACGCCGACCACGTCGGAAACCGGCACGAGGCCGTGCGAGGAATCGTCCTGATGGTAGCGGGAATCGGCGGAATTGGCGCGATTGTCGCCCATGACGAACACATGTCCCGCAGTCACTTTTTCACTGAACGCGAAGGAGCTGGGGTCCACGCCGGAGCGGATGTACGAAGTTTCGTCGATGGCCACGCCGTTGACCGTGACCGGCTTGCCGGGCCCTTCGCAGGCCACGGTGTCACCGGGCAGGCCGATAAGTCGTTTGATGAGGTAGTCGCCGCCGAATCGGCCGCTGTTCTCCTGCTGCAGCCAATGGTCGGGGTCCTTGAAGACCACCACGTCGCCGCGCTGGAGCTTGAAGACTTTGGGGGTGAGTTTGCTGGTGATGACCCGGTCGCCCGGTTCGATGGTGTTCAGCATGGAGCCGGACGGAATCACGTAGAAGCCGAACAGGAACATGCGCACCAGCAGCACGATGACGATGGGTATGCCGCACCAGATCAGGGTGTCTCGTAAGCCGAAGCTTTCCTCGCTTTCGACTCTTCTTCTGGCATGCTTCATGGGATTCCTTACCGTCCGGTTTCACGCACTGGCCCCTATCATAGCGGCCCAATATAGAAAATCGGCTCCTCGACGGGTTGCCGAAGAGCCGATTTCACGCTTTATTTGCGATTCGAACTCACTTCTCGGAGTTGTCGCGGCGCTCGACGATACGAGCGGCCTTACCGCGCAGGTTGCGCAGGTAGTACAGCTTGGCGCGACGCACGCGGCCCTTGCGGACCACCTTGATGGAATCGATGGCCGGGGAGTGCAGCGGGAAGCGGCGCTCGACACCGGTGCCGAAGCTGATCTTGCGGACCACGAAGGTCTCACGGACGCCGCCGCCCTGACGAGCGATCACCACGCCGGTGAAGGCCTGGATACGGGAGTTGTTGCCTTCCTTGATCTTCACGTTGACTTCGACGGTGTCACCGGGACGGAAAGCCGGGATTTCCTCGGCCGGCTTCAGGTGCTTGGCGTCAAATGCCTCAATAGCGTTAACCATTGTGTTTCCTCGAGTCGCCGCCGCATATCGGCGCACAGGTAAGGGCCTCGTACGGCGTTCTTGCGATTGCCGTCTCGGCCTGTTCTTCCACTCCGCAGGTCTGCCTGCGAAGGGTTGCCGATCCGCCGGAAATATTGCGATTGCGCACGTCCGCAGCTACCTGCGGACGTTCCGGCTGGACCTGAAGAAAAGCGGGATTATGCGGCGTCCCGCCTTTCGGCACAGCAATAATCAAAAATACCCCATCCGCAAGACACGGATGGGGCATCTCGTTCAGCTACACGTTACGCGGCTTCAGGCGCGCCGATCGTGAGTCAGAACTCGCGATTTGCGCGGTAGAACTGGATCAGGGACTGGGTGGAGGCGTCCTGGGCGGCCAGGGCGTCGTCATCCTTGGAGATGGCCGGGGTGATCTGCTTGGCAAGCTGCTTGCCGAGCTCGACGCCCCACTGGTCGTAGGAGTCCAGACCCCACACGGTGCCCTCGACGAAGGTGATGTGCTCGTACAGGGCGATGAGCTCGCCGAGCGCGAACGGGGTCAGAGCCACGCCGAAGATGGAGGTGGTCGGACGGTTGCCGGTGAACACGCGGGCCGGAACGATC
>OBZN01000533.1_pt1 | contig 11273 bp, 11 predicted proteins | sample 1476951 | NCBI WGS metagenome assembly OBZN01 (sample SAMEA2580246, study PRJEB22360) | human gut metagenome | biome: human gut; feature: human-associated habitat; material: faeces | place: Denmark | collected 2008/2010
TTTGAGACTACTATATGCGTTTTTTTGTTGATTTACCAACATGTTTAGACATTTTCCTCTAGGAAAAAATTAACTAGCACCACGGGTAAATATCCCTATTTATGATAAGGACCTCCCTAACTACTTCTCTAACGATTTCAAATCGCTAGAGAAGCGTTAGCGCCCCTCTAACGTTGTTTGATATAACCTAGACTAGATCGTTAACGTAAAGGGTGTTTTTAACACAAAAATAGCCGTATCCTTTGTTTTGGATACGGCTATTTGGTATTGCTCATTCAATTGTTGTACCACGGCAGGCGTGAATTTCATCGTAATTTCCAACATCTCCTTATGGTTAGGATCAAAGGTTATTTTCTCAATAAAGGTACGATACAAGGCTTTGATTTGCTTCTTCTCACTCTGGGCAAGAAAACGATCCAAACTAGTCAATATCCGTTGGACATCTTTGACTTGAATCGGCTCTCCTTGTTGTTGAAAGATCCCTAAGATTTCATTTTCTCGAATGTGCAACTGTCGTCGTTTTTCAGTCAATTCGTCTAAGCGGTCTTTTAACATCGGAAACAATTCAGGACTATCTTCCAAAGCAGCTTCCCATTTTTCAATTTTAGTCTTCAATTCTTCCTTTCGTTCCAGTAACACCACGAGTTCTTGTTCCAATGGTTGGCTTTGTCGCACTATTTCTTCATTTAACGCTGCCACCAATCGGGGAAGAACTTCTGGTAGCTGAATAATTTCCTTTAATCGGTCGGCGACAAATGTTTCCGCTTGTTCGGCACGAATCGAATTGGCATGACACACACTTGCTCCCTTATTTCGAAAAACTGAACAAGAATAATATCGAATCCGTTTCTTTGTGCCATCTTTTAGGGTATTTGTGACATTACTCGCTGCCATCGGTGCCCCACATTCTGGACAACGTAACAACCCCGTCAATACATTTTCACCTGTATGGTTCCATTTGGGTTGTTTTCCTTCTAAAGCAAAGCGTTCTTGTACTTTTTGATAATCTTCTTCCGAAATAATCGGTTCATGGGTTCCTTTCACTAAAATCGGTTTCGGATTCTTTCCTTTCCGTCGTTTGGTTTCCCAATTGATATAGCGTGCATATTCTAAATATCCTGCATAAATTTTATTGCGTAAGATATCTTTGACTGCCGTGGTAGAAAAAGCATTCTTTTTGACTGTTTGATATCCTTGACGATTCAAAAAATTGGCAATCGCTCGATACCCTGCTCCGCCTAAATATTTTGCATAGATCAGACGAACAATTTTCGCCTCTTCTGGTTCAATGACCAATTGTTTTTGACCATTCGTGTCAATACCACTGACATAGCCTAAACGTCGTCCACCTGCATAACGCTTTTTATCTTTCACTAAGCTTTGCATTGACATTTGAACATTCTCCGCAATTTGGTTGCGTTCAAATTCACCAAAACTCCCAAGGAGTTGTAACATCAGTTTACCTGTCGAAGTGGTCACGTCAAATTGTTCCGAGATCGAATGTAATCCTACGTCATATCGCAATAATTCTTCGACAGTTTGTAAGACATCTAACATATTGCGTCCGAGACGGGTCAATTTCCAAATCACTAGTAGATCAAAACGATGGTTCCGAGCATCCTTCATCATTCGTTGATAGGCGAACCGATTTTTTGTGGATTTCCCACTGATTCCTTCATCGGCATAAACTTCTACCACTTCATAACCCATCCGTTCGGCAAACTGTCGTCCATTTTGTTCTTGTGCTTGAATACTATGTCCTTCTAAAGCTTGTTCTTGGGTACTCACCCGAATATACAATGCGACTCGTTTGGTTTGTATCATTTCCATAGATCATTCGTTCCTTTCTAAAATATTTTGTGTCAGTTGTCGGAAGTAAATCCCACAGACTGTTTTTTCCTTTGTTACCTCGATCCGACAAACATAGTCACATAACAATTGTCGACTAGAGAGGTCTTTTAGTTGAAGCCATTCTTTCACTTTTGCTTCACACTGTTGGAGTGAAAGAAACGAAGAAGTAGACCTCGGCTTTTGAAGAGCTTGCAGTTGTTGCTTGAGTTCTTCCAGTGAACAATTGCCCTCTTCAAATGCCTTAATCCATTGTGCTTCTTGTTTCTTTTGTTGGATTACTTTGCGTTTTTCATCTTTTCGCTTTTCGGCTAATTGTTGCGTCAATTGGGTAATCAAAGCTTGATAGACGCCTTCGTATTGAAAAAAAGCCTGTATCTTTTCCAATACTTCTGACTCAACCCTTTCTGCCCGAAGAAAGATTCCTTGGCAGCTTCGGTCGGTACAATGATAATAATGAAGCGTCTTCGTCTTCTTTGTATTCCATTGATACTTCGAACTCAGATGACGACCACAGAAGGGACACTTAATTTTTTGACGTAATAAGTACGGATACGTATCTTTTTTAGCTGTACATCTTGATTGTCGAATCTCTTGGACTTGTAAAAAGGTTGCTTTCGAGAGAATCGGTTCAAAGCTTCCTAGATACTTCCCCAAAGATCCTCCTTTGATTTCGCCATAGTACAATGGATTTTTTAGAATACTATAAATGTGATAAGGCTGAAAAGGACGTTCACGGAAGAAGATCTTTTGTTGCGTCAATCGTTGACAAAGCTTTTTGTAGCCATATTTTTTGGTCAAATAGAGCTGAAAGATACGACAAACGACTTTTGCTTCGTGTGCTTCTTGTTGGATTTTCCCATTCACTAAACGATACCCATATGGTACCGCAGAAGACAAATATTGCCGTTGTTGCTTTTTATATGCAAGTCCGGCACGAACATTTTCAATAATGACGTTTCGTTGTTGTTCTGCAAAAGTGAACAATAATTGCACAAATAGTTTATTCGTTGACGCGTGCGAGAAAGAAGCAGGAAGAGGTTCAGAAATCGAATAAACTTGAACCTTATGTTGTTGGCACAACTCAATAAATTCTAAGGCTATTTTGGCTTGACGTGCCAATCGATCATAACGCCAGACATAGATCACCCCCTCTTCTTCTGACGCACAAACCCAAGCTCTAAGCTGTCGAAAAGCTGGACGATCCGCTTTTCCCCCTGATTCTCCTTTGTCTGAAAATCGTTGAGGAATTTGTTCATATTTCTCTAAAACATACTCTTTCACTGCATCATATTGAGCGTCATTACTGATTTTCGCTTCTTCATAAACAGACGTTCGATCATAACAAGCCACACGCATGCTTGAATCACCTCTCTATGAATGAACTAAATACCATTCTTTCGCGACTCTTCCATTGAACGAACGTTGCACAAAGTGATTTTCTAAATATCCTTCGTTCTTCAACGCTTGAAGAGTACCTCCAATAGGTCCAGCAGATACCCCTCTTATTTCGAAAGCCAAGTAAATTGGTTTTGTAAAAAAGGCTTGATTAGAAAAATGTTCTTGAATATACAGAAGAACCTCTGCTTTTAGTGTCATTTTATTTGTAGTCATTAGAATTTTCCTTTCTTTCATGTTTGATTGAATGAAGTAAATGAAGCATAGATCAAGCTTCATTTACTTCCGTTTGGGTTTGCTCGCTATCATACAGATAAGTAATCAGTTGCTGTGAGAGCATTGTTAAAAACTCCTGCAATAAGATCCCCTCTTTCTAAGTTATTTTAATTTGTAACTATAAATCTAACTTAATTCGAAACGAAGCATATTTCCCTCCATTAGACCGAAGATAGAGACGATCTTTCTCGCAACCAACTAACAGACCTCTTTTCTTCATTTCTTTCAAAATACTTCTTTCAGACGGAAGATTTAAAGATGTTAACATTGTTTTGAATTGTTGCTCTGTCATACGAACTCGGTAATATTTATTCTCCATTTTGTCTATTTTTCCTAATACTACTTGATGGCCATTGCGTAAACATCCATTTATCTTAAACTGTGTTTGCATACTCTCGATATACCCCCTAATTAATGGATAAGCAACCATTAAAATATCTAACTTGAGAGCTTCTCGCTTTAACAGCTCTGTTAATTTAAGTGTTATTTGATCGATAGATATATTAAAATCCAACTCGTTCAATATCTCACCAATAAAAAGAACTACTGAAAACCTCAAAATTATACGTTGTACTTTGGAATTTTCAATCGGAATTTCCTTAAGCAAATACTGGGAATAGAATTGGATTCTTTCTACAATCTGAGAAATGTCCATCTGTTGAAGATGCTGTGCTAATTTTTTGGCTAAAAATCCATAATTGGTACTAGCCATCCTCTTAATTGCTTGTGAATGAGTAACAGATTGAGTCAAAGTTAGATCTGTCAATTGTAAAAGTCGAACGAAACTACCACTTTGGTTTCCTTTCCCCAACGGTGCTTCACCAGTAGAAAAAATTACGACCTTGAATGTGTCAGTTTCTTGCAATTCACTAGCAGAATTCAAACGAAATTTATCAACAGAATTTGCTATACGATAAATAAAATTAGTATAATCTAAATTTTGGCTAGCTGCTGAATCATCCAATCCGACTAACACTCCTTGTAAGTTCCCCAATTTAGTTAAAGCATTTATAGTAGAAGAATGTGAGCGAAATAAGCCCTTAGGTTCGGTGATAGTTGGACTACTATACATGCTGATCAATAACATCAAAGTTGTAGTTTTTCCGCTACTCGAATCACCATAAAGATGGAGAACAAACGGTTCTAAATCTAATTGTTCGGCTACAGGTGTATATCCAATAACAACTGGACACAAACCAAATAGTACCAATAACTCTAAATCTAAGTTCCCTCGAATATATTGACAATAATCAGCATACCAAGCTTCATAACTTCCTTTTTGTTTTAAGTGAAATAAAGGATTTTCGATGCAATATAACTGTCTTTCACTTTGAAGTAAATAATGCCATTTTTCTCCCACTCTTTGCCAACCAATCGTTTTAGAAATGATTCCTAAACTACTTTCCTCGATTTGTCGTGCTAAATAATCTTGTAAATCGCTCCAGTATTTGGGTAAAATAGGCAATCCCATAGCCATTAATTTCTTTGGAGAATGGTTCATTATTTCTTCGTAAGGAAGGGTTATCGAATGATATCTTTCCCTGCGACAAAATTTGACTTCCACTTTTATCAAGCCTGTTTCTAAATCACACAACTCTTGATCAATCCAAATTGGTTGTTTCGCTATGACTCGATTTTCAACTTTCACTCCTTCTTTAGATAAATAATAACAGTCATATAAAAAGCCTTTTCCATTTATAAGAGCTTCCTTTATTGAAGAATAGGTTTTGGGAGTACCCCTACTACTTGTTTGTATTCTTCTCATTTTTGAATTACCTCCTTTTTATTGTTATAGCAGGAGTATAAATCTATTATTACTGTGCTGCGATAACGTTAGGTCATTCTCGCTCTACACCTGAGTATCTTGACAAAAAATAAAAAGTATGCTTATCAAAAAAGATAAGTATACTTTTTATAAACTATTTCGTTTCTTTTTTAAATTTTCTTGATAAATAGAATCCATTAATCCAATAGAAGCTAAGAAGTCTCTCTTCATGTAATAGTCTTCTATCGATTGTTTTATAATAGGAGTTTCCCAACTACGTGGACGATCAAGTTCTATAATATTTCTAGTTTCTTCTTTCCACCTTTCCAATTGCTCTTTATAATAACTATAAATTGGATCCTTTTTTCCTACTTTTCTAGGAGGTGAAGTAAGCTTGAATTTTTGCCAATATTTCTGTTCAACTTCCATAATAATTCCTTTGGTCCAAGACTCTACTTTTATATCAAATAATCTAGTAAAATATTCCATTGCTAATATATAGTATTTTTTTGATGGTAATTTGCATATCTCAGCAATAGATTCTTCTAATTCTTCTAGTGCATGTAAGTCAAAACCATATTTTTTTTCATTTTCCAATTTATCTTTTATCATTCTAATTTTTTTACTCGCCTGATGAAATATATCATCAATTAACTCTTTAAAATTTCCAGCAGAGTTTAAGTAATAATTCGCAAAAGCACAAGTTGTATCTAAACAAATCTCATGGTAAATTACTTCTTTTTGAATTTCCCTTGCCATTTGTGAATGATATTTTTCCTTTTCAAAAAATACACCTGTTACTCTATGCCTTAATTCATGATTTTTAAAAAATTCAAATGCTCCCTTATCTTCTGGATTTTTCTTACTTTGAGCGTTATAGATATCAATAATTCGAGAATGGAGCAATAAAATATATAAACAAAAAGTCAATATTTTTTCTTTAACATCCTCTTTATTCTCGCCAAGTTTCTTTCTCGAAATGAGGTTATCTAGTTTTTTTCCTTTATCTACATACAACCAATCCCACATTTCATTCAAATGATTTTGTAGCTGAGTATCCTCATTCACATCTTTCCCTGCAAAATTATATGTTGTAACATAAAAGTTTTTCTTTCCATCATAGAGTGTTGGATCGACTGTACTTTTAGACACATAAAACTGATTTTTTATAGCATTTTCTTTAATTCTTTTTTCCATTTCTATACTTCCTTTCTTTTTTATTATTGTATCAAAAAATAAATACTATAAAAATGTCCCGTTTCCCCGTTAAAATTCAAAGAAGATTCTTTTTTATTAAGATTAAAAAACTATGTATTTTATTATTTGTTTATCTTTTAGATTTAACGGAAAAACGGGGAATCTTTACTTAATATGGACACATAGAAAGTATGACAAATTTTCTATGTATCTTGTATTAATTCCGTTTTATATACTTTAGTGAAATAAATAATCCTTTACTAAGTACCAAAGTACTTAAAGTGACAATTTTTTATTTCACTTTACTTTTCTCACTCATTTTTTATCAAGTATATTTTGGTCACTTTGGGTACTTTAGGTACTACATATTTTTATCATAAAACAAAAAAAAGAATTCATATGTTATTTATATACCTATTTTGAAAAACAAAGACTCATAGAAAGTCCTTCATACTTTCTATGAGTCTCTATGTTAGCTCTTTTCTTATTGTAAGAATAATTGTGTAGAAATACATTAAACCTAAACAGATTTATAGATCATCAATCGTATACTCTGAATACCCCTCATAAAAATAACTTACATCAATTCCTTTCATAAATAGTTGACGATCATGGATTTGTTCTGTTAGTGCTTGAGAAAGTAAATGACTAATTTCTAAATCGTTGATTGGACTACGTTCCATAGCAGATAAATAGTCTTCCTTATCTACTAAATTCCAATCAATTACCTTTTGCAGTTCTTTCTTTAACATAAGATCCAACCAAATCCGCATACTTCGCCCATTTCCTTCTCGAAAAGGATGGGCAATATTCATTTCAACATATTTCTCAATAATTTCTTTGTACGTACTTTGAGGCATTTTATCAATATACTGTAAAGAAGTTTCTAAGTACATTAATGGGGCAAAACGAAAATTCCCCTTCGCCAAATTCACTGTTCGAATTTCTCCTGCAAAATTATAAATATCTGAAAACAAATAAAAATGAATCGTTGCTAAGCCCTTAAATGTTCCAACCTCTATTTCATTTATTTTTCCACTATCATATAAATGTTTTGCTTTTTGTTTACTTATTCGTTCCTCTGCCTTCGCAAGAGCTATTTGATTGGTTATTCCTAATTTATTTTCCAATACCAAGAGAATCACCTCATTCATATATTAAGTCACTAAATCATTGACGCTCAAATTCTTTCTACAGTGCATAAACTCATAAACTCTATTTTCTAAAATATTCTCTTGAATACTTTCTTAACTATTCTATTATATCAAAAAGTCAAGTAAAACAGGGAATCATAGAAAGTATGACAAACTTTCTATGATTCCTGCATTAATTCTGTTTTATATACTTTAGTGAAACAAATAGACAAAAACAAGCCTTTCTTAGTACCAAAGTACCTAAAGTGACAATTTTTTATCTCATTTTACTTTTCTTACTCATTTTTTATCAACTATCTTTTGGTCACTTTGGGTACTTCTAGTACTGTATTGATTTTCAATTAAATATCTCATTCAAAAGAATGCTTGTGCTCTTTCAATTATCGTTCCTATTATTTTTATGTATATTAGTTAAAAAGTCATTTAATACATTCTTTCTCCCTCTTTATAGATAAAACTGATTCTTAAAAAGCTTATGGTGCTTTTTAAGAATCATTTATTACTTAATGATGTATAACTCTAATTATTGAACCGTGTTAGAATGATTAATCATCCTAAAAAATCCGTCCATTTGTAACTCTTATTTCAAATTAGGGTATTTTTCTAATAGATTCGTTGTACTTTGTGCAAGTTGTGCATTCGTAGCATTACCTACAAAAGAATCAACAATTTCTTGATCTGGGATTGAATTTAAAATATCTTCATTAAGCCCTTGACTAGCATATAACCCTCTAATTGTTTCTGCTCTTTCATATAGATCAACACTATAAGCAGAAGGAGAATCCGAAGATACTATTGATTCTTCTGTAGTTGTTACTTGTTGTGTAGATTCTTCTACTACTGGAGTTTGTCCATTCACAATATCAATGAAACCTTGTTTTAGCTGTTGATTTTGAGTTTCGTTAAAGTACAGATAATTATTTTCATTACCTTGATTTTGTTGAGTTAAATAAACTTTAGGTTGTCCATTTTGAAAACCAAAAAAGTAAACATGCTGCCCTAAATATTCCCCAGTTTCTACATCAGAATAAACTGCTACTAAATTGAAATCTGCATGACCAGTTCCATCTTCTGACCATTGTACGGTAACTGGTGCTTCATTGATTGCCATTTTCCAATTTCCATCAATAACTGCACTTGGTAAAGGCGTACCATACAGACTTACATTGTTCTGAAGATTGTAGCTTTTATATTCTTGACCTAATGTCTTTCCCCATTGTGTGACAAAAGTTTCTAATTGGGAAGTTTTATTCGTATCCCACAAAGTATTCTTAACCTCTTCAGAAGAAGATTCAGTGATTGAACTTGCACTTGCTTCCATAGATTGCTTCATTTCTGTTATAGTTTGTTCAGTTGATTGCGTTTTACTTTTTTTAGTCTCAATTGTTGTATCAGTTTCTATAGTCGCTTTAGTCCTCGTATTCTCAGATGTACAACCAGTGAATAAAATTCCCATTCCAATTAGTAATAACAGCCATTTTTTCATTATATTTCCCCCTTTCAATTTCTCCCCCACGTACTTATTCTATCAGACAATTAATTGATCTAAATGGTAATCTTTTAATCGATTCTTTCCCAAGAATGTCGATAGCCGGTATGGCAACGGTCTCTTCCTTGAGGACTCTCAGATGGGTTAAAACTAGTAGAAATTTCCCTTCCACATCCTCTACAGCGATAAGTTCTCATTAATTTTGGGCTATTAGTATTATTTTTCTTAGTTAGAGCTATGAGTCCAACTATGATTACCCCAACTGTCTTAATTACTTTTCCTTTATCTATATTCGGATGTGCAAGCATATATTTATATAACCAATATCCACCGTAAATTAAACCACCTAATACAATCAGCTTAGCCATGTACTCGTCTCCTTTCTTTTTGTTTAATTACTTTTTGAATCCATCTTGCAGAGAAACCATAAACTTCTGTCAATTGACGGATATCTACAGTTTTTTCCTGTTCTATCATGTTTTCGATTCTTTTTCTAACTAACTCACGATCGTACATTTTCATTGGAAAAGAAATTTGTTGCCCTCGAAAAGCAAGATAAAATTGATAGAGCAATTCTGAATCCAGTTCCATTTCCTCAAAAAAGTCATTCATACTTTTATAAGAGTTACTCAAACAAGTTTTATCAATCTCCATCTACACACCCTCTTGTTATTTTTTACATAATGAAAATAGCATATTACTGGGTACATTGATAATTCATATAACATGTATCATCACATGTATTTTTAAAGTCAAAAAGCATGTAAAACTACTTATAAGTAACATGATAAAATAAAACGTTATTTTTCTTGAAATAATAATTGACTATCTGCCAATTGCCATTCATTACGAACATGAATACTTAATGGATGGGATAACTTGCCTTCTGCATTTATCAATACTTTGGTCATCTTCTTTTGTTTCGCACTCAATTGATCGTAAATAGTCTTCGCTTGTTCATAAGCCACTTGACTCGTCGCTGTAATCGAACCACAAGCAAAAATAATGGTATTGATTTTCTTTTCTGTAAAAACAGTCGTTAATATTTCCAAAGATTGTTCATCATTGCCACGAAGAAATACCCGAGGACTTTTCGCTTTTGTATACGAAAAAAGATTCACGGCAATAAAACCAGTAAATCCTAATTGTCGGATATTCTTTTCGATTAATAACATACTCAAATCATTCGTAAATGGTTCTGTATCTGTTGGACGAATAGTAATGACTACCGCTAATTTATCTTCCGCTTCTTTTCCTTTGATCGCCCATTGTCGTTTGAAAACATAGCGATGGGTATGATGAGGATCTCGCCAAACTTCTGTTTGTGTGGTCACTAATTCTTTTTCAATCATCTCTTTTTCTCCTATGCTAATTTTTGTTCAAGCACTTCAATTACCATTGCCGTTATAAGTGTCAATACTAGTTGAAAATATTTCATATTCTTTCTCCTTTTTTCTTCAGAATTTGATGAATCGCGGTAAGGATATCTTCTAAACATTTCGCAATCATTCTCAAATAATCGATCTTATTCATTCGTTCCTCCAATCTGACTCCAAACCAATCGTCCTTCTACCAGTAACCCACAAACAAATTCTCGCTGGCTGGTAATATCTGTAATGAAATAAACTACATAGTCTTTTCCATCTTCTGGTGCACAATAAATATAAAGATGTGTCATCACTAAACGTGGTAGATGAACATCTTTAGGAAGCATACCCATTTCAATTTCCTCTTTTTCCATCGTAACGGATTCATAGCCCCACTCTTCAGGAATAGTGACTAGTTGTGCACGCTTTTCCAGTACTTCGATAGCCGTTTCTAACAAGTCATTTCTCTCCTTTCTTTTAGATATTAGTATTCTTCTGGTAATAACATCGTTTGATACTCACCCGAATCAATGACCCATATTTTTTGAGACACTGATTTCAAACGAAGCTTAGGTGAAATCAGATACTCTTTTCTTTCTTCCGGTTCTTCTTGACGATGAACCAACTTTTGATTTCCTTTTTCCGTAGAAAATTCAAAAATTTGAAGATAGTCTAAAGGAAGTTGCTTTTGAACGTTTTGATCGATTAGATTCCAACATAAAGCTTGTAATTCCACCGGCAAACTGTCCATTACTCCCTTTGTGACATAACGTTGTCCT
>OBZN01000548.1_pt1 | contig 10824 bp, 11 predicted proteins | sample 1476951 | NCBI WGS metagenome assembly OBZN01 (sample SAMEA2580246, study PRJEB22360) | human gut metagenome | biome: human gut; feature: human-associated habitat; material: faeces | place: Denmark | collected 2008/2010
AATTAAAAAACCCAAGATTCCTAGTAAAGTTCCCATTTGAATTCCTAACAACTCAAGGATTTTATCAGAAATGTTCTCATTAGATGCTTTTATAACGAACATTATAAATAGTGTAAAACAAAGCGATAATAAGTAAGATAATATTGCTTCTTTTGATCGATAAACATCTTTAAGTTTATTGGTAGAAATTATTAATGGTAGTAACCTCTGATTATCAACAACGTAATAATCTTCAACTGTATTCATCTCTTTCCATCTTCTTATATTACTTGATAATTTTTTGAACATCACATCATTCTCTCCTTCTAAATTCAAGGATTTTATACACTCCTGCCTTGCCCTTACTAGCAATTGTTTGCTTATCCTTAGAATTATATGGGGCAACAGTTTGTCTAAATGGTACAGTCTTTGATGAATCTATTTCTTTCGGATCTCCACTTGTATCTTCTCCAATAAATTTACCTTCTCCATATCCTTCAGCGATGCCTTGTATTACTTTTTTTACAGGTTCACTATTTTTATCTAATCCTTCTTTTTGAGTAGATACATAATTTTGTTCAATTCTATTAGCATTAATTTCTTCCATTGTTGTAGAAGTTATTCCGAATAAATCTTGCATTGGATCTTTGTCATCGTTTGAAGGTACTATTTTTAAATCAATCCTTTTCAACCTTTTAAAAGTGGCAATTTCTCTCCTCAAATTTGTAGAATTTGTTTGAGGTATAAACTCTACACCAATATCTGAATTTGCAATTATTAATTTTTGAAAAATATCTAAAAAATTTTTTTGTCTCATTTTTGATGATGTCGTATAGGCAATTATTTCATATTGATAATTAAAATAGAATGCAACATAATCTAACTTATCTTTGTCAAAAACATCAATAGCTTTATTATTTTCACGATCAAAAGAAGAATGAAATCCTTCTTTGATATATCCTAAATGTCCCATTAAGTAGTTTTCATCTAGTATATTATCAACACCAAAAAGTTTATATTCTCCGCCTTTTTCATCAAATATAGAGGCACTACCATGCCAAACTCCTTCAACTAGTTGATTGATTAATTTATCAAAGTTTTTTTTACCATTATAAACATCATATATTTCTCTGTTAATATTCATTTTTGCAAAATATACGTACGCCATTTTTATTCCTCACTTTATTACAAATTGCTTATATAATTAAATCAAAATAAAGCCTTAAAAACAATACTATCAAGGCTTAAGTCAGCAAATATAATATTTGAGAAATACAATTCAACTATAACACAATGGGAACATTAGTTCAATTTAAACGTTTATGATGTAAAAATCTTATTTTATGAATCCAACCTTGATATATTGTAATAATTTTGTTAATAAATTGTATAATAAGTTATATAATTTTTTGATTCAAAAATTAGTTATTAAAAGCAAATAAATAAGCTCAAAACGCCATAAATAAAATCTGGTGAGTTTTGAGCTATAAATATTTATTATCTTATGTACCCTGTAGGACTCGAACCTACGACCGGCGTTTTCCACCGTCCGCTCTGCCATCTGAGCTAAGGGTACAGGTTGTTGCCACATTAAGCCATAAACAATCAACCAGTAGAATGTGTGGCAACAAACCTGTTACCGCATATCTTGGAGTGTGACTATTTATGGGTGATAGTGAAGATATGCGATAACATCACTATTTTATCGAATGATTTTTATAGTTGTCAATATAGTTATGTAATGCTCCTCAACGAGGAGCTATTTTTATCGTTTAGGAATATTTAAATACCAACGTTTGTCATGGAAATCTTGCGCACCGCCTTTAGTGTTTCCCTCTGGATCATTCGTTGCCCGCATCATAACATAGACTTTCTTATTAGGGAAATTGCGCATATTAAATGATACATGATAGCCAACATTTCCAGATGTCCCATACGCTTGATTTACATCCGGTCTATAAATTCCATCAGCTTTTACTCTAGCTAATTCTTTCCCAGTATTGTAATCCATAATGAAGATATACTCGTATTTATAGTTAGCAATGTGCCATCCAGCTACATGCAAGTTTGCGTTTTCGATTTCTCCGAACTGATCAATGTGGGCGTAATTTGTTCCATCTGTCAGCGTAGGATTTGCAGCACCTGCTCTAGTTGGATCAATGACTGGTTTATCATCTGAAGTAGTTGGATTTTCATCGGTAAATCCATGAGCTAAATCATAAGCAAGCTTTTCTTTGCTGACTCCCATTTGCGATAAGTAACCATATGGATCGGTGTGATTTCCCCAAACATAATTTGTCACCCACAAATGAGAAATGATTCCTTTTGTAAATAAAGAAGTTCCTTGATCAAGAGTCAATGGAATTCCATATTTTTTTGCACTATCTCTTGTATATTCAATGTAAGCTCGATAGTTTTTCTCAAACAATGCTTTATTATATGTGCGCTGTAATTCAATCTGTACAGGCGCATAAGGATTGGCGTTACCAGCTCCCCACGAAACATATCCTTGCTCACCCACACGGTAAACAATCCCACCGTCACCAATAACATCTGTGGTATAAGGATTACTTCCGTTATAATTATTTTTCATGTTGGCTGCTACATTTCTTGCTGGTGCATCTATTCCAGTTTCGTGCAAAATAATTTTGTTAGGAATTGCTAATCTGTAGTCTCCTTGATTCAGCGCTAAATTATACTCGTCATTAATAGTATAAGCAAACGTATTAATGGGTAATAAAAAAAGAGCCATCATAAGGCCCATATATAAAGTAATTTTCTTTTTCATTCCTATCCCTCCACTTTATTTTCATAAAAATAAAGAAGCACGAAACTATTTTCGTACTTCTTTCTCAATCTCGGTGACTTTGTTTTCAATCCGTCTCATATCTGAACGCATAAATTCAAAGCCCTTATTTAATTCATTTAAAGTGGCTAAAAATTCACGCCGATCCTGTTTTGAATTTTCTCTTTCATCATGCAATTCTTTCCGATAGTAAGTATTCATTCGCCAAGAACCAAAAATAATAATACCTACTAAAATAATCGTTAAAGGTAAAAAAATTACGCCATCAGCTTCTAGTACTTTTCTAAAAGCTTGATCGATTCCTTCCATAAATTCTCACCTTCTTCCTATTCAGTGAGAATTTCTTTCGCTTCTTCTTTCGTAATACTTCCCTGCTCAACAAAACTCATCACATCTGATGTAGTATAAATTCCCATTTCATAAAAGAATTGGATATCTTCTTTACTTGGATACATCAGGCATACCTCCTTCTGTAATGACTAAATCTTCTGGAAAAACAACTTTTTGAATTTGTTCAACCATATTTTTTAATTTCGTAACTTCTTTCATCGTATTTGCTGCTATTTGATTAGAACGAACATACAGATCATATGGTACACCTCGAACCCAAATCCACTGATTGTTTTCCCAATCAAAACCTGCGATCATGACATCTGGTCCTTTTGGTGGTTCTACTTCTGTATATGGACGTGAAGTCGTTGAACCTTTAGGTGCTAACCAGATTTCATAACCTTGTCCTACTACTTTATAGACAACTTTCATATTTTCGTTCATAAAATTTCCTCCTATTGTTTAAAAACTTCATTCCATAATTGTTGAATTTGTGTCTGCATTTGGTCAATCGTAGGATCACGTTTATAGTAGAGAATGTCTGATAGATAAATACGATACGTATAATTAAGTGCTAAATAATCATAAGAAATACCCGAATTATTATCTGGTATGCTGTAAATACTGATGTTGATTTTTCCGTTTGGATCAACTACTTTATTTGTTCCATCAAATAAAACTTCTTGATCCATCATGGTATATTTCTTTTCTTCATGCGAACAATAGTCCACCCATTCTGAACGTTTAACATCAAACCAAGCACCTGTCACTTTGTACTCTTTAGATCCATATTTTCCTTGAGATATCGTTTCATAATGATCTCCATAACAAAGTAATTCAGGTCTAATAGAAGAAATCCCTCTACCAACAAATTCTGCTTGTTCAGAAAGAGTATTAGCCTCAAATATCGAAAAGAAATTCTCCCCCAACCAGCGTTTGATATCTTCAACAATATTCCACTGACTACACGCCATATATTGAAAAGTAGTAAGATTATTCATACCATTTCCAATAGAGCCACCGTATGCTTTTCCACCAATCGCTTTTGCTCCTTCATATTCATATACTTCTAAATGTTTTTTTAATGGTGAAAGCATTTCTTCTCCTCGGCTTGGTGACCAACTATCTTGCCATAAATAATGAGGATTTTCTTTCATACTGTCTTTGATTTTCCCAACATAATCTACTTTTCTATGAAACTCAAAATAGCCTCGAGATAAAGCAACTAGAAATTCTTTCATCGTAAGCGCTTCATTATCAGCAATCAACTGAAGCAATCGATTGGTTTCGCTTTGATTAATTTCTACTTTTTGACTAAGTGATTGGACTTGTTCTGTCAATTGACCAACACTAGCTTCTAATTCTGGTCTCAGTGATTCGATGTCTTCCTTCGCTTGCTCAGCTAAATCAAAAACTTCTTTTTTGATTTGTTCAAAGTCTTTGATGTATACCTCACTTGCTTCTCCGATTTCACTGTCAATTTTTGAACGGATAACTGTGAAAGTGAAGGCTATCTCATCACTATGAGAACCGTCTTCAAAATCAAGGTACACGTACCCTTTTACTTCGCCTTCATGATTTAACAATTGTTCAGGCAGAGGATAGGTCACAATACCACTTTCAGGATTGTCAATAATTGGTTGACTATCGATCGCAGTGAATTTCTTTTCTTGTCCATCTTGCATGATCGTCAATAAGATTTTAAAGGTGGTATTGGTGAGATCAGTAATTTGATAATCTTGATTACGAAACAAGAATTCCAATGCTGAAGAGCCTCTATCATAGCTATAAAAAACAAACCCTGTATCTTGTTCATTTTTTCCTTTCACTTTGGTACAAACTTTCATTCGACCAATTTTCTTAAATTCCATCACATTGCACCTCCTTTCTATATAAAAACAAGCAATTCTAGTCAGTTGTTTCCTGACCAAGAATTGCTTGGACTTTTTCTCTCAATGTTTTAGGCACATCTTCAATTGTTTTCTTCCCTTTTTTTATCAAATCTGCATAGATTTTTTCCATATTATTCTCCTCCTAATGAAGATTCATAGAGTTCGGTCATTGCCAATTGAACATCAGTTAATTGTGTGTTCAAAGTTTCGTTATTGTTTTTTAACATTTGGTTTTCTTCTTGGATCAATTCTATTTTTTTCTCATGTTTTTTATTTATCTCTTCTAAAAGAGACAATTTTTTAGAAACATCTTGAGTAATAATTTCTTCCCATTTTCGTTCGCTTGGATTCCAAAATTGACGTTCTAATGGAATATCTGGTAATGGTGGTACCGATGTATAAGGTACTCCTTCTGGAAATTCATCTGGCATATTTTCCCAAACCTTGCATCCTACTGGATAAAAATATTCATACATTGTTTTCATAATTTATTCCTCCTAAATAATTTCCATAATATGAAATGTTTCTACTTTTGCTTTTGTCAATTGTTTACCATTAGGCATTGATGTTCCAACAGATAGCTGGGTTCCTTTCTTTAATTCGACATATCTAGAGAAATGAACTCGATTTCTATACCAAAGTTTCGATGAATCTCCTACACCGATACCTGAACCTACGCCAATCATTTTTGTTTGATCGGTATCATTCCAAACATCAATGTAGGTCCAAAATCCTGATGTTCCTCCAAATTCAAGTGTAATGGAACCTTCAATTATCAAAGTACAGTCTCTTAAAACTTGTGCATTCCATCGACCAGAATTCCATTGCAGTGGGTTATCTTTCATTTTCCGTCCTCTTTGCTTGCTAATCGTAGTCACCTCACGGCCAATGGGTAAACGGCTCTTATTTGAGGCTGGGCGAACTTCTTCAGCTTGAACATACCACGCTTCAAACGGAAGAGAATCATCAACTAAAACAGGTATTTGATTCACAGTTGGAATTTGTAAAAAATTCTTGAATCCATCAATCGCTTGATTACCCGTTGTTTGAACTAATCTGTCTTTTCCATCAATTGCATCAACATGTGTTTTCAAATATTTAGGAACGCCATTTTCTTTTAATTGCACAATATCAGACATTAAACAGTCCCCACTTTCTCAAATGTAATATTCGCTAATCCATCAAGTTTCTTTTTATCGTCTTTAGACATCAAACCATTTGCTGTCGTTGTTGCTACTGCTGTAGTTGTCGCATTCTCTCCAGGATCACCTTTATCTCCCTTTGGTAAAACAAAATTAAATCTAGCTGCAGATGATGTTCCTACATTCGTAACAGAAGCGGTCGAACCACTAGAAACTGTTCCTATGGTAATTGTTGCTGCTTGACCAGGGTCGCCTTTATCTCCCTTCACCGTTGTTGGTTTGCCTTCTATAGCATTCCAATGAGTTTGTGGATAAACCTGTACATCGCTTTGTTTTATTTTTACTATATCTGTCATTCTCTATACCTCCCCAATTTTTTCAAAAGTAAAATTTGGAATTCTTTCGTTTGTGTAATTTTCTGCTTGATTTACAGCTTCTTGGAATTTTTGATCTACATATGACTGACTAACACCACCAGTCCCACTACCACCTGTAGAACTAATTGTTCCATCTTCTGCAATTGATATATTTGCACCTGCTTTTAATATTTTTAGAGATTCTAATTTTCCTTTTAATTCTTCAGAGAAATTGAAGTCTGTTTGCTTAGTTGCAGATAAAACACCTTCTTCAGTAACTTCTAAGAGTTCCCCAACTTTTATACCTCCTAATTGTTCAGGAGTAGCAATCGGCAAAATATATGTTCCACCTTCTCCATTTACAATCTTTTGAAACATTTCAGCAGTAAGAATACCATCGCTTGTCTCGCTTGCATAAGGTAGTTCAGTAATTGCATTCTCTAATCCTAAATCAGCTTTCGTTAAAATGACTGCACCATATTTACCATTAACCGAAAGAACTTTTGATTGTCCTGATATCATTTTTTCTAAGCCTAAAACTGCAGAAACATGTGTAATTGGCATAAATTGACGTTTAACACCAGATTCATCAGTTTCCATCATTCTCTTTACTTTAACCATCAAATCACCCCAACTTTCTCAAGAGTGAATACATTTTGTTTTTCATCATCAATGGTGGCTATAACTAATGCTCCTTTGGATATATTACTTTCAATAGTTTCTACTTTTTCTACCTCATGATTCTTAGAAAATAAATCATCTTGTAAAACATCCACCATTTCAATTTCACCGTATTCGATAGTAAATAAACTTTCTCTCAATTTTTCGAATAAATAATCCATATCTGCAAGCAAACGATTAGAAATTGAATTGTGTCGTTTTCCTTGAATATCCACTCTCGCATCCATCAATTCCGCAAGCATCGTTCCTCCAGGATCAATTGTTTTTAAAATATCCTTGATTGATTCAAACCATGACAAGTAATCTGATTCTTGTCCTTCTCTCCAATCTTGGAAACTATTCTCCTGTTCTTCTCTCCAGCGATCAAATTCTTCTTTCCTTTCATTCATCCAGTCCGTAAAATCGCCTTTATTTTCATTAATAAAATCTGTCATATCAGCAATTAAATCTTCAATTGATTGCCAATAAGAACCCATTTCTCCTTCTGTTTTTGAAACAGCATTGATGACAAAATAAGAGAAGTCTTGAGTTGTTCCAATCAAGTCTTCTCCTTTAAATATAATGAAATTGGCTGTTTGTCGATGCAAACACTGCATGGAATATTTATCAAAAATATATTTGATTTTCCCTTTTTTAGCATCCACAATTTTTGTTTCTAATTGGACTGGATATTTTCCGCCAACAACTGATTCAAAATATACCTTACATTCTGATAAATCATATGGAAGACCATTTTCGACAATTGTAGCTTCCATAACTTCAGTGTTTTTATTGCCTTGTCGAACTTGAATCATCCCCACGCAATTATAGGGTTCTGTTGTACTTAATATGACATTCCACTTTGCCATTAAATCACCTCCCTATTTTGGTGGTATGACAATGGAAGAAATTGCACTTGCACTATAATACTGGCGATCTAACTTTCCACAAATCATACCTAACTCTGTGTTTTGTTCATAAGTTTGCATACGACCATTAGCTAAGCCTCGGATAACGCCAGTATGTCCATAAGTTCCATCTGCAAACCATGAACCCACTTGTCCACCTCTTGCCCAATTAATAATTGCACCAACTACTAATTGATCATATTTAGGGTTTTGAATAACTTTCCAACCAACAGCAGACCAATCATAGGCAATACCAATATCAGATGCTGCAGAAGTATTTCCTATCACATGAGTTAAACCATATTTTGTTCCAGCCCCCATGCCACAACCACCCAGATATCCTGAATACAAGCCATAACACTGACCATTGCCAATTCGTTGTCCAATCAAAGACTCTAAATGTTTTAGTCCTGCTTCTCCAGTAGCTCCTCCTGGTTTTAAACCTTTAAATTTGTTATACCAGTTAACTGCATAATCTTGACGTTCAGGATGTGTCGCTGCCGGACGTTCATAATTTCGTTCAAAAGCATATGCTGCTTGTCTTGGATCAGTACAGGCCTTAAATCCATCAACCGTCGTAGGTTGTACTACGCCCATCCATTGTCCATTTGTAAATGTCCAAATAAGCAATCGAACTTGTGCATCTAAGCTCGTTATTGGTTCTTTAATACCTGCAGCATTAAATAAGTTTTGAACATAAACTTTTCCATCCCATGTTGCTGGACCAACAAGAGGATATGAAGAACCATCCCACTGAACTAATCCGTATGCTGGTCCACCTATTTGAACAGTATCAGGATCAAAAGTTCCTCCTGTTTCTTGTTGAATGTTCCCCAATATTCCACATGAAGATTGTTTCGTAAATCCGTTATTACACAAAATATCGTAAATTCTCCAAGCTCTCTTTTCTGCATCTGTTTTTAATTCACTAGGATACCCACCAGTAGATTCTCCACCTCCTGATGGACCACCGCTTTGTCCAGGTATCACTTTTTGCCCATTCACATAAAGTTCTTTCACATCTAAACGTCCACCTATGGAAGTTCTTCCGATCAAGTCTATACGATCATTAATTAAATACATATTTTTTTTACCAACGATTAATCCATGTCCTTTAACAGAACTAATAGCAATTGCTTCACCACCAGAATTCAAATTAATTTGTAAAGCTTTACCATCAAAATCTGCATACACTGGATTTCCCTGAGAGTCCATACCAACAACCAGATCAGGAAACTGATTACCTTCGGTTCCCATTGTTCCAATAGACCTATTGCCATACCAAAATTCCATTCCTTTTCTAGTTAATTGCATAATTTTTTGATTTTTATTTTTAATCTCCAATAATCCATTAACAAGACGCAAAACATCACCTGTTTTGTTAAAAGAATTTTGAAATACATCGGCTTTAATAACCCCTGTTTGGATAAAATTAGCATTGAATTTCCCATCTAAAGTCCAAGCTGTTGTAAATGGCCCTTGCCATCCTTTAGATGAAAAACCTATTCCACTTTTATTTATCCTTAAGACTTGTTTTGCTTCTTCTAATTTAGGATGATCGCAAAAAAACAGATCAGTTGGACGATTTTTGGGCCACCATATAACATGACCGCCATCGTTTCCAGAAATAATATTAGTCACTACATCAATAAAATCACTGGCATATTTTTTACCTGTATAACCTTTTAATGTGTCTGATATTTCTTGCTTCTGTTTTTCGAAGAAAGTATATTTGGTATCACCAGCTTCTAAAGATTCAACTCGTTCGCTCAAAGAATCATATACTACTTTAGTAATTTGAGCAGTAATATTTATCTTGAAACGTTCATGAAAAATATCAAAAGTATCAAACAATCCCACTTCACGAAATTTTTTAAATCGTTTTGCTAAAACTGTATCTTCCATTTTTCGAATATTTAATTCAATAGATACATTTGGTTGATCGCAATTAGGATTAATAGAACTAAAATATTTCTTTGCTACTTCATTCAAACTTTTTTGATCTGTAACGCCTTGATCTTCTGTAAATTGAACATATTCTGAATAAATCTCACCATCATACTTGTTGATGTTGGGTGAATCTACTGGATTTCCAAATATCCGTTCTGTTACTCCTTCATTATTTTGTATATCTGCATAAGGAAAAATTCGAGTCAGTAAACCATCAAAATTGGTTTCAACTTTCAAACCAGTTAAATTTTTCCTGTATCTAAAAGTTGTCACATGATCTCTACCTCTTCGATTCAATAAAGATAATTGAAATGGCTCATGTTTCATCTCTCCGCCAAATATTTGGTTTAGAGAACCATCTATTCCTTTTATACATTTTAAAGGATTGGATACTTCTATACTTGTTGATCCTACACGAGTAATATCACTAAACAAATGAATATCACTAGATTGATCCATTGATTTTTCCAAATATCTCATTGCTTCTTGACAAGTAACTCGCTCAAATTCTAATTTCTTCACCGCACGATTTCCAAGTTTCATAGTTCTAGACTTTCCGTAAACATATAATAATCCTGTAGCCATATCTTTATAATGGTTGTAAATATAGAAAATGTGAAAATCATCTGTTGCGTTAGGTTTACATTTGATCTGATAATTATGATCTTCTAATTGACTTGAAAATTTAGCGTTGATCGGAAAACTTAATTCGACAGTATAACTGCCATTTGCTTCCTCTGTCACTAGACATTTTTTACAATCAGATAATATTCCAATACCTCCAGCAGTAAAATCTGTATC
>OBZN01000558.1_pt1 | contig 10591 bp, 10 predicted proteins | sample 1476951 | NCBI WGS metagenome assembly OBZN01 (sample SAMEA2580246, study PRJEB22360) | human gut metagenome | biome: human gut; feature: human-associated habitat; material: faeces | place: Denmark | collected 2008/2010
TTGGATTGAAGTCAATATTTGAGACAGATTTTAAGAGACATTCAGAACCGCGTTTACCTTCCACAGCTCAAATAAATCATTAATTGCGATTAATAACTTATTTGAACCCTGGAAAGCATTAAGTCAGGCGGCCATTTGGCTCGTAAGTGTTGCAATTTCAACTTGTAAGGGGGTCTGGTAGCCCAGTGAACTATGAATTCTCTTCCTATTGTAGAAAGCATGCACATATTCAAAAAGGACGGCAGCGGCAGTTTCATAATCTTCAAAGACCGGCACTGGATAAACACATTCCTTTTTGAGGGAAGCGTGAAAGGATTCCATTGGCGCATTATCATACGGACAACCCTTACGGCTGTATGAGTGGCGGATATGTAGCTCAGTTAAACGTTGATTGTAATCATCGCTGGTATACTGTGATCCTAAATCCGTATGGATAATCAGATCCCCAGTAATGGTTCGATTTTTAACCGCGCTTTCAGGGGTCTTTAAGACTAAATCAGTATCCATCTTTTTTGAGAACGAATAGCTGATAATCCGTCGTGAGTGCAGGTCCATGATGGTTGATAAGTAACACCAGCCATTACGCTTCGTTTGAATATAGGTCATATCAGCGGTCCATTTTTGATTTAAACCAGTGGTCGAGAAATCCTGCTTAAGCAAGTTGGGACGCTGTTCAACCTTGGTTTTGGAAGCCGAAGCCGCTTTCCACTTATTGACGGTAACGGAGTGGATATCCAGTTCCTTCATGAGCCGGGAGATCCGTCGTGGACTGCACCGAAGCTGCAGTGGTTGAAGTTCCAGATTCAATTCATGGTGGATCTTCATAACACCGTATCGCTGCTTAAATTCCGCAAAGATCCGCAGAATCCGTTGTTTCAAGCCCGCATCTTCGGCCCGGCGTTTTGAAGGTTTGGGGGATCGATAACGATAATACTGAGCTCTGGAAACACCGAGGATTCGGCACATCTTGGTTACCTGGTGGTGATGGCTTTCTTGGTGAATGTAATCAAAGATATTGGTTACTTCTGCGCAAGGAAGCCCAGGGCTTTTTTTAGGATTTCGTTCTCCTCAGACAGCGAAGCCAGTCGCTTTTCCATCGCTTTGATTTCGTCTGGCGATTTACCGGATTGAGTTTTGGCCTGGCCCTAGATCCACTTATGAACTGTTGAATAGCCAATGCCATATTCTCTGGCCAGTTGGGCAGCTGATTCGCCTTGCTTATATAGGTTGATAATGTTTTGTTTGAATTCTTTGTCGTAACGGGTTGGCATGTAAAAATTCCTTCCTTTTGAGAGATGATTTATTCATTATACCCTCTCTTAAAAGTTGTCTCAGGAATCAGCTTACATCCAGGTTCAAGAGGCGCTGAATCAAAAACATCCGTGCTTCGCCAGTCGGAACCATAATCGTCAATCGATTTCGCGTTTTCAAGGCTTCCGTCGATAGTCTAAAGAAATAAACATAACGACCGGATGAACCTGTCATGTGATAGGCTCATCCGGTCGTTATGTTTTAGCTTACTTCAAATTTTAGGTCAGTCTGCGACTTCAATCTTCCCAACCGCAATTGGTAAGGTGACGTGTGCATCGTAGGCGCCAACTTCACCAGCAACGGTGGCTGGTAAAGCCAAGTCTTGTGGTACGCCGTGAATGTAGATGACCCGTTTGTCGAGTTCCAAGTCATCGGTACCAAAGACTTCTTTGAACTTCGCTTGCAAATCAGCTAATGGCACATCAATTTCGTAGGCAAAGTGGCCTTGGGCGTCAGCGACTGGGTAGTTATCATTTGGCACGTCCATGTGATGTGGGGCGTTGTCAAATGGCACCATCGTTGTCCCTGAGACTGGTTCAGTTTCTGGCAAGTCGACAAATCCGTCATGATTGGCATCCTGCGCCATCGTGGCAATTTGGGCCGCCTTACCATCTGGAAAACCGTGGAAATGTTCCCAGTGTTGCGTATTTGCAGGTGTATCAAACATTTCAATCGCCACGTGTAATTGGTCACCGTCTTCAACAAAGGTGGCAGTTCCATGGGGTGCCGTTCCAATGCCTTCTGCGTTTAGTGGTACGATGTTAGCAACGTATTTTTTAGTCATGAATGATCCCTCCAATTCTTCATTATAAATCCATTATATGCTATTCTAAACTTATTAAAATTGATATATGTCAAGAAAGGAAAATTTATGCACTCAAAAATGGATTGGATTGAAGTCAATATTTGAGACAGATTTTAAGAGACATTCAGAACCGCGTTTACCTTCCACAGCTCAAATAAATCATTAATTGCGATTAATAACTTATTTGAACCCTGGAAAGCATTAAGTCAGGCGGCCATTTGGCTCGTAAGTGTTGCAATTTCAACTTGTAAGGGGGTCTGGTAGCCCAGTGAACTATGAATTCTCTTCCTATTGTAGAAAGCATGCACATATTCAAAAAGGACGGCAGCGGCAGTTTCATAATCTTCAAAGACCGGCACTGGATAAACACATTCCTTTTTGAGGGAAGCGTGAAAGGATTCCATTGGCGCATTATCATACGGACAACCCTTACGGCTGTATGAGTGGCGGATATGTAGCTCAGTTAAACGTTGATTGTAATCATCGCTGGTATACTGTGATCCTAAATCCGTATGGATAATCAGATCCCCAGTAATGGTTCGATTTTTAACCGCGCTTTCAGGGGTCTTTAAGACTAAATCAGTATCCATCTTTTTTGAGAACGAATAGCTGATAATCCGTCGTGAGTGCAGGTCCATGATGGTTGATAAGTAACACCAGCCATTACGCTTCGTTTGAATATAGGTCATATCAGCGGTCCATTTTTGATTTAAACCAGTGGTCGAGAAATCCTGCTTAAGCAAGTTGGGACGCTGTTCAACCTTGGTTTTGGAAGCCGAAGCCGCTTTCCACTTATTGACGGTAACGGAGTGGATATCCAGTTCCTTCATGAGCCGGGAGATCCGTCGTGGACTGCACCGAAGCTGCAGTGGTTGAAGTTCCAGATTCAATTCATGGTGGATCTTCATAACACCGTATCGCTGCTTAAATTCCGCAAAGATCCGCAGAATCCGTTGTTTCAAGCCCGCATCTTCGGCCCGGCGTTTTGAAGGTTTGGGGGATCGATAACGATAATACTGAGCTCTGGAAACACCGAGGATTCGGCACATCTTGGTTACCTGGTGGTGATGGCTTTCTTGGTGAATGTAATCAAAGATATTGGTTACTTCTGCGCAAGGAAGCCCAGGGCTTTTTTTAGGATTTCGTTCTCCTCAGACAGCGAAGCCAGTCGCTTTTCCATCGCTTTGATTTCGTCTGGCGATTTACCGGATTGAGTTTTGGCCTGGCCCTAGATCCACTTATGAACTGTTGAATAGCCAATGCCATATTCTCTGGCCAGTTGGGCAGCTGATTCGCCTTGCTTATATAGGTTGATAATGTTTTGTTTGAATTCTTTGTCGTAACGGGTTGGCATGTAAAAATTCCTTCCTTTTGAGAGATGATTTATTCATTATACCCTCTCTTAAAAGTTGTCTCAGGAATCAGCTTACATCCAAACAGCGTTCGGATTAATTTTACAATCTACCAATTAACGTCTCCATCTTTTCAAAACGACTTAATTCTACGGGCTATAAATAACTTAATTTGCCAGTGTATAACGTTTCAGATTAAGCTACCACTATGTTATGATGACCATATCTAAAGGAGATCAATCTAATGAAATATACGAAAACCAAAGCAGTATTAAATCAACTCGTTGCCGATTTGAGCCAGATGTCAATGATTATCCATCAGACGCATTGGTACATGCGTGGACCCAACTTTTTGAAGTTGCACCCCTTGATGGATGAGTTCATGGAAGAAATTGACAGCCAACTCGATGTCATTTCTGAACGGCTGATTGCGCTTGATGGCAGTCCTTACTCGACCTTAAAAGAAATGGCCGAAAACACTAAGATTCAAGACTGGCCTGGTGAATGGGACAAAACAACCCCAGAACGCCTCGCACACTTAGTTGATGGCTATCGTTACTTGGAAGACCTTTACCAACACGGCATTGAAGTATCCGATGTTGAAAAAGACTTCAGTACCCAAGATATTTTCATTGGTCTCAAAACCGCAATTGAGAAGAAAATCTGGATGATTCAGGCAGAGCTTGGGTCGGCGCCGAAAATTGATGAATAAAATAATATTAAAAAATCGGTAGGCTTATGGTAGATTGTAAAATTAATCCGAACGCCCATTTGGATATTGGACAGCCCTAGTTCACAAAAGGTTTCGATTTTAATTCGTTCGGAATAGGTTATACTAGACAAAAGATCAGCTCCTAAAAGATGGGTTTGTGGTAAACACCATTTTAAAGGAAGCTGATCTTTTTTGTCCGAACAGCGTTCGGATTAATTTTACAATCTACCAAATAATGAAATTAGTAAAGCTGCTAAATTAAAGATTAACGACGACGGCCAATATGCACCTGACATGCGTGTAGAAGATACTGAAATTGATGATTTTAAAAATTTCGAGGTCTCAATCGAAGATGTATATACAGATGGTGATTTATTTTTTATTAGTGGTCAGGCTAGTGAAGAAGCGGAAGCAACCATTAATGCGTCTCATCATATAGACGATGGGGAATATGGGCTTCCAGAATCGATTTCTTACGAGGTGTCAGGGACTTCTGGATTTCGAATTAAACTTGCTATTGATGCCACAAAAATACCGTTTAAGGATCAGGCCTCTTTTAGCCGCGACATAATGGATCAAATGCAAAACTGTGATTTAAAAATAGAAGAAACTAACATTGAAGTTCCTCCTGAGCCTTTGGATTAGCGCATAATTTTTCATCACAAGCTCTATCTCCATGAAAATACTAAGTAGATAATTGAAATAAAGTGGAGAGTAATCGCAAAGGCTCTTTAGGGTGTGATCTTTTGGACAGACTTCATAACAAACTTTTTTAATAAAGACTCCTATGCTGGAATTACGAACAGAAATTTATGCGATCATTACAGCATAGCAACTTAAAAAAATAAAAGTTCAAGGAAAGGCTGTTATCCATAAGCTAAATACATCAGATAGGCTACATATCTATACTTTACAAAGACTGTCATGGGAGATGGTAGCATGAATGAGAATCATAAGGAAAGACTGTGGCTGACATCCTTTTTGGCTGCAATTGTTGCAACAATTGCTTTTTCGGTTTATATCACTGAGTATCAATATGGTGGTGATTCTTACTACATGAAGATTGATAGTCAGCCTATTATTTCAAACGTTGAAGTACCTGTTGGAATATCGATTCAAGGATACACTTACGAAGGAGCTGCTAAGAACGCACAGGGAAAAATAAAGAATCTCAAGTTAAAAACAGATGAGCACGATATAGGCCCGTTTAAATCAGGGCAAATCATTAAAATTACTGTTAATAAAACATATGGAATCGTTGATTACCAAAGAGTGACTAAAAAAGAGACACCACTAAGAGCACAATAGGGTGTACCCTAATGTAGCTAGCAAAATACCGCAAAAACACCTGTAACATATAAGTGTTCCGCAGATCATCGGAGAAGTAGGTAATTAAAAACGCGATAACCTGCATGTGGTTGTCGCGTTTTTAACGGGCACTGCACTAACGAATTTTGAGTATCACCAGAGTGGTATTCCTTTTCTTTTTCTAGGTGGTAACTTTAGTATTGCAATCTAGGCTAGTGCAAACGAATAATATAATCGCCGAATGCTATCCGCCATTAGTATCCGTCGTTGCTCAAGAAAACTTTCGTAGCTCGTGTAATCCATTGTCCTCAGTGACAACGGCATTGCGTTTTCCGAAAAGTTTTCAGCACTACCGTAATGCATAATATCTGGGTTAGACAAGTAATCCTTTGGCGCCTGATCAGAAATCTGTAGATTACGCGGTTGCGATAGAAATACGTAATTGGCAATTTGATTGTACTCGCTCTTACCAAAGCCGTGCTTAATCAGGTATGCTCTCGGGAAGATATGATGGACATTGCCCTCTTCCGTCAGTGCATCAACCAGAGATAAATCCCGCTCAAGCCAAAGATGACTTTGCTTGCGTACCTGCGACATTAAGAATACTCGCCACAGATTTGTAACCGCACTCGACGTGACCAAGTTTTTCGGTAACATGTCGGTCCAGAATTCATCCGTGAGATTCAATTTTTCCTGCATCGTGAGCACTGCTAATGGGTCACCGTTACGAAACATCTTAATGTCAGCTTCACTCTGCGTTTCCGAAGAGCCACTATACCGATGTGTCAAAATTGACAGCAAAATCCACCGGCGTACCACATTCTCAATTTGGCTATTGGATAAGCCAGTATGCATTTCCTGTTTGAGCAACAGATACAACGCGTAACCAAAGTTAAGGACACCGGTTCCCTGAATCTTGGTTCTATCACTGGTCACCACTCCCATTCCGCGTAGAATCATGACGAAGCGCTGGAAATTGCTCCTATCGGTCACGAGATTGATGCCTGCAGAGAGACGCATGTAAGTATCATCCATTGCTGCCTGCGTGTACTGTTTGGTGGTAAAGTCACGCCCTGAGACCAGACTAATCAAGTCTGAATGCTTACCACGATTGAACTTAACGTTGAGGATGATGTGGAAGATGTCACCAAACTCTGGTAAGTAAAGGTTGCTGTTTTCGTTAGCGGCCCAAGTCACCATTCGGTAATAGTCAGAGCCGGCAAATGGCGTGTCGTTGCTGGTAATATCGTCCAGCGCCGTCCCATCATGCAATAGCCGCGTAAAGTACTCCACCGTTTTACGCAACATGTCACCGTGATGTTCAGTGTCCGCCGACAGTTTAGACATGATGAAGTCAGCCGAGGAAAGCACAGTCCCCTTAGAGTTAATCCGGTTAAACACCTCGGTGACTGCATTAATACTCAAGCGGTGGGACAGTTGAATATTACCAATCTCGTTGTTGGCTAGCATCCGAACACTGTCAATCACGGCGGCAACTTTATTGACGTCATAGCCATTTTTGGAGGAAAACTTCGTGACAAAACCGAACGGATTAAAATCGTCCTTAAACAAAACGGCGATGTCATCAATCCACGCTGGATCTCTTGCAATCGCCGCCGTGCGGGTTGCAAATTCCTCGGTTTTAGGATTGAAGGCGATGCAGATTCGCTTCATTTCAAAACGCTTATCCATCACCTTTTCACCCGCAATGGCGGCACGTAAAGCGGTGACCCGCTGCTGACCATCAATCATTAGTGTCTTGCCACGAGCCTTGGTACCATCTTTTAACCGGACATCAGGGTTACTCCACGTAATAATGTAGCCAATTGGGAATCCGCGATAAAGGGAATCGATCAAGTCTCGCACCTTCGAGGACTTCCAAACAAACGGCCGCTGCAGCTCCGGTAAGCCGATTCTGCCTTCACCAATCCAATTGATGAGGTCACTAACTTTGTTGTTCTGGACTGAATAGTTCAACGTCTGCATGTGCTTTACTCCCTACTGATGGCAATTACACTCTGAATTTTACTTATACATAATTTTGGACGGCCGCTGTTGTGCAGGTTTGGTAACAATCATGACTGCCAGCAAGTGGCCTACAGTTATTGATCCGAATTCTTAAACTCCAACGCTCTCACATCCGCCTCTGCCGAGTCCATACGTGAATCCAGATCCGCCTGTTCCGCTTCAATATCGGTAATGCGCTCATTGTACCCTCTAAGCAACATAATCGCCTCGACCATTAACTCTTTATCGCTGAGCGCGAGCAAAATTTCTTTTTCGTGGCGAATCTTTTCTCTCTCAGCCCGAGCCTTTGTTTCAACCAGTTCCTGTTTCTGACGGACTTGCTCTTCACGGTACTGCCGGAATGCATCAACCTTGTCGTTGATCTTACTTTTGACATCATTAAGCATCTAAGGTTCTCTCCTCTGAACTCCACAACTTCTTGCTACCCATTTTGTGATGAGGCGAATGAGCCAGCACTCAAACGCAATCATAGCTGCTATGATACCGATTGATTTGATTTTACTGTCTGCTTGGCTTCTGCAGCGCTGGCGAATTTTTTTCTATATCGGATTGTGATAATCTTTGCCGCACTTTTACAATACTCACTCATTTTCTGTACCTCCATCCAAATTTTCCAGACCGATTAATGGTTGTGTCTACCACTACTAAAAATATTGCTCAAATTACCCTCCTGCTAGCACTCGAAATCGCGCGCATATATCTTAAATTCTCACATTTGCCAACAACAACTCATACTTTGACTGGCTACTGTCCGCCAACCGCACGTCCATCCGGCTCAACTGGCGCTTCCCAGTCAGTTCAATATTCTCCAAATCAAACTGGTCGGCGTAATAGCTGAAGTTTAACCAGAACAGGTTCACATCATGGCTGATTTCGACTATATCTTCATATAGCGGACTATCCCGATCGATGGTGCGCATATTCTGGGTCAGTTTACCGACAATTTTAGGTGTTAAGCCAGCCTCTTGGATTTTGTTCATAATCACTGTGCGATTAGCAGCGTTACGAACGCTTTCCTCAATCGCTTTGGCGGTTTGTTCCGCGACGCGATCTTTCAATGCACCAATCGCACCTTCAGACTGTCTCATCGCTTGATTATACTTAGCAACCTCACGCTCAAGAACCTGATGAAATAGAGCATCCAACTCGGAAACACTTAACTTTGCGGTACTTTCATCTAATTGGGACGTCCCATCGATGCCACTGTTCAATGCATCATGAAGTTGTTGCTCACCATTAGTCACGCTGTCGTTGTCCGCATTAGTGAGATCAACCACGATATTCTTGCTGGCTAGCAACGCCTGATTGACATCGTTAAAGGTTAATTGCAATACCGCAACACCATGCACCGTGCCCGAAGCAAAGCTAACCTTTGGAATAACAGGTTCCTTAGTGCGGACAATCGGTTCAATTTTCGCATCGTACATCCGGCGATTGGCGATTTGATACTGTTCCGAATGTTTTTCTGAACTCAGACCAGCCTTAACCACAGTCTTCTGGACAGTATCATCCAGCATCTTCTGAACAGCGTTACCTTTTGTCGCCTTAGCCTGCTTAAGAAAATTCATGTACTCTGCATTCGGTAATACCGCATTATCAAACTGCGTGTCTTCCATGGCACCTTCCATCTTTTTGTCCAAGCGCTCGTTCATCTTAAGCTCTGCATCAATGGTTTGATAGACGGGGAAGGTATAGACATAAATAGATTTTGTTTTTGAAACGTCACGCGGTCGATCAATCCGGCCAATTCGTTGCTCAAGTATCATTGGGTTGTATGGTAGATCAAGATTCATGATCACTTGCGCGTCCTGCAAGTTCTGCCCTGCTGAGATTGTATCCGTGCCAATCAGAAGATTGATTTCTTTGGGAGAATCAATCAAATCCACACGATTCTTGGACCGCGGTGAGAAGCGGTCCAGAATCTCTTTACGTGAAACTTCCTGTCCTCCAATAAAATTAGCTGCATCACCACCAGTAATCAGTCCAATCTTGTCCTTATTGAACTCAGGCATCCGCTTTAACTGAGTGAAGTAATACTCCGCAGTCGTCTTGAAGCTGGAGACTACAATCACCTTACGTCCCAGAGAGAGTTCTTTAAGTAAGTATTGCTTGACGCCTTCGAGTTTTTCATCACGGTTGGCGTAGGCTGATTCGAGATCCCGTAATAAGGGCTTTAAAATCGTTAAGTCCTGTGCCGTATCTTGCGACATCCTTGCGACAGCTCGCTTGGCAGTATGCTCATTTACAGATTGCACTTGTGCACTAATTCTATTGAAATAGCGATGTTTCTGCTGATTGGATCGTTCTTCACTTGGTAGCAAATCACTTGACTCGGTGTCATCCAGTCCGTTGTCAGGATCTTGTCCATAGAATGCTTCGCGCAGGCCCCCGATTTTCTGTTCATTATAATCATCTAATTTGTAGGCATTAGCTAGGAAAGTTCTCAAATACGGTGCTTGCTTGGTTGAATTTTTGATTCCATCCAACTGGCTAGACAGATTCTCTAACTTATTGACAATGCTGGTAAGAGAATCATGGTATGCCCTCCAGCTCGAATCGGCGCGCGCAGGCGATCTCCTGGCACGATTTTGTGACGGGGCAATTGCGCGGACGGGCTCAAAAAGAAGTGGTGAACGGCCAGGTGTCGTTGTTGCCAGAAACCTTGACACGAAGCGGTCCATAAATGCTCTACTTTGCCATTACATGTTCTAGTTTAGCTGTTGTTTGCTTTCTTCACTGACGAGCAAGTAGAATTCCTATAAGAACCTGTCTAGTATCTGCGGAATCTGGTAGAATTGTGGAAAACGGAGTGAGGAGTTTGTCATACCAGATTATCCAAGCAATATTTCTCGAGCGCACTTTGCGTTAATACAACCTGATTTAGAAAACTTCCACAAGCATACAAGACCGCGTCGTTATGATCTTTATGACGTATTCAATGCCATCCTTTACTCGCTTACTACAGGGTCTCAATGACGTGAATTACCGCACGATTTCCCGGAATGGCACACTGTCTACCGCTATTACAAAATTTGGTCAACTAAAGCTGAGCCTACGGCTGATTCTTTATTGGAA
>OBZN01000561.1_pt1 | contig 10536 bp, 8 predicted proteins | sample 1476951 | NCBI WGS metagenome assembly OBZN01 (sample SAMEA2580246, study PRJEB22360) | human gut metagenome | biome: human gut; feature: human-associated habitat; material: faeces | place: Denmark | collected 2008/2010
TTTTTACTTGGCTGTTCTTATTACTTGATGCAGGGCAGCTTTTTCACAACCTCTTCACTAAACAGTGTTCAATCAGCTGACCCTCGGTATTAGCTCAAAAAACGGCAAAATATGAGGAACTATTTTGCCGTTTGTTTCTCTAATACTCAGGTCAAAACGCTGATTTCACAACCTCTTTTTATTTACGTTCTATTTCATTCATTTTCCGAAGCAAATCGAGCTGCTTGTATGCCCGCTTGTCGCCCAAAAATAATGATCTCCGCAACTGAATTTCCACCGATCCGGTTGTTTCCATGTAAGCCACCTGTGACTTCACCAGCAGCATATAACCCCCTAATTGGCTGGTTTTCTTTATCTAATACTTCAGTGTTCGTATTGATTTTCACACCGCCCATCGTGTAATGGATTCCTGGTGCGATTTTGATCGCATAATAATTCGGAGACGATAAGTCATGTTCCATGGCTGTGGCACGGTTGAATTGAGCATCTTTTTTCTCCGCAACATCCGTATTCCATCCATCAACTGTTTTTGCTAGTGTTTCTTTTGGTAAATCGATTTTTTCTGCTAATTCTTCCATTGTCTTTCCAGTTGTGACATATCCTTTTTGGTCATAAAATTCAATAGCTGTGGCACGATCACGCACGCCTTGGTCAAAAATCAAATAAGCTGATTTTTCAGGCAATGCTGTAATTGCTGCAGATACTTTATCCCTTGTATCCATTTCATTGACAAATCTTTTCCCCTCTTGATCGACCAAGATTGCTCCTTCTCCGCGAACAACCTCACCAATCAAGACCCCCTCATCCTGCTGCACAGTTGGATGAATTTGTATTTTATCCATATCAACGGTTTGTCCACCTAATTTTTCAATCATGGTGATACCATCTCCAGTTGATCCTTCTTGATTTGTCGTAATATAATCAGCTAAATCGGGACGATATTTTTCAATAAATTCTTTGCTGGCACCAAAACCGCCTGTGGTAACTACGATTGCTTTTCCGGTGACCTCTTTTGGTTCTTCTCCTTGAACATGTACAGTCACTTCATTGACCGTTTCCCCATTTTTCTTAATGTCTGTCACATCTGCGTTGACAAAAATAGGGATTTCCCGCTCATGGACGTTATTCAATAACCCCTCCACTAAGTATCCACCAATAGCCGAGCCATCAGACGGACGATGTGTCCTCTTTTCACTCATCCCTCCAGTGATCGTTAAGTTGTCCAGTTTGATACCGTTTTGATCTAGCCAATCGACCGCATCAGCAGAGTGATCGACAAAGTATCGAAGCATTTCTTTATCATTCGTTCCTCCACCACCTTTTAGCGTTTCTTCATAGAAGGCATCATTCGAGTCTTTGATTCCTTCTTCTTTTTGAAATTTTGTTTCTGAAGCATTCATACCGCTTGATGATTTAGATGTGTTTCCTCCGGCAACAGGCATCTTTTCCAAAATTACTGGATTCAACCCAGCATCTTTTGCTTCGATAGCTGCTGCCATCCCTGCACCACCAGCTCCAATAATCACGACATCATAAGATTCTTTCATTTCTTTTGGATCTGTATATACTTGTTCAGAAGCGCCTGATGATACTTCGGCAGATTCCTTCGTACTAGAACTTGTCTGCGCTGTATTTTTCTGATCTGCGCCGCATGCGCTCATAGCAAGAAGTGCAACGGCTGTTAATAAACCAGCAACTAATTTTTTCATTTGTATCCCCCTTTTCTCCTTATACTATATTAAGTGATTTTTTTCACAATATCAACTCTGTTTTTCTTTAAGTCATATAGCTTTGGTAAACACACGCTTCTTAGTATAATTAAGGATATACATGAAGGAGTTATTTTATGAATCATTTGAAAACCTTTTTTACGAACAGTACAAAAACTGCTGGCAGAATCACAAATGGAATCTATATTTTATTACGTATCATCGTTGTTATTATGTTGGCTGATCAGATTTGGAACCAACATTGGGGAAATACGATGCTTTTATTATTGACACTGATTTTGTTTGAAATTCCTTATTTCCTAGAAAAGATATTAAAGATACAGATTCCAAATATGCTAGAAATCATTTTGTTATCTTTTATTTTTAGTTCAACAGTTTTAGGAGAGTTAAGTGATTTTTATGGCTATTTTTCAATGTGGGATACTTTTCTACATGCATTCAGCGGATTTTTAGCTGGGGGTGTCGGCTTTTCCCTTGTTTATTTGCTCAATAAAAATACAAAAACCATGAACTTGACTCCTTTATTACTAGCAGTTGTTTCCTTCTGTTTTTCGATGACAGTTGGTGTTATGTGGGAGTTTGTGGAATTTTCAGCAGATAAATTACTGCAATTCGATATGCAAAAAGATACGATCATCCAGCAAATCAATAGTGTGGAGTTAAGTAAAGACGGAAACACTGTCTATCATGTTCCAGATATCACTCGGACAATCATTGAAAGTCAAAATGCAGATGGTAAAACAGATAAAACAATCATCCAAAATGGTTACTTAGACGTGGGAATCATGGATACTATGAAGGATTTATTTGTTAATTTTATTGGAGCAGTTGTTACCTCTATAGTCGAAACGATTACCAAAAATTTACGTTCATCAAGAATTTTATTCCTAAAAAAATCAAACGATAAAACATGCTAAAAAACAAGAGAAGGGGCAGTGACAATACTTTTGTCACTGCCCCTTCTTTTTTGAATGTATGGCATGCCATTAGTTATCCGATAGTATTAACTCAAAAAAGTAAGATATGAGGAATGACTATTTCGTTTTTTATCCCAATACTGAGGACTTATTTCACCATTTCGTTATTTATCTAATTTACTTAAAACCTGCATAACTTTTTCATAATCTGGATTAGGTGTGCCGTCTAGATTTTCAGCAATAAAAGTAAAACCCATTTTTTTATAAAGAGCAATCGCCTGATGGCTCCATGTCTGTGTGTGAAGATAGATTGGTCCGTCCGTATGGAGGGTAGGAAATTCTTGCAAGACTCTGGCAGTCAATGCTTTTGCGAGCCCTTTTCCTTGGTAATCTGGTTTCACTGCTAACCAATGAAAAACCGGATACACTTGCTCTCTTGATTTTTTTCGCCAAGCGGTACAGGTTGCTACTTTTTCTCCTTTTTTTGTCTCTACAAAAAACATCCTTCTTTCAAGTTCTTCAGGATAAGGAGCAAAGTTTTGTTGAAAATACTCAAGTGCTTCATCTGTCGTTTGAAATTCCCCAACGGAAGTCTCAATCTCCGCCCAAGCAGATTCATCTTCTTTTTGATAAAATCGAAATTCAAAACCTTCCGCTAAAGGCGTGATTGGAACATTTTGTTGAAGTGGTCTTGTCATCCAGATTTCTGCGTAAGGTAACGTTTTATCTAACATTTTTCTATCCCTCCTCGTCTCCATTATGCCAAATAACATATGACTCAGCTACTTATTTGACTATAACAGATAGAGATATAAATCAGAACCAGTCATCTGCGCCAAATTCATTTCGATTAGCGTATACCCATGTTCCTGCCATACCTCGCATGAAATCTCCTAAAGCAGAAGAAGGAATACCTCCACCAGGTGCGGGTGTTCCCGGACTAGGAAGTGGTACTTGCGGCTGCAGATGCTCATCGGTGGAATCAATAGTTGACAAGCGTTTTTTCTTCGTTTCCTTCTGGTCATCTGATTCATTCTGATCTGCCGACTGTTTAGCAACAAATTCTTTTTCTGATTGTTGTTTTATTTTAGGCTCTAAAATTTCATTTTCCAATCCAGAAACTTGTGGGGCCAAATGAGCTTCTTGCCTTATCGTTTTATTAGATTCTGAGATTTTTCTAGATATTCTTGCTGGCTGTAAATTTCTTGTTTGCTTTGCTTCCCCTGTTGGAGAAACTGCATGAGCCATTTGTTGTTTTTTTTCTGACAAGTTTTCTTCTTGTTTTTTTTGTTCTTTTTGTCTTATCTGTTTTTTTAATGGTAAAACGTGTAAAAGCGACTGAGCATGGAGTTCTTGGAGTGAATACGGGTCATGATAACTATACATAATCGTAAAATCACCTGTTTGTTTGGTCAAATAACCATCCTCCAATGGTACTTCATTGATTGTAACCGATACATCCTTTAACGGTACGGGTTTATCTAAGGAATTTGTTGCTGATTGGATCAACTCTTCTTTGTTTATTTTTTCGTTTGGATGAACAATAAGATCATGGCCTTCTAATGAACGATTGTCTGGTATATAAACATAAGTAAAGGTAATTTCCCCTCCTGATTGCTTCCTGTTATTCATCAGTTCTGAGTGAAGTACTTCAAGGATCTCCGACCAGTGACTTTTTCTGTCTAATCCGTTTGCTTGCATCCAATCAGAAATAGAAGTGACTTTTCCGTCTTGTTCATAAGTCGATAAATCTATATTTGGCACTCGATCAGAAAATTCAGCAGGTAGGCGCAAATCAGGAATACGATTTACACTACTCATATGTGTTTCTGCTTGAAGTTCTTTATTTGTTTGACTATCTATAAAATGAGTGATGACAGTCGATGAAGCAGCAGATGCTTCTACATAAACTACAGCTGTTGTTTCTGCCACATTTGATGTTTTCGAGTCTATATAAGTTAATACAACGGGATATTCTCCCGGAGTTGTAGTATCTACTGTCCCGTTCATTTTGATTTCTTCTTTATTTCCTGAAGTTCCATCGCTTTTTGTTACATATTCAACAAGATCTTTAGGGGCGTAACTCTCTCCTGTTCTTAAGTGAAGATCTTTTCCTTTGATAGCTGTTTGATCAGCACGAACATGGATCACAGCAGATGCAGTCATTGTTTTTAAAGCAATTGGATCAAAATAGGACAAGGAAATAGTAGATGTTCCTGTATTAGTCGTATCCACGATATTCCCATTGTTTGAAATTACTTTGGACATATCTCCTTGTGTTCCATCTGCGTTCTTCAGCCTTTCTACCAGATCAGATATCGAAACTTTTGTCCCTGCCAGAACATCGATTTTCTTTCCTTCAAACTGTGAATAATCTTTTTCATATACATAAGAAACTTGTGCGCTTCCACCGTTCTTTATATCTGTCAAAGCATGATTCAAAATATCAGTGATCTGTTTTAACTGATCACCTTTTGTAGGATCAGTCATATCGGAAAAGATAGAAAGCGGCACACTGCTTCCGGTTTCCGATGTCCATAATGTTTTGTTAGGAATTAACCAGTAGTGGTTTATCGTTGGAGGATAACTGACTTTATTATAGGAAGTCAATGCAGGAAGTAGCTGTTTTCCATTTGCATCAGTGAAAGTATGAGTAATAGTGATAGGGGAATCAGTGGTCTCAGAAACAGAGGTACGTACGACCTTGATGGTTTGTGCCGTTGCCTGAACGGGTACATGCATATAGACACCTACAGATAAACTGATCAGCATCGTGCGCATCATAAACTTAACGTAGTGTTTTTCAGAACACGACCGTTCCTTATCTAAACGACAAGCGTGTTTATTTAGTTGTTTTGAACGTCTTTTTGAACACATTTATTCTTAGTCCTCCCTACTCTTGTCTAAACATGAAGTAGTAATTTTCATAAGATGATTTCATTATATAAATAAAATCAAAAGAAGATGGACTATTAGGAGAGTATTTTTTTTGATTTTTTATTGTTTCAAGAAAATCGGAATAATAACTTATGTAATTTTTAATTTTGTTAAGTAATATATCTAGTTATATCTAGTTACCTTTTCTTTGAAAAAAACATAAATCAGCTAATAAATATGTGAGACAAAGCTGCCATCCATAAATACTAGCTGATTTTTTCAGTTAAATGTCTATTTTTTTCTCTGATGATGATATTTCCAAAATATTCCCAGTCATCTGGAGTCGGTGGATTTTTCCAAATTATCTGTTCTTTATTAAATTTTTCAAGTAAACAATCAGATAAATAAATATTCGTACGAGAAGTGATTCGACTCTCAATCACAATATTGTAATTTTTAAATCCTTTCACTTGAGAAATAATGTAATCGGTATAAGCAGATCCTTGCGAAAAATCAATACAGACATGAATCGGTGCTTCAAAATATGATACCGGACAAATACCGACCAATAAAAAGAGATAATCATAAAATAAGCGAATCATGAAACGTTCATCTTTTCCCAAGAAATAGCGTTTATTCTCTTGTATGACCTTTTGGATTGCTGTACTGAATATTGGATACGTCTCGAAGAAAAACTGTAGCTGCTTTTTAGACGTAAAGCTAGTCATCTCAAAGTCGAATATCCAATTTTTTCGATTGACATGCATCATACCCATACGAAGTTCTTTTCGTATATATAGTCTTTCTTCTTCAGAGATTTCAATCGAAAATGGTAATTGATCAATCAATTCCACTGACATTTTTTGACTAATCATGTGGATATCATGAAAATGAGCTTCCGCAAGTCCAAATGCGCCATCTAATTCAAATTCTTCTTCCGTGATCAAAAACAACATGATATAAGAAATCTCATCAATGATCTGCTCTTTAGGGATATGAAAAAAAGAAATATGTGATAAATCCTTGATGATCTTCATTCCTTCTGAGCTCTTAAAGTATTCATCTGAAAAGAAACGTTTTCCGATTGGTTGATTCCCATAGGCCCTCAACAAACTAATAGTGGTTAGCAAATTGAATTTGATTCGTTTTGTTGCAGACAGTTTTAAATTGAACAGATATTCAAAATATTGCACGATACTCTTTGCTTCATTCATGGCGCTTTCTCTAAATGGCATAGAAAAACCATTAAAGACCCCGAAATATACCCCAAATAATACGTTCCGTATGTTTATTTCTTCCCCAACTAATATGTTTTTCTTTAACTTTATTTGATGCTGTTCAAGAAAAGAGACTAATTCTCTTCTTTTTACATAGGCTCTTGATATGCTTAAAAAATGATTCTCTGCAAATTTTTCGATCGTTACTTTTGAATCCACGATCTCCGTTAACAGTCGAGCAATTTTTGATCGTTGAAAGTAGATTCTTCTTAAATTTTTGATATCCGTCAAATTCAGACGTTCGACATGGATCTCTGCTTCTTCTGAAATTTGGATCTCTGGCTTTGTTTTGAATTCAGTAAATTCTTTATTTAATTCTATGATATAATTTCTTGTTTTAAATTTAGACAAACCTAATGTTTCATATAACTTAGGTAGCACTACATAATTCTTTTTCTCAAATTCTAAATATCTAGCTAGCAGCAGTTTTTCTCTATCTTCCTCTTCTATAAGGTAATCCAACTTCATATCCTACACCTCAAAAAATGCCTCATACCAATTACTTGATATGCAGATGAAAGTTCATCTTTTCACCTATACTGATTTTATGATGGATTATGCTTGTTTTTTCATCAGTTATTCTCATTTTTTATCTTTTTTTTGAGAATATTGCAAAAAATGGAAAAATTTATGAGGAAATATTCTATATTTTTTGTTTTATTGTGTTAAAATGTACAAGATTTGCGCCATTTGCGTAAACAACCACAAAAAAGAGCAGGGCGGCCACCGTCCTGCTCTTTTACTTATTTTAAGTTCCATTACTTATTAATTGGCTAAACTTCTGCTTGTTTCTGATATTGCTTGTTTTTCTCCAATGATCCGCACTTCTGTTTCTAAAGACACATCAAATTTTTCTTTGATTACTTCTTGGATGTGCGCAATCAATTCAATATAATCTGTCGCTGTCGCATGATCAATATTGACGATGAATCCAGCATGTTTTTCAGAGACTTGTGCACCGCCCCATTTCAGGCCTTGCAATCCTGCTTGTTGGATCAGCTGACCTGTATAGTGTCCTACTGGGCGCTTAAAGACACTTCCGCATGAAGGGTATTCTAATGGCTGTTTTGATTGACGCAATTCGGTCAACTCATCCATTCTTGCTTTGATTGCTTCATAATCCCCTGTTTGCAAACTGAATCGAGCTTCCAATACGATAGCACGTAATTCTTGGACTTTACTGTGACGATAAGAAAATACCATTTCGTCTTTTGTCAAAGTTTTCAATGTTCCATCTTCAAGCAAAAGATCCACTTCAGCAAAAACATCTTTGATCTCTCCGCCATACGCACCTGCATTCATATAAACCGCTCCACCGACACTTCCCGGGATGCCGCAAGCAAATTCAAATCCAGTCAATGATTCTGCCAAAGCTGCATAAGTCGTATCAATCAGTGAGGCACCTGCTTCCGCAATGACCATCGTTCCTTTGACATGAATCTGTTTCATTTCAGTCAGCATGATGACTACACCGCGAATCCCGCCATCTTGAACGATCAGATTGCTTGCATTTCCTAATACCATCCAAGGTATATCATGGATTCGGCAATAATCGATGATTTGCTTTACTTCGTCTTGCTTTTTCGGGAATGCAAGGACATCAGCTGGTCCGCCTGTTTTCGTAAACGTATAGTTCATCAATGGTTCATCAAACAATAAAGTAATCGTGGCTAAGCTTTCAACTATTTCTTCTTTATTCACTGAGGATTTTCCTTTCTTTTCTCAAACGTCCTCATTATTCTATCACGCTTAATACAATCTTGCCAGTCTTGTTCAAAGTTGATGACGGTAGTGATCTTTAAGCACTTCCTCACATAATTCATGACTTCTTACAACTTCTTTTTGTTTAAGCATTTCTGTTTCCGATTTACCTAAACGGATCTGAGAAAAGAAGGCCTCTACCATTGGCTCAAACCCGCGTTTGACTAGCGTGTTTGTCCAGTCGCCAAATTCTTTCACTTTTTTTCCATCAGCATCTTGAATGACAAGCTGGGTCAGATCGTTTACTTCATAAGTACCATTTTTACTTGTTACTTGATATTTTTCTATATTAGCGCCACTTGCTAAATCCATCGTTAAAATAGCCGTTTGATTTTGTGTTTCTAATTGTAAAATGGCATATTCCAAAAATTCTTTTGTTTCTCTTATCTGGTATTTTGTTCTCAAAATGGGTTCATCCAATAAATACACCGCTGTATCAATAAGATGTAAAAACAAATCATAAAGGACGAATTCTGTCGTTTCTTTTGCCGCTATTCGATTTTTTTGCAGGTGGATCAACCGCTTATCTGGGATACATTTCAATTCTTCTACCATAGGAGCAAAGCGCCGGTTGAAACCGATCATCAAAATTTTTTGGTTCTTATCAGCTAATTCTTGCAATTCACGAACTTCATTTAGATGGACACTCAGTGGTTTGTCAATATAAACATGGATACCATTTTCTAGACATTTTTTGGCTAATTCATAATGTACTTTTGTTGCTGCGTGGATCATACATGCTTCGATTTTTTCTTCTAAAAGCTCATCGATCGTTTCATATAGATGTTGGAACCCGTACTCTTTTTGAATTCTTTCTTTTGTTTCTTTATTTCTTGTTGCAAAATAAAAATCAAGTGTTCCTTGTTTTTTCGCATAAGTTGGTAAATATGCTTTTTCTGCGATATTCCCTACACCGATTACACCAATCTTCATCGACTTTCCTCCTGGATCATTTAGTTACTTTCATCTTACACCATTTTTTACTAAAATGAGGTACAATAGTATCGCAAAGGTAAGGAAATTAATTCGAAGGAGTGTGCTTTTATTGAAATTTATCTCTTGGAACGTAAACGGGCTTCGTGCCATCGTAAATAAAAATTTTTTAGAAGTTTTTCATGAGTTAGACGCCGATTTTTTCTGTCTGCAGGAAACGAAACTCCAAGCAGGACAAATTGATTTAGATCTTCCAGGTTATTATCAATATTGGAATTACGCAGAACGAAAAGGCTATTCCGGCACAGCGATTTTTGCTAAAAAACCAGCATTGAATGCCACTTACGGAATGGGTATCGATATCCATGATACAGAAGGCCGTCTGATTACTTTGGAATATTCCGATTTCTTTCTTGTAACCTGTTACACGCCAAATTCTCAAAGCGAATTAAAACGTTTAGATTACCGATTAGAATGGGAAGAAGCCTTTTATAATTATTTGGAAAATCTAAAAAAACAAAAACCAGTCATCGTGTGTGGGGATCTAAATGTCGCTCATCAAAAGATTGATTTGAAAAACTGGAAAACGAATCAAAAAAATGCTGGATTCACTCCAGAAGAAAGAGCGGCTCTTTCTCGACTGTTGGATAACGGGTTTATCGATACATTCCGTTATTTTTATCCAACCCAGGAAGGTGTCTACTCTTGGTGGAACTACCGATTCAATTCAAGAAAAAACAATGCTGGTTGGCGGATCGATTACTTTTTGACGAGCAAAGATTTAGAGCCAAGACTAGCTGATGCCAAGATCCATACGGACATTATGGGCAGTGATCATTGTCCAGTAGAATTAGATTTGAAATAAAGAGGATGTGAAAAAGTCGTTTAGTTTCGAGTATTAAGAAAAATTTTGTGAAAATGGCTTTCCACATTTTGCATAAATTTGGCTTAATACCGAGAAACTGGCTTTTGAACACCGTTTATCGAGAGGTTGTGAAAAAGCTGTCCTGCATCAAGTAATAAGAACAGCCAAACAAAAAT
>OBZN01000562.1_pt1 | contig 10528 bp, 9 predicted proteins | sample 1476951 | NCBI WGS metagenome assembly OBZN01 (sample SAMEA2580246, study PRJEB22360) | human gut metagenome | biome: human gut; feature: human-associated habitat; material: faeces | place: Denmark | collected 2008/2010
TAGAAGAGCTGCCAGAGCAGAACGACGTAAAAAAATGGAACAAGCTACAAAAGAAAAAAAGGAAAAATAACAGAAAAAATATAATGAATAATTCTCTGAAGTTTAAAAATATTTATTGCAGAGAAAAATAAAACGCATACTTGCAATTTTCTTGAAAATTATGCGTTTTTCTCAAGAAAAATACGAGCAGATCAGCCTTTAAAATTAAAACATATGATATACTAGAGAGGAAATCTCAAAAGAGAAGAGAGGCTTTTTATGTCATTTCAAATCGGGGAACTTTTTAATTTGGACTATTGGCAGCAAATGTTTTCCGGTGACTTGTTCTCTCTGAATTTTTTGGTGAACATACTTGATATTCTGGTTGTCTGGTATCTTGTATACAAACTGATCCAACTGCTGCGAGGCACAAAAGCGATTCAGCTTCTGAAAGGTGTAGCTATTTTTATTGTTATCCGAATCGTAGCGGAAATCATTGGTCTGCACACCTTGTCTTGGCTGATGAACCAAGTCATTACGTACGGGGTGATAGCTGCTATCGTGATTTTTCAGCCGGAAATCCGGAGAGGACTGGAACATCTTGGACGCAGTTCGCTTTTCAAACAATCAAAAAGCGAACAGCAGGAAGATGAGAAGATGATCTTGTCTTTTGACAAAGCCATCCAATATATGTCCAAGCGAAAAATCGGTGCGTTGATCACTATCGAACGTCATACTGGATTAGATGAGTATATTGAGACAGGGATTGCTTTAGATGCAGATATCACTGGGGAGCTGCTGATCAATATCTTTATTCCTAATACACCGCTGCATGACGGTGCAGTTATTGTAAAAGAAGGAAAGATCGCAGTAGCAAGCGCCTATCTTCCTCTATCAGAAAGTATGTTGATCCCTAAAGAATTCGGGACTCGACACCGGGCAGCTGTCGGTATAAGCGAAGTCAGTGACGCGATTACCATCGTTGTCTCTGAAGAAACCGGGGACGTCAGCATCACGTTAGATAATGAACTGATGGCTGGCTTATCCCAGCAAGAATATTTGGCAATCTTGCGTAGAGAACTAATTGCTGAAGAGAAAACAAAAAACAAGAAAAACGTGATTCAATCTTTCCTAGACGGTATGACTAAGGGAGGGGATCGCAAATGATCTCAAAAGAGAAACGGACAAGCATTCTTTACAGTTTTATTGCATTGCTGTTCAGTATTGCGCTGTACTTCAATGCAAATGGCCAGTCCGTTCCAAATACGCTTTCTGGAAATGAAGCGTATAATCAAACAGTTACGGGGGTGCCGATCAAGATTTCTTATGATTCAAAGCGCTACTATATCCATGGATATGAAAATGCAGTGACTGTCAAACTTTCCAGTGCAAACCGAGTTCAGTTGAATGCAGAGGCAAACGAAGATACACGGATGTTCCGCGTCACAGCAGATATCACTAAGCTGGGCGAAGGAACACATGAAGTTCCGCTAAAAATTCAAAATTTGAGCAGTGCTGTCACAGCAAAGATCGAACCATCGACTATTACAGTAACGGTTGAGAAAAAGGTAATAAAAGATTTCGATGTGGAAACGTTGATTCCTTCAACGTTCACACCATCTGGATATGAACTTGATGATACTTCCGTTAGTCCTAAAAAAGTCTCTATCACTACAGGTGACAAAACATTGGCAGAAATCAAACGAGTAGTAGCTGATGTGGACGCTTCGATGGTCACAGATGATGGGATTAATAGTGAGGTCCCAATACAGGCGCTGAATGCAGCAGGGGAAGTATTAAGTATCGTCTCTGATCCAGTGCAAGTAACAGTGAGAGCTGATTCGATCAAGCCAAGCAAGTCGGTACGACTTTATGGGATACAGCAAGGAACACCAGCTGCCGGGGTAGAAAGCTATGATTTCAGTTTTTCAAAACTGGAAGCAGAAGTAAGCGGCTCTAGCGATTTGCTTGCATCGATCGGTGACAGTATTGCTGTACCGATCAATGTCTCAGGTATCAATCATCGAACAACTCGTAAAATTGAAATACCAGTAGAAGAGGGGTTAAGTATCAAGCCCGAATCAGTTAGTGTGGAGATTACACCCGTGTTGCAAACGTCAAGCAGTAGCTCTGCTTCGACGAGCAGTCGGACACAAGAAAATACAAGTACGAGTAGAAGTATTTCATCTGCTGATTCAGGAACGGAACCATCGACAACAACCATTTCTTCCAGTTCGGAATCTGGGACAAGCAGCTCGACCACAAGTACAGAAGAAACATCAGAAACAAGCGAATCAACACAAATGAGCAGAACAAATTCCTCAGAAAATTAAGTTAAAGGAGTAATTTTACAACTATGGGTAAATATTTTGGAACAGACGGCGTACGCGGTGAAGCCAACAAGGAACTTACGCCAGAACTTGCATTTAAGCTGGGACGGTGCGGAGGTTATGTCCTAAGCCAGCATGAAGAAGAAGGAAAACGCCCACGCGTGTTAGTAGGGCGGGATACAAGAATCTCAGGTCAAATGTTAGAAGAAGCGCTGATTTCAGGACTTTTATCGGTGGGTATCGAAGTGTTCCAGCTAGGTGTGATCTCTACACCAGGTGTTGCTTATCTGACACGTTTGCAAAAAGCAAGCGCAGGGGTCATGATTTCTGCTTCTCATAATCCAGCACAAGATAATGGAATCAAATTTTTCGGTGCAGATGGTTTTAAACTAGTAGATGACCAAGAGCTAGAAATTGAAGCATTATTAGATGCTGAAGTGGATGAATTGCCTCGTCCATCAGCTGAAGGATTGGGAACTGTAGAAGAATTTCCAGAAGGCTTATTGAAATATTCTCAATTCCTTGTACAAACGATCAACGGTGACCTTTCCGGTTTGACCATTTGTGTCGATGCAGCAAACGGAGCAACTTCAACAAGTGTTAATCGTTTGTTTGCCGATCTTGAAACAGATTTTTATACAATGGGCACAAATCCAGACGGGTTAAATATCAATGACGGCGTAGGCTCTACCCATCCAGAACGTTTAGCTGAGATGGTCGTTGAAAAAGGAGCAGATGCTGGACTAGCTTTCGATGGCGATGGCGATCGTATTATTGCGGTGGATGAACTTGGAAACATTGTCGACGGTGATAAAATCATGTTTATCTGTGCTAAATACTTGGCAGAAAAAAATCGATTGAAAAAAGATACGATCGTTACGACTGTCATGAGTAACTTAGGATTCCACAAAGCGGTGGAAGGAATCGGTTTGAAAGATGTCGTTACACAAGTTGGTGATCGTTACGTTGTAGAAGAAATGCGCAAAAACGATTATAACTTTGGCGGCGAGCAGTCTGGGCACATGATTTTCTTAGATTTTAACACAACTGGAGATGGGATGCTTTCAGGAATTCAGTTACTGAATATCATGAAACAGACAGGTAAGAAATTATCAGAGCTTGCAGCAGAGGTAACAATCTATCCGCAAAAATTAGTGAATATCCGCGTAAGTGATAAAAACGGTGCGATGGATGTTCCGGCAATCAAAAAAGTGATTGAAGAGGCAGAAGCTGAAATGGGATCAGAAGGAAGAATCCTAGTTCGTCCTTCCGGTACAGAACCATTACTTCGAGTGATGGCAGAAGCGCCTACTGATGAGAAAGTTAATTACTATGTCGATAAAATCGCGGCAGTAGTCAAAGAAGAAATTGGACTGGATTAAGAGATATTTTCATAAAAAATAAAAGAACAAGGACCAGTGTCAGATGTCTGACACTGGTCCTTGTTCTTTTATTATTCTACTGTCACTGATTTCGCTAAATTACGTGGTTTGTCAACGTCGAATCCCCGTAATAGCGTTGCGTAATATGCAAGTAATTGAGTCGGTACGACTGTGGTTAGAGTAGTTAGATAAGGGTGGACAGTTGGTAGCACCAGCTGGTCACTTTCCTTTTCTAATCCCTCTGAGACAATAACTAGTGTTTTAGCGCCACGGCTTTCGACTTCTTTCAGGTTTCCTCGAGTATGCGCACCAGTCACTTCTTCACTGATGATTCCGATCACTGGTGTTCCTTCTTCGATCAAAGCAATCGTTCCATGTTTCAATTCGCCAGCGGCAAAACCTTCTGCCTGGATATAACTGATTTCTTTCAATTTCAAAGCAGCTTCAAGAGAAACGTTGTAGTCAGCACCACGTCCAATGTAAAAGGCATTTCTTGTATCGCTGAGATATACTTCTGCCAACTCTTCTAAATAATCTTTTTGGGCGATGACCGATTCCATCGCATTAGCAACTAAACTCAATTCATGAGTGATATCGAATACAAGAGAAGTTTCAAATTCTTTTTTATCACCGATAGCTTTGGCTAATAAAGTTAGTACAGCTATTTGTGCAGTATAAGCTTTCGTTGATGCTACTGCGATTTCGGGTCCAGCATGCAATAGCAGTGTAAAGGATGCTTCCCGCGAAAGAGTAGAACCAGCAACATTTGTAATCGTAAGTGAAGGGTAGCCGAGACGGTTGATTTTTACCAGCACTTGGCGGCTGTCTGCTGTTTCGCCACTTTGACTCAAGAAAATAAAGAATGGTTTTTTTGAAAGAAGAGGTGTGTTATAGCCAAATTCACTGGCTAAATGAACCTCAACAGGAATCTGTGTCAATTTTTCCAAAGTCTGTTTACCTGCTAACCCCGCATGGTAACTAGTTCCGCAAGCAACGATATAGATTCGATCGCTATCAGACAATGTATCGACCAGCTTTTGATCAAGAGAGACACGATTGTCTTCTGTTACGTATTTTTGAGCGATACGACGCATGATAATAGGCTGTTCGTCGATTTCTTTCAGCATATAAAAAGGATAGGTACCTTTCTCGATATCTGAAGCATCTACTTGTGCTTCGAATGAAGAACGTTCTACGATGTCACCTGCAAAATTTTGAATAATAACTTTTTCTGATGTGACGGTAACCATCTCTTCATCTTCAATCTCAACGAATTCCTTCGTATGAGCAAGCATAGCCATTGCATCGCTGGCAATCACATTGAATCCATCGCCGAGTCCGATTAATAGTGGACTTTTATTTTTAGCGACGTAAATAACATCAGGTGCTGTCCGATCAATCAAAGCGAAAGCGTAAGAACCTTTGATGACCCGCAAAGCTTTTAAAAACGCCTCTTGCGTTGTAGTATCCTTCGCGAAAGTTTCAATTAGATGAGCGATAATCTCAGTATCGGTCTCACCAATAAAGTGGTCATTTGCTAAATAAGCAATTTTAAGTTCTTCAAAGTTTTCGATTACGCCGTTGTGAACGAGCACGAAGCGTCCACTTTGGGAAGTATGTGGATGGGCGTTTTCTTCAGAAGGTTGCCCGTGAGTTGCCCATCGTGTATGACCAATACCTATATTTCCTGTAGTATCAATATTTATTTTGTTTTTCAAATTTTGAATTCTGCCTTGTGCTTTGACCAGATAATCAGTTGTGCCATCTGAGACAAAGATACCAGCTGAATCATAACCACGGTATTCTAATTTTTCTAGACCGTCAATCAATCCTGGTGTTACATTTTTTAATCCAATCATTCCAACAATTCCGCACATAAAAAACATCCTACTTTCTATAATGAATTCGTATGAATGCTTCCAGCTGCAGGAAAATCCTTTTGTTTTATCTTTGCAGACATTTTTTGTGGATTTTCTGTAGAGTGCAGTCCCTAGGGCCATCCGCCGAATCTTTCGATAAACCCTCTCCTCGTCATCTGTTTACACAGACCTGGCGCTATCCTAAAAGGTATAACTATCCTCCTTTTTGTTTTTTATCTGGAAACATTTAAAATCATAACCTTTTGCGAATGTTCTTGTCAACAAAAAAAGAATAAAAAATAAATTGGTATATATCAAATTCTTTGTCAAATGTCCTTTTTATGTCAAAAAATAATGGGTTTTTATCTATCATCTTTTTCAGGAGTTCGGTACAATAGAAAGTAATCGGATAGAGGAGGAGTAAAAATGGATTCAAAAATTGAGATCATGACACTGGGAATGTTAAAAAAACAATTGTCCAAATTCGAAGCATCAGCTGGTGTATCAGATGATACGAAAATATTTTTAGATACTGGCTGGGGGGGCATCCCAGAAAACGCACCCGATAAACTAGCTGTTGCTCAAGCTCGTGAGTTTACGGTAGAAGATGAATTGACAAAAGAGTCGTTTTCCGGGTATGCGCGGGAAGAAAAAGCAGAGCGGTTCGACACTTCTGAGCAGTCAGAAACTGTGATCGTCATAAAAAACTTGTATTAGAAAGGAGAAAGAATGAATAAAAGACGTTGGGCAGCAGTTCTGATTGCTGCAGGATTATTTGTGGTTTCGTTAGTTTCAGCTAGTTTGACTAAGCCTCAGGAAAACGATCAAATTGAGGGATTGAACAGTTGGTTATATGGGGATGAAGAACTAGCTCCAAATGTGTTGGAAGAGGGAGACAGTACGCAAAAAATCGTAAAATTATCAGTAGATGGAACGATTGCTGCGGGAGGGTCTTCAGGTTTATTTGCTTCTGAAGGTTACAATCATAAAAATTTTATGGAACAACTGAAGGCGATTGAAGAAGATCCAACAGTCAAAGGTATCTTTTTAGAAGTAAATTCTCCTGGTGGCGGTGTCTACGAAAGTGCGGAAATCGCTAAGAAATTGGATACGATTCGTAAAGAACATGATATCCCAATGTATGTCAGCATGAAAAACATGGCAGCTAGCGGTGGCTACTATATTTCTGCTCAAGCAGATAAAATCTTTGCAACAGAAGAAACAGTGACCGGCTCAATTGGTGTGATCATGTCAGGATTGAATTATTCAGGACTTCTAGAAAAACTGGGTGTGGAAGATACAACAGTTAAAAGCGGAGCGTTGAAAGATATGGGTTCAGGAACGCGACCAGAGACAAAAGAAGAAGAAGCGGTGCTTCAAGCATATATCGACAGCGCATATAGTCGTTTTGTAGCAATCGTCAGCGAGGGACGGAATAAATCTGAAGAAGAAGTCAAAAAAATTGCTGATGGAAGGATTTATGATGGTGTCCAAGCAAAAGAAGTAGGTTTAGTCGATGAATTGGGATTTCCTGAAGATGCTTTAAAAGCTATGCGAAAGGAACAACAGCTTGAAGATGCGGAACTAGTAGAATATTCTTCCACGCCATCTGGGTTTGCTAGTACATGGTTAGGAAGTAAACTAGCAGAATTCCAGGGATTGAAGCCTTCTGAGACTAGTCAGATCTTATCCGTTCTTGAGAATCTAGGGACAGCGGAATCACCAAAAGCAATGTATTATTACGGAGGTGAGTAAGCATGTCAGAGCTTTCAAATGAAAATAAGGAACAAGAAAAAGATAAGCAACAGCAGCCTGCTGTAGGACCTGACTCCAACTTTTCCCAAAAGGTACTGAGCTCTTTTGAAAGAGAGCCTTTGACGCCCGAAGAAATCAAAAAGAAACAACGTAAATGGAAAAAGTATACGGACACAAGAAATGAACCGCCAAAAGCAAATGATTTTCCTAAGTATTTCTATGCAGGTTTTTTTATCCGAATGTTTGCCTTCTTGGTCGATCTTTTGTGTATCGGAGCTATTACGCGTTTAACACTTGGTATTGCCAAAAATCTAGGTTGGCTTAATTTTTCAGATTCTTATCTGAGTCTCTACGGATTCACAGCCTTACTTATTTATCTAGCGTATTTTATTTTATTGACGAAATTCAATCATGGCCAAACGATTGGGAAAATGATCTTTGGTATTCGAGTCATCAGCTTTGATGAAGAAGAACTTAGCTGGTCAACCGTTTTAGTTAGAGAAGGTGCTTGCCGGTTCATTCTAAAATTTCCTTTGCTGATGTTAGGGTATCTTCCAGCAGTCTTTAATCAGAAAAAGCAACATCTGGGCGATTTTTTCACTAATACAAGTGTTGTTACGATCAATCTGATCAAAGCGTTCAACCAGGAAGTCAACAGCTGATGAGCAATAAAAAGCAGTAACAGTTGAAAGCACCTTCTAAAAGTCAGATCTAAAATCTAGCTTTTAGAGGGTGCTTCAGTTATTTTTAATTGTCATGCTTTTTTTGTTTTGCTACTATTGAACATGAGCTGAACATGAGCAAGAGGAGGACACTGCGTGAAGCCGATTGATTTTCCAGAAAAATATGAGAATTTAATGCGAGTGGCACAACAAGCACTAGCAAACCAGCAATATCAGCAGGCAAAAGAATTATTTCAACGAGCTTACGAGTTGAAAGAAAGCTTTGAGGCTAATAGCCTGCTTGTTTTTTGTCTTTACGAGTTGGACGAGAAAAAAGAAGCATTGAAGCAAGCACTCTTGCATGAAAAACAGTATCTTCAAAATGAGGAGTTTGCTGAATTTTATTTTGACTTGTTAATCAGTACACAAGATTTTTTATATGCTAGAAAATTGATAGCAAGTACAGATTTTTATGAAGCTTTCGAGCAGCGGGTCATTGAAAAAATCCAATTTGCAGAAGAATTATCCGGACAAATGGAGAGGCAGAAGATCAAGGCACTCCACAATAAATCGGAGGAACTTCCTTCGTTGGAACCTGCACGTCAGCTTGCGTCTATTGATGAGATCGAACAGCTTCCTTATCATGAGTTTATCCAAACAGCGAGTAAACTTATTGTATCGCCAGAGGTCCATATTTTAGCAAGGGCAAAATTACTGGAGACACTTAGGCAATTGAACGAATGCCATCCTGTTTTCTATTTGACGATTGAAGAAAAGTTAGTCAAAGTCATACCAAAAGATCTGCCAAAGCCGCAGCAGCAGGCAAGTTACCAGCAATTATGTGTATTTTCAGATCGTTACGGGAATGAAGATGCGCTGCTTAGTTCCGTGTTAAAAGAAGAATTCACGTTGCAATCTGCAATTGTTTATCCTGTCTATGATACATACATCGAAGACCCGAAGCGCTGGTTTCAACTGACTGTAGAGGCGTGTACAGGAAAAACGATGTATGAAGGTACAGAAGATGAAAAACAAGATTTTTTAAAAAAAAGAGAAAAAATTTTGCAGCAAATGATCTTCTTCCATTAGATTTTATCAGTGAAAAAGATAAAAATGTTATGAAAAACAAGGATTCTATCCATTCAATATGTTTACAATTTGAAAGGGTTAGTGTACTATTTAAAGGTATGCATGAAACGTTTTTGATGTATAAAATGAATTTCTAAACTCGGAGGGAATTAAATGACTGCAACATTTGAAAAAAAAGGCACGAATGATGGTGTTTTAAAATTTACGATTGCGCAAGACGAAATCCAAAAAGGATTAACAACTGCGTTTAATAAAGTGAAAAAAAGCTTGAACGTACCTGGATTCCGTAAAGGGAAAGTTTCTCGTCAAGTATTCAACCGTATGTACGGTGAAGAAGCTTTATATGAAGATGCATTGAATGCTGTATTACCAGAAGCTTATGAAGCTGCTGTCAAAGAAGCTGGCATCGATCCTGTTTCTCAACCAAAAATCGATGTTGAAAGCATGGAAAAAGGTCAAGACTGGGTAATCACTGCTGAAGTAACAGTGAAACCAGAAGTAAAATTAGGACAATATAAAGATCTAGTTGTTGAAAAACAAGACCGTGAAGTAACAGATGCTGACGTGGATGCACGTATCAAACGTGAACAAGAAGCACAAGCTGAATTAGTTATCAAAGAAGATGCTGCAGCTGAAAATGGCGATACAGTAGTAATCGACTTCGAAGGCTTTGTAGATGGCGAAGCGTTTGATGGCGGAAAAGGCGAAAATTACTCACTTGAATTAGGTTCAGGCTCATTCATTCCAGGTTTTGAAGATCAATTAGTTGGTCATAAATCAGGTGAAAGTCTAGATGTAAATGTAACTTTCCCAGAAGATTATCAAGCAGAAGATCTTGCTGGAAAAGAAGCAGTCTTCAAAGTGACAATCCATGAAGTAAAAGCAAAAGAAGTGCCTGAATTAGATGACGAATTCGCAAAAGATGTTGATGACGAAGTATCAACATTAGACGAATTGAAAGAAAAATATCGCAAAGAATTAGTAGAAACAAAAGAAAAAGCAGCGGACGATGCAAAAGATGAAGCAGCGATCCGTATGGCTGTTGAAAACGCAGAAATCGTTGAATTGCCACACGTGATGGTTCATGATGAAGTACATCGTTCAATGGACGAATTCTTGAACAACATGCAACGTCAAGGTATCTCTCCTGAAATGTACTATCAATTAACTGGTTCTACAGAAGAAGACTTGCATAAACAATTCGAAGGTGAAGCAGAAATGCGCACAAGAACAAATCTTGTGATCGAAGCAATTGCAGCTGCTGAAAATCTTCAAGCAACAGAAGAAGAAATCAATGCAGAAATCCAAGAATTATCAGAAACATACAACATGCCAATCGAACAAATCAAACGCGTGTTGACAGAAGATATGCTGGAACATGATGTGACAATGAAAAAAGCAATCGAATTGATCACAGGTACAGCGACAGAAGCGAAAGAATAGAAATCAAGTAATAAATCATTTCTGAAGAA
>OBZN01000566.1_pt1 | contig 10335 bp, 8 predicted proteins | sample 1476951 | NCBI WGS metagenome assembly OBZN01 (sample SAMEA2580246, study PRJEB22360) | human gut metagenome | biome: human gut; feature: human-associated habitat; material: faeces | place: Denmark | collected 2008/2010
AAGATTAAATTTTAACAATCCTTAAATATTCTCTTTTTTATATTTCTTTTAATCTTTTTATGATACCTTAGTAAAGTAAGTTTTTTATCATAAGTAAAGAGGTGTTGAAATGAAAATAGGGATTGATCGTCTTTCCTTTTTTATTCCTAATTTATATTTAGATATGACAGAGTTGGCAGAAAGCCGTGGGGATGATCCTGCAAAATACCATATAGGGATTGGTCAAGACCAAATGGCAGTCAATCGTGCAAATGAAGACATCATTACACTAGGAGCAAATGCTGCCAGCAAAATCGTAACAGAAAAAGACCGTGAGCTAATCGACATGGTCATCGTCGGAACAGAATCCGGGATTGATCATTCAAAAGCGAGTGCGGTAATTATCCACCATTTACTGAAAATCCAATCTTTTGCTCGTTCTTTTGAAGTAAAAGAGGCTTGCTACGGTGGCACCGCAGCTTTGCACATGGCGAAAGAATATGTCAAAAATCATCCAGAACGAAAAGTACTAGTCATAGCAAGTGATATTGCTCGTTACGGCTTGGCAAGCGGTGGTGAAGTGACGCAAGGTGTCGGTGCTGTTGCGATGATGATCACTCAAAACCCGCGTATTTTATCGATTGAAGACGACAGCGTATTTCTGACAGAAGATATCTATGATTTCTGGCGTCCAGATTATAGCGAATTTCCTGTTGTTGATGGTCCTTTATCTAATTCTACGTATATCGAATCATTCCAAAAAGTTTGGAATCGACATAAAGAATTGTCGGGTCGAGGACTCGAAGATTATCAGGCGATTGCTTTCCATATTCCGTATACTAAGATGGGAAAAAAGGCATTGCAAAGCGTATTAGACCAAACAGACGAAGAAAATCAGGAACGTCTTATGGCTCGCTATGAAGAAAGCATCCGTTACAGCCGACGAATCGGTAATCTTTACACTGGTTCATTATACCTGGGGCTAACTTCTCTACTGGAAAATTCGAAATCACTACAGCCAGGAGATCGCATCGGTCTATTCAGCTACGGTTCTGGTGCAGTAAGTGAATTTTTTACAGGTTATCTGGAAGAAAACTATCAAGAATATCTCTTCGCACAATCTCATCAAGAGATGCTAGATTCTCGAACACGGATCACTGTTGACGAATATGAAACGATTTTCAGTGAGACGCTTCCTGAACACGGAGAATGTGCAGAATATACTTCAGATGTACCTTTTTCGATTACAAAGATCGAAAATGATATTCGTTACTACAAAATATAATAAAATCATAAAAAGAACCCTTCACGAGTCGTGAAAGGTTCTTTTTTTATCTGCGGACCAAAGGAGCAGTCTATAGGTCAGCTTAGTCGTACTAAGGATTTCTCGTTTTTCACTGAATAGTTTGCGAATGTACCTGGTCACAACAGGATCTTTTGCGTACGCGTCATAGTATAGCTTCATCAATTCTTCAGTAATTGATTCCTGTGTAAAATAAGTAAAATCTTTTTTCTTCACTTTGAATCCTTCATTAATTAAGTATGTTTCAAATTGATCCATTACAACTGGCGATGTATTAGGATCTTCTTCTATCATTCCTAGTTGCTTTTCGATAGGATAAAAAACATCATCGATTGATTCCACTACTCTGATTATCACGCACCATTTGCTTGACTTTTTCATCAATTTTTCTAATTGAATAAGATGTACCAATGCTGGATTTGCTGCTGTAAAAACCATTTCATATGTCTCATTTGATTGGATAAATTCTTCTAACGACTGTTTGATAAAGGAAACATTTGGCAACTCATTTTTTTCTGCTTCTTTTTTTGCATTTTCTAGCATTCCTGAAGAAAAATCGATCAAATCATAGCGATTAATTTCTTTTGCTAAGGAAAGAAATCTGCCAGATCCTCCAGCAACGTCTGCTGCTGTTTCAGCAGGCAGGACTTTCTCCGTTTTCAGATAATTTTTTACATCTTCAGCAATAGTTACTTGCGATTCTTGCTGGATTTCATAATATTCTTCAGCAAATTCATCCCATTCTTTTTCATTCATTTGATTTCCTCTAATTTTTTGTTATATGTTTTCACTTTTCGGAATAAATCATTCTCCTCTTTTATCTATTCTATCTCTTTTGATGAATAATAAAATGATTGGCTTTCCGTCTATCATAAATAAAAAAAGGGACTGTGACCAAAGTCGTGTCAAAGTCCCTCTTTCCGAATAAACAGTGTCCAATCAGATGACCCTCAGTATTAGCTCAAAATGCTGATTTTACAACTTCTTCCTTAAACGGTGTTCTCCTGCCAACTCTTCGGTCACAAGTCACAATATTCAACAAACATGAGAAGCTGTTTGTTGAAATTGCACCTTGTGACTCAGAATTAAACGGCAGGCTCACAACCTCGTTGATTCGTTTTATTTATTTCCTTGTACTCGTACAATGATCAATTTAGTGATTTCCATCAAAACAATTGTCACAAGTGCGATTCCCATACATGTAAAGACTTCTGTCAATCCAAATGCTGATGGGATAGAGAAGACTTCTTTCAGTCCTGGGATCATTGTTAAGCAGTAAAGCGCGCTACATACAACTACAGCTAGTAAGACACTTCTGTTAGAGAAGAACCCTGCTTGGATAGCTGTTTGTGTGTTTGAACGTGCTGGGAATGTTTGCAATGTCCGACACCAAATCAATGTTGAAAATGACATGGCTACACCGAATTCAGGTGAATGCTGCATGCCAAGCCATTGAGCAAAGATAACAGCAATCCCAATCAGCACACCACGATACGTTACAGAAATCAATGTTTTGTCCGTAAAGATTCCTGAATTTGGATCTCTTGGCGGGCGGTTCATCGTAGCAGGTTCAGCTTTTTCTGTACCTAATGCAATTGCTGGCAGTGAATCATTGACTAAATTGATGAACAACAGTTGTAATGCTGTAAATGGATTGGACCAGTCAGCAACTAAGGCAAAGATGATCGCAATGATCGCACCTAAATTTCCTGCAAATAGATAAGAAATAGCTTTCTTGATATTATCAAACACATTACGTCCTACTTCTACTGCGCTGACAATAGAAGCAAAGTTATCATCCGTCAATACCATCGCTGCTGCATCTTTTGCCACATCTGTACCCGTTCCCATAGCAATTCCGATGTCTGCTTGTTTCAATGCTGGTGCGTCATTTACACCATCACCTGTCATAGCTGAGATATGACCTTTATTTTGCCAAGCACGAACGATACGAATTTTATTCTCAGGTGAAACACGTGCATAAACAGTGACTTTTTCTAAAACTTCGTTTAGTTGATCTTCTGTCAATTCATCTAGTTCCGTCCCGGTCAAAGCCAGGTTTCCTTCTTCAAAAATCCCGATTTGTTTTGCGATAGCAACAGCTGTTGTTTTGTGGTCACCAGTAATCATGATTGTTTTGATTCCTGCACTTCTTGCTTCTGTTACCGCCTGAGTCACTTCAGCACGTGGAGGATCGATCATAGCAAGCAAACCAACAAGGATCAAATCGTCTTCATCTTCAAATGATAAATCAAAATTATCAAGTGGACGGTAAGCAAAAGCTAGTACACGTAATGCGCGTGTTGAAAAAGCTTCATTTTGCTCTTGGAATTTTTTCATCAATTCATCCGTCATCGGAACGACTTCACCATTTAGCAATACTTTTTTACTGCGTTGGAAGACGATATCTGGTCCGCCTTTAACAAACAAGTAATTTTTGTTATCAATTGTGTGTCCAGTAGACATTAATTTTCGATCTGAGTCAAAAGGAAGTTCTGCTTGTCTTGGGTAGTTGTTTCGGATTTCCTGATAAGGCTGGTTTAATTTTTCACTAAAGTCGATAAACGCTACTTCCGTAGGGTCGCCCAATTTAGTACCGTCTTCACTGATCGATGCATCATTCGCTAAAACACTGATTTCGATCAAGCGACGTTCGTCAGCTGTCCATTTTGAAGGGTCATTTGTGAAATCCCCAGTATCGCCATTACCTAAAAAGTAGTCAACAACTGTCATTTTGTTTTGTGTCAATGTACCAGTCTTATCTGTACAGATGATACTTGTCGAACCAAGTGTTTCAACTGCTGGAAGCTTCCGAATAATGGCATGACGTTTTGCCATTTTATTCGTTCCCAAAGATAACACGATTGTTACGATAGACTGTAATGCTTCTGGAATAGCAGCTACGGCTACGGCTACGGCAAACATCACTGCGCTGACGATATCTGCAGTCATATCTCCTGTACCTTCTCCAAGATAAATACGAAACAGTTGGATACCTAAAATCAATAAAGACAATGCCAAAATAGCCAAACTTAGTTTTTTACTGAATTTATCCAGACCTCGTTGTAACGGAGTGACTTGCTCAGTTGTTGATTCCAAAAGGCCAGCAACTTGTCCGATCTCCGTATTATTCCCAGTTGAAGTCACTAAGAATTTACCGCGTCCGTAAGTTACGATCGTTCCACTGAATACCATATTTGTACGATCTCCGATTGGTACCGTACTTGTGATATCCGTTACTTCTTTTTCTGCAGAAGTCGACTCTCCTGTCAGCATACCTTCATCTACTTTTAATGATCCCGCATCTAGTAAACGTCCATCAGCAGGTACATAATCGCCTGCGTCTAACAACACGATATCTCCTACCACAAGTTCGTTTGCCGGAATCGTTTTTTCCTTACCATCACGAATCACTCGAGCATCGGGCGCTGAAAGGTTTTTCAACGCTTCTAAAGAACCTTCTGCTTTTTTTGTTTGGACAACACTGATTATAGAATTCAACATCAATACTGCAAAAATAACTAAGAATTCGATGTAGTCACCCATGACCATCTGAATCAGTGCGACAATCAGCAATACGATAACCATTGCATCTTTGAAAGTTTCTAAGAACAATTTCCAAGTTGGCTTCTTCGGCTTTTCTTTTAGCTGGTTCAAGCCATCTCTTTCTAATTTTTCCTTCGCTTGCGTGGTGCTCAATCCATCGGTTGAGCTCTGCGTTTGCTGCATCAACGAGTCGATCGTTTCTTTATAGACCGCTTGTTGTGCTTGTTCCTTGTTTTCCAAATTTCATCCCCCATTTTTTGATCTTGGCCCTAGTCCTGTCTGAAAAAAAAGAGACCTAAGACAAATACGCATTTGTCTTAGGTCTCACCATTTCATACAATACCAGAAAACCATTTGGTTAACTTACTGTTGATATTATCGCAACAAACGTTGCCGGTTACTCCCCTAAGGAGATATTCAACTGTACTAATATCCTACCTTATTAACCTACAAAAAGCAACTACTTTAGCCCGATTTACCTACATTTTCATGAAAGGAGTGAAAAGTATATTCACCTTGGTAGGCTTCTTTCTTCTATCATGCTATACTAATGTTATTGTATGTAAGGAGGAACATTTTTGTGGTATCTAGTATTATAACCGCCCTTTATCTATTAAATGCACTTATTGCTTTGGTGGCTATTTTGATCAAACCCCGAGATGTAGCAGCCATTTGGGCATGGCTCTTAGTATTGTTTGCCCTTCCTGGGGTGGGTTTTGTATTATATTTATTTTTCGGACGTGGATTAACGGATAAGAAAAAATTCTATCTCCGACAAAGTGACTTGAAAGAATTAGAAAACTTTCAGTCTTTTAGAGGAGATACCATTGAACATTACGATCCTGACATGGGCGATAAAGACAAACAGCAATTTGTCGACTTCTTCTCTTCATTAAATCGTATACCGCTGACAAGAATGAATTCTGTCACTCTTCTCACAGACGGACAAGAGAAATTGGATTCACTGCTTCAAGATCTAAAAAAAGCCAAACATTCGATCCATATCGAATATTACGCATTTGTGACAGATAATATCGGCCAGCAAGTCTTACATGTTTTAGAAGAAAAAGCCGCAGAAGGCGTGGAAGTTCGAATATTATATGATGCATTTGGCTCTCATGGCACAAAAGCAAAAGATTTCAATCGTCTAATCAAAAATGGTGGACATGTCCATACATTTGTTACCTCACAAAAGGCATTACTTCGTTTCCGATTGAATTACCATGATCACCGAAAAATCGTTGTGATCGATGGAAAGATTAGTTATACCGGTGGTTTCAATATTGCCAATCAATATGTAAATACAACAAAAAAATTCGGCTATTGGCGCGATACGCATATACGGATTTTCGGTGCCGCTTCTTCTTTGCTCCAGCTTCGCTTCTTAACAGACTGGAACGTCTCGGTACCTGAAGAAAAAAAGGTCGGCTATCATTTGAATTATTTCTTTAAAAAAGCAGATCGAGATGAATCTAAGCTTGCTGATACATCCATCCAGCTTGTTTCAAGCGGACCGAATAACGAAAGGGAACAAATCAAGCTTTCATTTATCAAATTGATTACTTCTGCTAAAAAACGTGTTTGGATACAGACACCTTACCTTGTTCCTGATGAAAGTGTCATTGCTGCTTTAAAAATCGCAACTGCCTCTGGTGTAGATGTGAAAATCATGATTCCCAACAAACCGGATCATCCTTTTATTTATCGAGCAACACAATATTATGCTCGGCAGCTGATCAAGGAAAATGTACAAATCCTTGTCTATGAGAACGGCTTCCTCCATGCAAAAACATTGATAATGGATGATGAAATCTGCATGGTAGGTTCAGCAAATCAAGATATTCGTAGCTACCGATTGAATTTTGAAACAAGTGCTGTCATTTACGATCCTGAGTTTTTAGAAGAACTTGCTACTCAGTTCAAAGAAGATGAGACACATTGTTCATCCATGACAACTGAAACAGTCAAGGAAATGTCTAACTGGCTATTATTCAAGCAACAAATTTCTCGATTATTTTCTCCAATCCTATAATTTTTTTATTCAAGTAGAGAAAAATATACTAAGATTAAAGGGACTGTGACAAAAATCTTGTCACAGTCCCTTCTTCCGAACAAACGGTGTTCTCCTGCCAACTCCTCGGTCACAAGTCACAATATTCAACAAACATGAGAAGCTGTTTTTTGAACTTGTTCCTTGTGACTCGGAGCTGAACGGCAGGCTCACGACCTCTTTCTTTTACTCTAATTCACCAGCTGCCCAATGATTGATGGGTCCATATTTGTGCCCTACATTTATTTCTTCACGAATTGCACGGTTTACATAGTCTTTTGCCAATCGGATCGCTTGTTCAACTGTTTTTCCTTTCGCTAACTCAGCTGCAATACATGCAGATAGCGAATCGCCAGTTCCGTTGATCCGGTCGGTAGGATAAAATGGTGCATTTAACCAAAATGATTTTCCTGATTCGAGCAATACGTAGTCATTGACTGTTTCTTGCTGCGCATCTTTAGCATGATGTCCTTTGATCATAACGTTTTTTGCACCCATATCTTGCAGTTCTTTTGCTGCTTGCACAAAATCTTCTTCAGCTGCTAATGTCCGTCCAGTCAGCTTTTCTGCTTCATAAAAATTAGGTGTCAGTACTTCGGCCAAAGGGACAAGCTTTTCTTTCAAGCTTTGCAAAGCAGATTCTTCTAGTAAAAGATTTCCATGTTTCGTTACGATTACGGGATCCACGACTAATGGTCCAAAATCATATTTTTGGTAATTTTTTACAACTGTCTCAATCAACTTTGAATCTGCTAGCATACCTGTTTTAGCTGCACGTATTTGAAAGTCCTTCGCAATCAGTTCAAATTCTTTGTCGATAAAATCTGTTGGCAATGTCACACTTGCTCCGATTCCGTAAGAATTACCTGCAACACATGCGGTCATGACAGAAACACCGTAAACATTTCTTGTAAAGAATGTATGCATATCTGCTTGCATCCCTGCGCTTCCATCGCTATCTGATCCTGCGATCGTCATTGCTTGTACATACTGATCTTCCATCAAATCGATTCCTCCATTTTTATAAAAAGATTTTTCATAATGCTGTTACTGTTTCTATCATATGTTTTTCAAAGTATCCCTCAGTAAATATACCACTACCTTTTCTTGGTAATCAAATTTATTTGAAAAAACATTTGTAATAAATCAGAAAATAGTTGTCATTTGTTTGTATTCGCTATTCTAATAATAAATAACCACTATTTGATTTATATATATTTCAGTATCCTTCTTGTTTTCATATAACCAAAGGCGCTATGATTTCCATATGAAAAAAATAAAGTCAGGTGAAAAAAATGAAACTTGAGGATAAAAAAGTCATTTTGAAGAAAATCAAACGACTACCAGACCAAATAGATGGCTATACGATCTGTTCTTTCAAAAAAGACAGGAGTATAAAAGCTTATACGCAAAACACAGAAAAAGGAATAATCTATTTCCTACATGAAGAAGGTTACGATACCCAAACCTTTATGTTTACTGAAAAAAAAGAATTTCATAAACAGATGAAAAAACTGATTGAAAAAGAATTTCCAAGAAGTCATAAACTCTATGTGAATCAGCAATTTTAACTTCTAACTGTTCTTTATTAATTAAAAATGTTCTGTAATAAAATAAAACTTTATAACAACTATAACAAAACCAAATACAAAACAGAAGTTCTATAAGTTATAATCATAGTTGTTAGGTGATTCATCTAGTAAAAACACCAGATTTCAAATTTCACACAATTTAAACTAGATCAATCATCAACCTTCTTCAAATTGTTAGAACCCTTTCCCGAGGAGCTGCAGCATAAGCAAAAAAACAAACAGGAAGCCAAATGGCTAAGACATTTTTTCTATTAGTCTAGTTGTTTCTCGTCGCAAGTTTAAGACTTTAGAAAGTTATTTCTAATGATGTTTGGGTTGTTTTGATCAATGCTTATGCACAGCTCCTTACCTATTATTTATCTCAACAGATCTAACAAATTAATGGACTATTTAAGGAGTTTTTTTATGCTTACGATCTATTCTTCTCGCACACATAGTTACCATCTGATGGCAAACTGGCTGAAAGACCATCAAATGCCTTACAGAGAACGAATTTTCACACCTAAACAGCCTTTAACAAGGAAAGAGATATTTTATTTATTGTCATTAACAGAAAACGGATTTGACGATCTATTAGCTAAACGCTCGATTGATTATAAAAATTTGAAAGACCAAATCGACCAATGTACGACCTCAGAGCTTGTCGATCTGATCGTCTCGCATTTTACTTTGTTACAACGTCCCATCATTACTGACGGAAAGAAATTATTAGTCGGATTCAATGAAGATAGCATGCGTCTTTTTATCCCTGTACAATGGCGCAGAAGTCAACTGAAATCTGTCTATAACGATTTTACATGGGTAAGCAATCTAGAAAATTCTACGGATTTAGATGATGAATTTTTAAATTATTATATATAAAAAAGACTGTGACAAAAGCGTGTCACAGTCTTTTTTTCTACGCCGGATAAATAGAATATTTTTACAAATCTGAATACATTCACCAGTAATAAGCGCTTTGAGTGAATTGACGATAAGAATGACGGACTAGACTGCCATAAATGATCAAGAAGACATCCGTTCCTACCGTAACAAAAAATATAGAGGCACCGATACTACCATCCATATACCACATTAAAGAAGCCAAAAGTGGGAAAAGTGAAAAAATACATAATCCAATTCCTGCAATCAGTGAGAAGCCAAAACTTCGCTGATACTCTTCTTCTTTTTCTTTTGCTTCTGCTAATACTTTTTCAGGTATTTTCCGATGGTGCAAAAAGTGATTTAAACGTGTGATTTTCATACCAGAAGCAATAAAAAAACCGACAGCTAATGCTATACCGAAAATCAGACAAGAAATACCCATGAACACATATCCTGCTGAACAAAAGAAAAGAAAACTTGCAAAAGATAAGCTAATGAATAGAACACCTGATGCCACTTGGAGACTTGCCGCTCTGTATTCTTTCCAGTAGTTTTCTGCTTCGCTTAAATAAATAGAAGCTGTGTTTGTTTCCGTCTCGTCAGCTTGATGTTTTTTTTCGACATCTAGTTCTTCTAATAATTCATCGATTGAACCAAATGTCGAAATTACTGTACCGATGGCCTCCTGTTCATTTTTTCCTTCTCCCATCAATTCATGATAATGGTCTTCCATATTTGCCAACAAATCAGTTTTCAGCTTATCTATCTCGGTACTTTGAGGTACTCCGATAAAAAGACTGTCTAAATAATTACGGATTGTATCCATTTAATTTCCCTCCAAAAATTGATCGACTACGTCTTTCGTCGTCAGCCACTCTTGCTTTTTTTCTTCTAAAAGATTACGCCCTATTTCAGTGATTTTATAATATGTCCGCTTTTTTCCATGAGTCACTTCTCCAGGATACGAAACAATCAGTTGATTCTTTTCTAAACGGGCAAAA
>OBZN01000573.1_pt1 | contig 10175 bp, 9 predicted proteins | sample 1476951 | NCBI WGS metagenome assembly OBZN01 (sample SAMEA2580246, study PRJEB22360) | human gut metagenome | biome: human gut; feature: human-associated habitat; material: faeces | place: Denmark | collected 2008/2010
TGACACCCGAGGCCTCCCCCCCCCCGGCGCGACTGCCAGCCGTCGATCAGGTATTGTTCCGTGCGGTGCTCGGCTGCGATGGCCGGGAGCGAGTCGCTCAGGCCGATGAGGTAGTCGTATTTGTCGAGCCAGTCGTCGAATACCGAGAACTCCCCGATGATCTCCTCCTGTATCTTGTCCATATCTTTTGCTTTAAAACCTTACAAATCTATTATTTCCGGCAGTACTTCGCCTTCCGATGCCGCAGGCTCGGTGATCTCCAGCATACGTGCCACGGTCGGAGCCACGGCTGTCATGTCCACGCGGCGCTTTATGCGCTGCGGCCCGACGCCGACGCCGTAGAATACCAGCGGCACCTGCGTGTCGTAGCCGTACATCGACCCCGACGACGACCAGCAGCGCTCCTGCTCCTCGATCCAGCCGGGCATCAGGTTCAGGATGACGTCGCCCGAACGGCGGGGGTAGAAGCTGTTCTGCATCTTGCGGGCATAGCCGCTCCCGAAGTAGCTCGTCCGCATGGCCGTCGCCGAGAGGGCGTGCGACACGCCCCGGAACTGCATGGCGAAGATCGCCACCTCGTTCTGCACCTCGGCCAGATCGAGTCCCCGCTCGTAGATCAGGTTGTGGTTCAGGTAGACGCATTTGTCCTCGTACTCCAGCACCCAGTCGCCCATGCCGTAGCGGACGTTGAGAAAGCCGTTGACGATCACCTCGAACTGGCGGGTGTTGAACCGGTCGCTCTCTTCGTGCCCCGTGTCGAAAGAAGGGCTGGTGCCGTGGTCGGAGGTGAAGACGACGAGCACCTCGCCGTTTCTGACCTGGGCGAAGACGAAGGTCAGGAAATCGGCCAGGTCGCGATCCAGGCGGTAGTACATGTCCTCGACCTCGACCGACTCGGGGCCGTAGGCCTCGCTGATGCGGCGCGGCGTGTCGAGGCAGATGTTCAGCAGGTCGGGCGTCGCGTCGTCGCCGAGTTTGAACTGGGCGATGGCCTGCTTGGCGAAGCCCAGCACGGCGGTGTTGCCCGCCGGGGTGTAGAGCATTTTGTCGTAGTCCGACGTGAGTTTCAGGCGCCCTTCCCCCGGCTCGTCCTTGTCTTTCCTGCTTTTGCCTGTGAGAACGATGTCCCAGTTGCGGGTGTTGAGGTAGCGTCCCTTTTCGTAGAGCGTGCGCCACTCGGGGGTGATGTATGAGAGGTTGTAGCGTTCGCGGTTGCTGCGGGCTACCCATTCGGGTACTTCGGGGGCGTAATAGGGCGACGTTTCCCAGCCGCAGCGCGCCGAATCGAGCCAGAAGGCCTCGCCGCCGTGCCCGGCCATGATGACCGCCGACATCGCCTCGGTGGCAACCGAGACGGCTTTGGCTCCGGGCTCGTGTTGCAGGAGCGCCTCGGCGAGCGTCGGGGCTATCAGGTTGTAGGGCCCCGGGCCCTTGCGCCCGGCGATCAGTTCCACGGCGTCGTTTTCGACGTAGTCGCGCCAGCGGGCGCCGATTACGCCGTGCGTCGAAGGCATGGCGCCCGTGGTGAGCGTGGCGAGCGATACGGGCGTCGTGGTCTGCTGGTAGTCGTAGCGGCTGTCGGCGAAGACCGTGCCCCCGTCCAGCAGGCGCCTGAGCCCGCCTTCGCCGTAGTTGCCGGCATACTGGCTGAGGTCTTCGGCGCGCATCGAGCCTACGACGATGTTGACGACCAGGCGGGGGCGTGCCGCCGCGGCTTCGAATGCCGCCAGGGCGGCTATGGCAAGTAAAATGATCCTGTGCTTCATTGCGTGTGTGTGATTGGCCGCAAATTTACGAATTTATTTCGATACATCTGCGGAAATATTCCTCCTCGGCCTGAAAATCGACCTGCGGCAGTGCCGCGATCTCGCCTATCCTGCGGCGGCAGAACTCCCGGTAGGCCTCGCTGCGGGGGTTGCGGGGACGGTGCGCCGCCGCGACGACGATGTGCCGCACGTCGGGGAGCAGGCGTCGTGCCTCGTCCGAGAGCACTGCGGGGATGAATTTTTCCCAGACGTATTGTATGGCCTGCGCCGAGGGGTGCACCAGGTCATCGGCGTAGAAACGGTAGTCGCGCAGGTCGTCGTTGAGCACTTCGTAGGCCGGGAAGTAGTGGACGGCGGCGTGCGCCGCGGCCAGCTCTTCGGCCGCCAGGCGGAGCGTGGCCTTGCTTACGGCGTTGCCCTCCAGCCCGTCGCCGAGGTGCCGTACGGGGCTGACCGTGAGGATGACCTCTTTCCCGGCGAGCGGCCCGGCGAGCAGGGCTGAAAATGCCCCGGTGATCTCCGCGACGCCCAGCCTGCGCCGTACGAATTCGGTCGCGGGCTGCCGGTGGCAGTTGGCTACCACCTGCCCGTTGTGTTCGTAGACCCATGCCGTGCCCAGGGTCAGCAATACCCGGTCGGCACGGCGCAGGGCTTCGGCGCCTGCCTTGCGGGCGGCGTTCATCGCAGCCAGCGCCTCGTCGGGCGCCGCGGCCGAGAGAGAGCCGTGGAACCCGTAGTGGAACCACAGTTCGCCGTCGAAGTCCAGCTCGGAATGCTGTACGGGCGCCTCGTCCGCATAGCTGCGCAGCGCGGCGGCGATGGAGAGCGGGTTGAACAGGATGCCCGTGGGGTTTGTGACGATGCGGAACCGGGCTTCGGCGAGCCGTCCCGCGATGTGTTCGGCGAAGCAGGAACCGAGGGCCAGGATGCGGTTCCCGTATCCGATTTTCACCCTGAGGGGCGCAATGTCGATTTCGGTGCGGAATTTCATAGGGCAAAAGTACAAATTTTATATCTTTGCCGTATGATCCTGCATGCAAACTGCAAAATAAATCTGGGGCTGGATGTCCTGCGCCGCCGTGAGGACGGCTACCACGAGTTGTCGACCGTGATGTTCCCCGTGCGGGGACTGTACGACGTGGTCAGGGTGACGCGCACGGCCGTGCCCGGCGTGCGGTTCCTCTCCGAAGGGCTGGCGGTGGATTGCGCCCCCGGGGAGAACATCTGCGTCAAGGCATTCCAGCTGATGCGGGAGCGCTACGGCGTGGACGGCGTGGAGATACGCCTCGACAAACGGGTGCCTTTCGGTGCCGGGCTCGGGGGCGGTTCGTCCGACGGCACCGCCGTACTGCTGGCGCTCGACGGGCTTTTCGGCCTGCGGCTTGCCGAGGCGGAGTTGGTCGCCCTTGCCGCCGAGCTGGGTAGCGACACGGCTTTTTTCGTGCGCAATACCCCGCAGCTTTGCACCGGGAGGGGCGAGATCATGGAGCCTTACCCGCTCTGCCTGGCGGGAATGACGCTCGTTGTCGTGAAACCCGACGTGGGCGTTTCGACGCGCGAGGCTTACGCAGGGGTACGTCCGCATGTGCCCGAAGTGCCCCTCGCGGAGCGCTTGCGGCGGCCTGTGGCGGAGTGGCAGGGTTTGGTGACCAACGATTTCGAACCGCATATCTTCGCGGCGCATCCTGCCATCCGCGAAGCCCGTGACAGCCTGCTTGCGGCCGGAGCGGTCTACGCCTCGATGTCGGGCAGCGGCTCGGCCGTGTTTGGACTTTTCGACGATGCGCAAAAAGCAGGGAACCTGCGGCTGCAGACCCCCTTTGTCTATACGTTGTAGTGTGGGTCAATTGCTCCGCGATCCCTGTTCTTCCGCCCTTGCCGCATCTCGGTTTTCCCTTATCCCGGGTTGTATGCCCGTCTGAACTTGCGCGCGTTTAGCAATTCGCCGCTTTCCCGGACTACCGCTTTGCCGCATCGCCGCTTCGGGGTGCTCCCCGCAACTTACTTTCCAGGCAAGGTCTTCCCGCCGCCCTGACGACCTGCGGTGTTTCCCGCAGGGGGATTGTCCCCTGCTGCTGCGGTTTTTTCCGTTTCCGGTCTGTTTTCCGGGACATCTTTTTGTGGTTCATCTCTTGTGCCTGCGGTGTCCTCCCCGTCCTTTCCGGAGCTTTTATCCGCTTCGTCCTCATGGAGGAGTCCGTCCAAGAATCCGTTCAGGATGTCGTTCAGCGCGCCTTCTCCCTGCTGCGACCCTTCGACCTGTTCTGTCCTGGCGTCCCTGTTGCGGATATTGAGCTCCTCCTTGAATTTTTCGGGGGCGACCAGATAATAGATGCCCAGCGACAGCGTCAACAAGCCCAGGGCTGCGAAAAATGCATAGACATATTGCAGTCCGTTCGCCAGCAGCGTGCGCAGGACGGCGCCTTTCTTCTTCAGCCCGAACAGTTTCCGGAATACGAATCCCGTATAGATGAAAACGGGCAGCATCTGCATGTAGAAGGAACTGTACCACGGGATGAACAGTTCGGCGGGCAGCGCGAGGATCATCAGCGTGATTTCGAACACCGACAGGAAGATGCCGATGTAGAGGTATTCCACATATTTGAGGTCGGAGCGCCTGCGGAACACGGTTTTCATCGCCAGTGCATAGAACGGCAGCATCAGCAGCATGTTGGCCGCGGGGTGCAGCGTGGCGTAGTCGTAGTAGGAGCAGATAAGCCACCGGAACAGGGGGGAGTCGGCCCGGGCCGTAGGGGTGAACTCCTTGCCCACGAGGGCGAACACGACGGCGTAGAAGGTCGAGAGCATGAGCAGGATCGCCACCGGGTTGAAATATTTGCGGCGGTGCCCCAGGATGAACTCCGAGACCGAAACGTAGGGGTGTATCAGGATCGCCAGCCATGTCATCACGGCGCCCTTGCGCATGTTGATGCCCCGCAGGCCGTACGCTTCGTCGCCGATGAAGGTCGAAGAGACGCTGTCCACCAGCGACGCCCAGGTCAGCCGGTCGGTCGTCGTGCGTTGTCCGCATGCCGGACAGTAGTTGTGGTCGATTTCGTGGCCGCAGTTGCGGCAGAGTTGGTGTTTGGGCATATTCGTTTTGTTATGCAGCTTCCCGGGACACAGTTCCCGGGGAGCGTGCCTTGCCGTAGCGCAGTCCGCACTACGGGCAAAAAGCCGCACTGGCCGTGCACCCGCATTCGGGACGAACCATTTTCTTCATCTGTCGGGGACGTGGGGTCGGTCATTGCCCGACCTGGCATGCGACGGGCGCGGAATAATCCGCGCCCGCAGGTTTTGTCCCTTATTTTGCCGCATCCCCGGCTGCGCCGCAGGGGATCGCCATCTTTTCGATGCGGTGTTCGTGGCGTCCGCCTTCGAACTGGGCTGCGAAATAGGCGTCGAGCATCGCCACGGCTTCGTCGTTGGTGATAAAACGCGCCGGGAAGACGATGATGTTGGCATTGTTGTGGCGGCGGATGAGCGACGCGATTTCGGGCTCCCAGGCCAGGCCGGCGCGGATGCCCTGGTGCTTGTTGAGGGTCATCGTCATCCCTTCGCCCGAGCCGCAGAGGGCGATGCCGCGTTCGAGTTCGCCGTTTTCGATCGCCTCGGCCAGCGGATGCGCGAAGTCTGCATAGTCGACGCTGTCGGGCGAATGCGTACCGAAATCGAGCACCTCGTAACCCATGGCGTCGAGGTAACCTACCAGAAATTCTTTCATTTCATAGCCTGCGTGGTCGCTGGCAATACCTATTTTAATCATCGTATTTTGGTTTTGTATCGTATTCCGTTTCTATTCTACAAATATAAGGAAAAATAACCGTCGCCGTGCTTCCGGCTCCCGAATTTGTGCTATTTTTGCCCCATGAAAATTCTTCTCGTCGTATTGGGATGCATCTCGTGCGTGCTGGGCATCGTCGGCATATTCGTCCCCCTGCTGCCTACCACGCCGTTCCTGTTGCTATCGGCGGCCTTTTGGGTGCGTTCTTCGCCCCGGCTTTACGGCTGGCTGCTCGAACACCCCTGTTTCGGCGAGTATGTACGGAACTTCCGCGAAAATCGCGCCATACCGCTCCGTGCCAAGATCATTTCCCTGACGCTCATGTGGGGGACGATGCTTTACTGCATTTTCGCGCTGCTTACCGCCTGGTGGTGGGCGCAGGCGGCCCTGCTTGCCGTCGCCATTGGCGTGACGTGGCATATCCTTTCGTTCGCCACCCTGAAAAAGGGGGGCTGGTGCAGGAAGACCCCGAAGGGGAATAACCTCCGCCGCAAGGGGTGGAAACGCGGCTGAAGGGGGTTCACGAGAGTGGAACGATTGCCCGCATGAAAAAACGACCCGGAAGGGTCGTTTGTGTGTTCAGAATCGTCGGCATTTTTCGTCCGGTTTCCCTTGCGTTTAGTCCGCTGCGGGCTGCCTGTCCATGTCGAGCATCGAGTAGCGGACGGAGTAATAGCCCGCAGGGCTGTCCGGCGCCGGGACGACCGAAGTCCCGATGCGGAGCCGGTAGACGTATCCCGGTTCGTATTCGAACCCTTCGATGCGGAACGGCCATGGCTGCCATTCGTTCAGCCCGGACTCAGGGAACCGTACGCCCAGAAACCGCTGTCCCCGGTAATTCATCGGCTGCGGAGCGACCTCCATCGTGAAAGCCGGGAAGAACCGCTCGGGGATGACCGAGGTCGCCGGGGCTTTTGAAATTTGCTCCAGCAGGGTGTAGCGGATCGAAGAGCCGTCCTGGGGCGGATCGGGCAGTTGTTCGGCCTTTATGCGGAGCCGGTATTCGTAGCCCGGCTGGTATTCGAACCCTTCGATGCCTCCGTAAAGTGCGCGCCACGACGTGTCGTCGTTGGCCTTGACCAGCAGCACGGGTTGCAGCGTATGCGGCCCGTGGGCGATTCCCAGTTGCGAGGCGACCGTCCATTCGCGGATTTCGTATTCGTCGTCCTTGTCGCATGCCGTGCATGCGAAGGCCGCCAGCAGGAGTGTCAGTATATATCTTTTCATGTCTGTTCTTTTCCGTTTGCGTTCTTTCCTATAAACGGAGAAATCTCCTGATACTGCATGTGATAGGTGAAAAAACGGATGCCTCAGGCCAGGTATTTTTCCGCGGCGCTGATCAGGAACCCGAACAGCAGGGCGTTGAACAGCACCACCGGGATGGCTTTGCGCTCCTTGCCCGAGAAGGTGAAGAGTACGGGGAGCATCAGCATCAGCGTGACGGCCATGCCGTCCGCCCACCAAGGCAGGTAGGGCAGGTTGCTGTAAAAGACGATGACCGCCGCAAAGAAGTAGATGAAGAATGCCGACAGGCACGAACGCAGCGGCAGCCGCTGGAAAATCATCGGGATGATGTCCAGTGTCCCTGCGACGGCGCCGACGGCCAGCGATAAGGTGAAATGATCCATTTTCCGGGTTCGGTTTATGCGTTATGCGGCGGCCGTTTACTTCGAAGCGCGTTTGCGGTCTACCTCGTGCAGCAATATCTTGCGCAGGCGCATGGCGTGGGGCGTAACCTCGACGTATTCGTCCGCCTGGATGTATTCCAATGCCTCTTCGAGCGTAAAGACCTTCGGCGGGGCGATCGAGGTCTTGTCATCCGACCCCGAAGCGCGCATGTTGGTGAGCTGCTTGGCCTTGGTGACATTGACCGTGATGTCGTTCTGGCGCGTGTGCTCGCCGATCACCTGCCCCTCGTAGACCTGATCCATCGGGCTGATGAAGAAGCGTCCGCGATCCTGCAGCTTGTCGATCGAGTAGGCGAAGGCCGTGCCGGTCTCGCCCGAGATGATCGAGCCGTTGGTGCGCATCTCGATTTCGCCGACCCACGGTTCGAAATCCTTCAGGCGGTGCGTCATGATCGCCTCGCCGGCCGTTGCCGTCAGCATGTTCGACCTCAGGCCGATAATGCCGCGCGAGGGGATGTCGAACTCCAGCCGCACGCGGTCGCCGTTCGACGTCATGTTCCTGAGCGTGCCTTTGCGCTTGGTGGCCAGTTCGATCACCGTGCCCGAGCAGGTTTCGGGGCAGTCGACGGTCAGTTCCTCGACCGGTTCGCATTTCTTGCCGTCGATCTCCTTGACGATCACGCGGGGCTGTCCGACCTGCAATTCGTATCCTTCGCGGCGCATGGTCTCGATCAGCACCGAGAGGTGCAATACGCCGCGGCCGAATACGTTGAAACTGTCGGCCGAAGGGCCGGGCGTCACGCGCAGCGCGAGGTTTTTCTCCAGTTCGCGGTCTAGGCGCTCCTTGATGTGGCGCGAGGTGACGTATTTGCCGTCCTTGCCGAAAAACGGCGAGTTGTTGATCGTGAAGAGCATCGACATCGTCGGTTCGTCGATGGCGATGGGGGGCAGCGGTTCGGGGTTCTCGTAGTCGCAGATCGTGTCGCCGATCTCAAACCCTTCGATGCCCATGATGGCGCAAATCTCGCCGCACGGCACTTCGTCGACCTTCTTTTTGCCGAGACCTTCGAAGACCATCAGGTCTTTGATCCTGGTCTTCTGCATCGTTGTGCCGTCGCGCTTGGCCAGCGTGACGTTTTGTCCCGCCCGGAGCGAGCCGCGCGTCACCTTGCCCACGGCGATACGCCCCGTGTAGGAGGAGTATTCGAGCGAGGTGATGAGCATCTGGGGCGTGCCTTCTACCACGGCCGGTTCGGGTATCTCGTCGATGATGGCGTCCAGCAGCGGGACGAGCGAGTCGGTCGGCTCGTTCCATTTGTGCGACATCCAGCCCTGTTTGGCCGAGCCGTAGATAGTCTTGTAGTCGAGCTGCTCCTCGGTGGCGTCGAGCGTGAACATCAGGTCGAAAACCTGTTCGTTGACCACTTCGGGACGGCAGTTGGGCTTGTCGACCTTGTTGATTACCACGATGGGCTTCTTGCCCAGCGCCAGCGCCTTTTGCAGCACGAAGCGGGTCTGGGGCATGGTGCCTTCGAAGGCGTCGACCAGCAGCAGTACGCCGTCGCACATGTTCAGCACGCGCTCGACCTCGCCGCCGAAGTCGGCGTGGCCCGGGGTGTCGATGATGTTGATTTTATAATCCTTGTAAATTACCGAGACGTTCTTCGAGAGGATCGTGATACCGCGTTCGCGTTCGAGGTCGTTGTTGTCGAGGATCAGCTCGCCGGTTTGCTTGGCGTTGTCGCGCAGGATGTTGCCGGCCAGGATCATCTTGTCTACGAGCGTGGTCTTGCCGTGATCCACGTGTGCAATAATTGCAATATTGCGTAGTTTTTGCATGTGAAAAGAATTTGTGGTGCAAAGGTAACAATTTCTCGGGAAAATATACTAAATTTGTTGGCTTATTAAAAAAGTTTAATTATTATGGAACCCATCTTCAATGTCCGGCAGCAGAGCGAGATTTATATCGGGCCCACGGCCGACATCCTGCCGGGAGTGCTGCCCGGGGGGCGCGTGGTCGTCGTGTCCGATGCCACGATAGACCGGCTCTACCATCCGATGCTGGCTCCTTACGATACGGTGCTGATCGGCCTCGGGGAGAGTATAAAGACCCTGCAAACCGTCGAATCGATCTACCGCCGCTTCATCGAACTGGGCGTCGATCGGTCGACTTTCGTGCTGGGGATCGGGGGCGGTATCGTGACCGACGTGGCGGGTTTCGCCGCCGCGACCTACATGCGCGGCCTCGATTTCGGGTTTGTCTCGACGACTCTGCTGGGACAGGTCGACGCCAGCGTGGGCGGCAAGAACGGCGTGAATGTCGACGGCTACAAGAATATGGCGGGGACATTCTCGCAGCCCAGGTTCGTGATCTGCGACCCCGGGATGCTGCGCACGCTCTCCGATCGGGAGTTCCGCGCCGGGCTGGCCGAAGTCGTCAAGGCGGCCATCATCGCCGATGCCGACCTCTTCGCGCGGATCGAAGCCACGACTTTCGACGACCTGCGTTCCAATACCGATCTGCTTACGGATGCCGTCTCGGCGTCGATCCGCGTGAAGGCCGACATTGTCGAACGCGACGAGCGCGAGTCGGGCGACCGCCGCAAGCTCAACCTCGGGCATACGCTGGCGCACGCCATCGAGAAGTGTACCAACCGCCTGAACCACGGCGAGGCCGTGGCGGTGGGCACGGCGCTGATCGCCGATGCCTCGGTGAAGCTCGGCGTACTGACGGCGGAAGACCGCGACCGGATCGCCGGGGTGCTGAAAAAACTGGGGTTCGACCTCACGCCGCCCGTCGATGTGAAGCGGCTGCTCAAAGAGGTGGGCAAGGACAAGAAGAATGAGGACGGCATGCTGCGTATCGTGGTGCCTATAGGCATCGGCGATTGCGACGTGCGCCGGATGTCGCACGACGAGTTTGCGGCGCTGTTTGCGTGACCCGGCTGGTACAGGCGTCATCGTGCAATAAAAAGACCCGGCCGAAGTAATGGTACT
>OBZN01000574.1_pt1 | contig 10085 bp, 12 predicted proteins | sample 1476951 | NCBI WGS metagenome assembly OBZN01 (sample SAMEA2580246, study PRJEB22360) | human gut metagenome | biome: human gut; feature: human-associated habitat; material: faeces | place: Denmark | collected 2008/2010
AAGCAGAGAGTAACACGTTTGCATAAAAATTAATAAGTCAACGTACTGATTTTCTAAATAAACTGAGCACAGACGTAAAATTATTAACATAGATGTTCAATCAAGTAAAGTTTGTTCAGAGTGTGAACATAAATATGTTAAGAAACCGCTCAATATTCGTGAGTGGACTTATCTTGTTTATCATAAGCTCAGGATATAAAGAAATCATTACTAATAAAACAGATACAACCATTAAAGCTTAGTACCATCTATCTTTGGGAAATGTTGTAGCTATTCAACATGAAGATGGAATAAATTCATTATATGTTCATCAACAAGAGTATCAAGTTAAAGTAGATGATACTGTAAAACAAGGAAAAGTTATTGGGTATGTTGGGGCTACAATAAATAATAAAGGTCATCACTTTCTGGATCTGAATGACTTATTTTTTTGAAGACTTAACTCACTTTATGGATTCCATGTAAAAGGACATTTTCCCGCTGTAATACGTTCTTTATTTATTTCATCTTCTAATTCATTTTGATAAGCTTTTGCTGGACCGTAGGTCATTTCGTTCGTGAACTAATGTTTATTGGCATTTGCTTTGATATGAGTAGAATCAATATAAAGGTTGGCTCCCGTAACGAATCCAGCTTTTACAGCTTGTTCTAGAATATGAGAGAAAATATCTTCAAATAAAGTTGTTTCTCTAAATCTTCGAACATAGTTTTTACCAAAAGTAGAGAAATGTGCAGTAGGATCATAGAACGGATACCAAATAAGTATTGAATAAATATTAATTTAATTAAGACCACTGGATCAATAATAGGACGACCATAGATCGAATACGTGGATTCTACAATGAGATAAATGAAATCAATTGAATTGCCGCATCAATCTTTTGAACTAAGTGATCGTTAGGTATAAGATCATCAATTTTTAACATAGTAAATTGATTTCTACCTTTCATTGATTGTTTTCTCATCATTAGAATCACTCCCATAATAATTTATGCAATTAGTATAAAGCAAAAAACTGCAAACAACACTTCCATTTTGCATTTTGTTTTTTCAGTTCTTCTAGTGTTCGATAGTACGTTGCAATGAGATTCATTTCGATACCTGATTCAATCATTTCTTCCACTACGACTGACAATTTTTCCTTGTAATACTTTTTGGGTACACGCGTTTCATGGTATAGAAACGTCATATCCTCCATTTTTTGTGCCATTTATTCAAAGATAATTTGACAAATTCATCATAATAATTTTGAGCCATAATTTTATTTTCCTTTCTCTTCAATCAAAATATAATCGCCGTAAGACAAGGTATATTTTTTCCCGCATGTTTGACATTGATACAATTGATACAAACGATAGCTTTTGATACATTTTGCTATTTCTCCACAATCGCATTCGACAGTATGTGGCGCATGGTAGTTTGGGAATAATTCGCTGAAAGGAACACTCCAATAATCAAATTTCCTTCGCATGATTGATTTTGCCTCCTCTTCAACAAGATTTTGAAGCCTTTCGTTGGTGCTTTCTTTATTGATTTGTTGGCCAGAATGAATTAACTAAAAGCGAAAAGGATAAGGGCGCACAGCGTGCCATTTTCCTTTGTTCTTGTCGCTTTTTGGTGATAAAAGGCAACTTGTTGCTGGTCTGGCAAATCAATAAAAAGATAGCAAATAGGAACGGACCTTTTGGTGAGAGAAAGGTTTTTCAATTTAGAAGGCGCTTGTGCCTTCCTAAAAATGCTTTTTCATTTTTCCTGTTTCTATGTAAAGCAAAAAGAGCTGCAATCCTAATGTAGGACTGCAGCTCTTCTTTTTTTAACTTAAGTTTATATTTCCTATTATTAGAAACATAAGTTGATCTTGCTCATCAAACTTTCTAGACTTATTTATCGCTCTTTTTTTCAGACGGTATAATCTACGCTTTGTTAATTCAAAAAGAGGTTTGTAGCTAGGAATCATTGAATCCATACTTTTCTCCCATCTTACCATTACATACTTAGTTAATTATATTCATTTGAATGTTCTATTTGTTCTTTTCTATATTGCTTTTTGATTCTTTTCAATGTCGATATTGAAATATTCGGTTTCTTTTCTACTTCTCTCATACTGTTCGTTTCCATTAACTCTAAAGCATGTTTATATCGATCACTCAAGACTCGTTTTGGTCTTCCCTCACGATACCTTTTTTTATTGGCTTCTATGCTATTGTTTTCCTTCTTGTGTTCAGGTCACAATCAAATCACGCTCAATCTGCGCAAAACTATCCAGCATATTCATCATCAATGTTTGCATGGAATCATTTTTATTGGATTCAAACGTCAGCGCATTATCTAGAAACGAAATATTTACCCCTGATTGATTCAACGTAGAAATAATTGAATTGAGATCTACGATACTTATTGCTAACCGATCAATTTTAGTGACTAACACCTTATCGCCATTTTTTACAGTGGAAAGTAGTTTTTCCAATTCTTTTCGTCCTTCTTTTTTGGTCCCTATATATTTTTCACTGAAGATTTTTTCTGCGCCAGCATTTTCTAATTTTTGAATTTGTGTTTTGTAATCTTGATTGCTTGTGCTAACTCTTGAATAGCCGTAAATTGCCAAAATTTCATCACCCTTTCTGGACATAAGTTTCTGACACCAGTTAAAATCAAGTCTATCAGTAACCCATCCACCCGTGAAGACGGGTGTATTTTTAATACCACTAGAAGAAGGCGACACTCGCTGCTCCTTAAAAGGGGATTTTTAAAAGACCGCCAGCTGCTCATCTTCACTCACTTACTTCTCTTTATTTTTTAAATGGTTCTACGTACTATTTTTTACTTATACTATATCGAATGCGATCATCAGCTTCTTGTTCACGGATGTATTTTTCATTTGTCTTTTGATTCAATCCGACTGTACTCACATAGTATCTCTTCGACCAAAAGGATTTGTTTCCGTATTTATATTTGAGATTTGCGTGCTGCTCGTGGATTAGTACCGCACTACGACCTTTCAGATACCTCATAAAACTGGATATACTTATTTTTGGTGTACTCGAACAAGCATGTGAATATGATCTAGAATTGCATGTGCTTCTATGATTTCCACATCTTTCATTTCGCACAACTTCCTAAGTATTTTTCCAAGATCTTTTCGTAATTGCTCATAGATTACTTTTCGTCGATATTTTGGTGTAAAAATAATATGATACTTACAATTCCAACGAGTATATGCTAAACTTTTATCGTCATTTGACATGAAAAAACTCCTTTCGATCTGATGAGCGGTTGGTAGCCACTCACTAGTATATCGAAAGGAGTTTTTATCGCTAAAGCTACTTCTTCCACGCGTAGAAACGCGCGGTTTTCTTGTTTCGCACGCTTTACGCACGAAACTGACTGAAGTCATTAAGAAAATAAAAGGGTCTAAAACTTTTAAGTTTTTGATCCTTTTATTTTCTTAATTATATTCAGCTGGATAATAATTTTGGGGTCAACATTTCTATCTTACTATTATCTTCCTAAAGTAGTAGACTTTCTTATTGGGAAAAATTACAACAAAAAGGAGTGGCTTAGTTGACAACTCCTTTTTGTTTACAAATCAATTGGATATCTACAAATTGTATTTTCTAACAAATTTTATAGACGCTAAAAAATTAATTTGACGTTAAATACTTCCTCCAGAAAGTATTGAGATTGGTAAAATATAATCCTTATTTGTCTTTTCGCCTTTAATTTTTTTCAGAAGAATATCAACAATAAGACTTGCAATTTCATCAATTGGCTGTCTTATTGTTGTCAATTGTGGGAAAAATTTCTCAATGAAAGAGGTACCATCGTATCCAATAATTTTTAAATCTTCTGGGATATTAAGTTTAAGTTGATGAGCAATTTTTATAGTGAGAATGGCTGTTAAATCATCAGAAACAAAAATACCATCTGGTTTGTGATTTATAATAGTTGACTTTATTTCCATTTCACGACGGATAGTAGACAGATTATTAGGAATTTTGAAAATTTTTCCATTTGGATTTTGAAAAGAAAAACCTAGTGCACGTAATTCTGTGGGAGAATCCGTGTTATCATTTCCTGTAATCATAATGGTATTTTGACAACCATTTTTTTGTAAAGTCTTAGCTGCAAGTTTTCCCCCTTCAAAGTTATCTGAAGAAACAATGGAAACATTAGGAGCTAAATTTCTATCAAAAGCAACAATAGGTGCTCTCACACGCTCATAATCAGCAATTCCAAGATTATGGCTTGATGAGATTATGCCATCAACTTGGTTGGCTTCAAGCATTTCAATGTATTCTCTCTCTTTAGCAGGATCATTTTGACTATTGCAAATAATCGTTTTATATCCATGTTTAAATAACTCGATTTCGAGATACTCAATGAGTTCAGAGTAAAAGATATTACTAATATTAGGAAAAATAAGACCAATAAGCTGAGGTGACTTTCCTTGAAGTCCACGTGCTAAATTATTTGGTTTATAACCAAGAGTTTTCATAGCTTCATGAACTTTTTGTTTTGTTTTTTCTGATAAATATCCCTTATTATTAATGACGCGTGAAACGGTTGTTGGGCTAACTCCAGCTAATTCAGCGACATCAGTTAATTTTGCTACCATTTTAATATTTTAATTCAAAGTATTTTCCAGTCGGTTCGCCTGATTTGATTTGAATACCATTTTGGTGATTTTCAGGGAATACACGACTAGTAAACACTTTTTCTCCTTTATTAATAAAAATCTCAATGATTGAGTTATCTACAAAAATGTTAGCAGTTGTTTCTTTAGTATCAATTGAGCATTCACGAATAGTTCCAAAATCGGTTGCATATTGAATACCTGCTTTGCTACGATCTAAAATGATTTTTCCTTCTTTAGTATCTACAATCAAGCTAAGTCCATTTCCTTTACTATCAGAGAAAAGAAGTAATTCCGATTTCTGATTTGTAGGAAAAGTCAATTCAAGCTCATAAGTATTATTTGTTTCTACTTTTGATGTGAACTCTTCAGAACTAACACGAAGGGATGTAATAGTTTCTACTGGATATTGGTAAAGTTTACCATCTTTAATAGAAAGTTCTTTTACAAGACTCATTGCTCCCTGATAATCATACTTGTCAGTTGGATAATCAATGTCGGGAAGACCAATCCAACTAACAATTAGCGTACGTCCGTCGGGAGTATTAAATCCTTGAGTAGCGTATGCTTCAAATCCATAATCAAGGTTTTGAATTTCAGAAGCACCCACAAGTTTTATATTTTCTATATCAAACGATTGACATATTTTAAAAGTATTTGGATAGATATTATCATAATTAAGTTCAGATTTATCCAGTCCTTGAGGACAATAAATTATAACAGGTTTTTCATCTACAAATAAAAGATTTGGACACTCAATCATGTATTCTGAACCAGTGCTGCCAAAATCAAGGTTACCAACTTCTTCCCAGGTTTCAACATTATTGTCAGTAGCTTTATAAACCTTGATAAATCCTGATTTTTCTAGATTTTGTGCTCCAACAATTGTATATAATTGTCCTTTATAATTAAAAATTTGTGGATCACGAAAGTGTTCTGTTACATCAGCAGGTTTATGAATAAGAATATTCTCACATTTCGTAATATTGTGGTCTTTATCCATCCACGCCCCGATTTGAAGCGTATCACGTATCCATTTTTTATCACGAACGTTTCCTGTATAGAATAAAAATAACTTACCATCTACTTCATAAGCAGAACCAGAATAAGCGCCGTGACTATCATGTTCAGTATCAGGACGGAGCTCTGCTCCCGTTACATAAAAATGAACTAAATCATCTGATTCAGTGTGTATCCATTCCTTTAAACCATGAGCAGCTCCAAATGGCCAATTTTGATAGAAGAGATTATATTTTCCATTAAAAAAAGAAAAACCATTGGGATCGTTTAATAATCCTGTTCTAGGCTCAATATGATAACTAGCATGCCAAGGTGATTGACTTACATTTTCGTTGATTTTTGCAATCTCTTCCTTGCTCCAATCAGAATAAGCGCGGTATCGAGTTTCTTGAGGTAAATTCATAGTCTTCTCCTTTAGTTTATCTGTCTACAACTAGTATGGTAAACGTTTTCTACTTAAAAATCAATTATTTTTAAGTAAAAATTCAAAAATATGGTAAACGTTTGACACATTTATAAAATGTGCTAAAATGTAAGTGAATTCAATTGAAGCGTTTTCGCGAGATGCTAAAAAAGTATAAAAGGAGTTACTGTAATGAATTATAGTGAGGTAGCTTCCGACGTAATACAAGCAGTCGGAAAAGATAACCTTGTTGCAGCCGCACACTGTGCAACACGTCTTCGTCTCGTACTAAAGGATGATACGAAAGTTGACCAAAAAGCATTAGATAAAAATCCGGATATAAAAGGTACATTTAAAATTGATGGTCAATATCAAGTTATTATTGGAGCTGGTGATGTTAACTTTGTTTATGATGAACTTATAAAAAAAACTGGTCTTACAGAAATTTCAACAGATGATTTAAAACAAATCGTTAGTAACGGTAAAAAATTTAATCCAATGGTGGCATTGATTAAATTGCTATCAGATATTTTCGTACCAATCATTCCTGCCCTTGTTGCAGGTGGTTTGTTGATGGCATTGCGAAACTTTTTGACATCAGCTGGACTTTTTGGACCTAAATCAATTGAAGAAATGTATCCTATTATCAAGGGTCTCTCCTCTATGATTCAACTTATGTCAGCTGCACCATTCATGTTCTTACCAATTTTAGTAGGTATTTCAGCTGCTAAACGTTTTGGAGCAAACCAATTTCTTGGTGCTGCAATTGGTATGATCATGACAACACCAGATCTTGGTGGTTCAACTGAATATTGGAATATTTTTGGTTATCATGTTTCACAAACAAACTATGCTTATCAAGTTATTCCAGTTTTAGCAGCTGTTTGGATATTATCTATATTAGAAAAATTCTTTCATAAAAAATTGCCATCATCTATTGACTTTACATTCACGCCATTATTATCAGTAATGATTACTGGATTTTTGACTTTCACAGTTATTGGCCCTGTAATGTTATTGTTATCTAATGGAATTACAGACATTATTGTTTGGCTATATAACACTACTGGATTTATCGGAATGGGTATTTTTGGAGGAACATATTCACTTATAGTCATGACTGGTTTACATCAATCATTTCCAGCTATTGAAACTCAATTACTTTCAGCGTGGACAAATGGTATCGGACATGGAGACTTTATCTTTGTAGTTGCATCTATGGCAAACGTTGCTCAAGGTGCTGCAACATTTGCCATTTGGTTCTTAACTAAAAATTCTAAGACAAAAAGTCTTGCTTCCTCTGCGGGTGTCTCAGCACTTCTTGGAATTACAGAGCCTGCCTTGTTCGGAGTTAACTTAAAATACCGCTTTCCATTCTTTTGTGCTTTAATTGGTTCAGGAATTGCTGCAGCAGTAGCAGGATTACTTAAAGTAGTTGCTGTTTCACTTGGTTCAGCAGGTTTCTTGGGATTTCTTTCAATTAATGCAACATCTATTCCATTTTACGTAATGTGTGAATTAATTAGCTTTGCAGTTGCTTTTGCAATTACTTACTTATACGGTAAAACAAAAGCTGCTGGTATCTTTGAAGCAGAAGCAATTGCTGAACAAACACCAGTTAATTATTCAAAAGTAGCAACAACAGATCCAATATCTACTGATGTTGAATCAACACAAACAAAAGTTTCATCAGAAACAATTGTTAGTCCCATTTCTGGTAAAGTGATTAGTCTTTCTTCAGTAAATGATCCAGTCTTTTCATCAGAAGCTATGGGAAAAGGGATTGCCATTAAACCAAATGGAAACACGGTCCATTCTCCAGTAGATGGTACTATTCAACTCACGTTTGAAACTGGACATGCTTATGGTATTAAATCAAATAATGGTGCTGAAGTTCTAATTCATATTGGTATTGATACTGTATCAATGGGAGGAAAAGGATTTACACAAAAAGTTACTACTAATCAAAAAGTTAGAAAAGGCGATATTCTTGGAACATTTGACCGTTCAATGATTGAGAAAGAAGGTCTTGATGATACAACAATGATTATTGTGACCAATACTTCGGATTATTCAGAAGTAAATATAGTAGCTGAAAATACAGTTACTGAGGGTACTGATTTACTTGAAATCAAATAAATATATTTACCTGAGTAAAGATGAAATTTCCTTTCCAAAATCAAATAATATAGATTAATCAAATATTTGAGAATAACATTTTATTTAATCTTTTCATATATCAATTGTATGAAAAATTATTAGAATTTTAAAAAATGATAAAAATTCAAAAAGAAAAAATAGTCGTTATTTACTTGTCATGTTACTAAATAAAAAAATAATTTAAATATGATATATAGTCATTTATTTAGTGATTTTATTCTAAAATAAAGGGAGAAATGTCTATGCTATACGGTGCAATTGAAGCAGGAGGTACAAAATTTGTCTGTGCAGTTGGTAATGAAAAATTAGATATCATTGAGAAAGTCAACTTTACAACCTTAAGTCCAAAAGAGACAATGCCACAAGTTATTTCCTTTTTTAAAAAATATGAAACACAACTATCTAGTATTGCTATTGGATCTTTTGGACCTATTGATATCTATCCTGATTCAAAAACTTATGGATATATTACCTCAACACCTAAAATTTCATGGCAAAATTTTGATTTTATAGGTTATTTAAAAACAAAGCTTAAAGAAATGCCATTATATTGGACAACTGATGTAAATGCTGCAGCATATGGAGAATATATTGATGGACATGGTCAGGGATATTCATCAATTGTTTATTATACAGTTGGAACAGGTATAGGTGGTGGTGCACTACAAAATGGAAGATTTATCGAAGGTTTTAGTCATCCGGAAATGGGACACATGATTGTACGTAATCATCCTAACGATTATTTTAAAGGCAACTGTCCGTATCATCAAAATTGTTTAGAAGGTATGGCAGCAGGCCCTGCTATAGAAAAGAGAATAGGGATTAAAGGCCAAGATTTACCTGAAGATCATCCTTTTTGGGAAATCGAAGCTTTTTATGTTGCACAATGCATTTATAATACTACAATGATGTTTTCACCAGATATTATCATTCTAGGAGGCGGTGTAATGAAACAGGTACATTTACAAAAGAAAATTCACCGCGAATTTAAAAAAATTATGAATAATTACGTTGATCTTCCGAAATTAGAAAAATATATTGTTTTTCCAAAATTAGGGGATCAAGCTGGTATTATAGGTTGTTTAGGGTTAGCAAAAAAAATAGCTTCTTTTTAAACAATTATAGAAAACCGATACTCTGTTAAGTTGTTTGACACGGTGTCGATTTTTATGACTTTCTTATTAAAAATCCAGATTCTAAAATAACTGTAAATATACCATCGTTTCCTAAACTACTACCAGCAACTAATGGAAAGCAAAAATATTATAGCAAAGGGGCATAAACTTAAAAAAGTTTTTGACCCTATTTTTTATTATTATAGAATTTTATTATGACTACCTGTGAAAAAAGACAAACCTATTACGAATAATACAGTTTGCGGTTTATCTAATTCAAGTTGAAATATTCGCAACATCTTATGAAAATGATTACTTAAAAACGTTTCTTCCTATTCTCTTCCAGTTAGTTTTGCAACATAAGGATCATTTACGACATGATTTTTAATATACAGAAACTCTTCATTTTTTCCCAGTTTACTAAACCATGAGGCTTTATTAAGGTTAAAGAAGGAAGCTCATTTGTATAATTATCATTCAATCCTTTATAAGATACTGTTCTATTATAATTCGTACTTTCCAATTTTCTATCAAAATATCCACTTGCCCCATCATTAAACACAAATTTAAAGTTTTTCAGAACTTTATCTGTTGCTTTTTCAATAATCAAATCATAATTTGTTTTAAAAAATATTGGCTGTTCGAGGAATTTGTCTAGAATTTGATAGATGTAAAATACCAATAATATGTGAAATACCCCCACTTAGCTAAACCTGAAGGTTCTTAACGCTTGAAGTGGGAGCTTCTTGGGAAC
>OBZN01000577.1_pt1 | contig 10018 bp, 9 predicted proteins | sample 1476951 | NCBI WGS metagenome assembly OBZN01 (sample SAMEA2580246, study PRJEB22360) | human gut metagenome | biome: human gut; feature: human-associated habitat; material: faeces | place: Denmark | collected 2008/2010
TGTTTTGGCGAATGAAAATCGTACACAGGACGCGGGCCATGCCCTCTTACGTCAGACCCGGAATCCGAAAGTGCGCAAAAAATCGGGCGTTATCCGGGGCTGACCTTTATCAATGCACTCAATAGAGGCAGTACCCAAGTGTACCGCCTCACACGGAAGTAAGGAACCATGACTGACTTATCCTGGATTACCAAGCAACTGACCGGCGAAACTACAAAGACGCTGACAGCACACCGTACACATCTGTGTGAGTATCGATCCGCCGCTCAGAACTACTTTGCAGAGCGAAAACACGGATAGGTCAAGGGAATACCCCGCTGAATCGTCGTCAGCGAAGCAACTCAGAGAGTTAGTAGAGGAAAAGCCTCGCTAGTGGCCTTTTAGTAGAGCAATGCCTCAGTCCGCCCGAGGATTTGCCTCACTGAGACTGCTCAGCGAAGCAAAAGCTCGACTTAACCGCAGAATCACTTCTCCAGCTTGTCCAGCGCTTTCAGCAGCGAATCAACATGACCTTTGGCACGTACGTTGTAGCGAGCAAGCGCCACGGAACCGTCGGGATTGATGACGAGCGTCGAACGGATCATGCCTACGTGTATCTTGCCGTAGAGCTTCTTTTCGCCATATGCGCCGTACAGCTTGTGCACGGTCAGGTCGGGATCAGACAGCAGCGGGAATGTGAGATGGTCGTGCTCGGCGAACTTGCGCAGTTTCTCGAGTGAATCCTTGGAGACACCGAGCACCGCAACATTCTGCGACTCCAAGCGTGCGAGATTATCTCGGAAATCGCAAGCCTCAGTGGTGCATCCGGGCGTCATTGCCGCCGGATAGAAGTACAGTACAACCCTACGTCCGTCCTCGAGCACGTCAGACAGATTGATTAAGCCGTTCTCCGCAGTGCCGGGCACAATCGCCGGCAGAGTGAAATCAGGAGCATCACTCCCCTCTTGCAGACGAGCGTATACAGGAGCTTGGGCGGAATCATGAACAGTAGCAGTCATGCGTCCCATGATAGGCGTCCGAGCCCGCGACATCTATCACAGACTTTCGATGACCACTGATTGCGTCAATAATTCGGCACGTTATATTCGACAGTAATATGCCATCAAAGCGTCGGCAGCGGGCTCTGAAAGACTCGACTAATCGGGCAACTGCGGGTCGGCAAAACGGCGATTCTGCAGAACCGGCATTATCTGGCGTGCGGAAGCAAGGCATTCGCGACTAAGCCCAGTAGCAATAAGCTCGGCTCCCTCATCGCCCGCTTCGGCAACTACCTCTCCCATCGGGTCGATGATGCGACAGCATCCGATGTTCCGCGAACTCACCTCACTGCAAGCCAACACATAGCAAGTGTTTTCCAATGCGCGAGCCGCAGTCAGCAGCTTCCAATGCTGCTCTTTCAACGGGCCGCGCACCCAAGCGGCGCTTACAACAATCGCATCTGCCCCGCGCACGGCCAGTGAGCGAGCGGTTTCCGGGAAACGAACGTCATAACAGGTCATGACGCCGATTTTCCAACCGTCAATATCGACGATAGGCGGCAACGCATCTCCTGGGAGAACCACGTCGGATTCGCGGGCCGCGAACGCATCGTAAAGATGCAGCTTGCGATATTCAGCGATAATTTCACCATCGCGAATCACAAGGAACGTGTTGGAAACTCGGGAATCTGCATCCCGTTCTGTTACTTGCTCCGGCGCAACATGCACGGTACCCATCAGCACAATATGCCGCTGCGCGCTGATACGCCGCAAGCCGTCTACAAACGGCCCGTCCAGTGGTTGCGCGTGCGCGGCAGCATATGAATCGTCATCGCCGCGCCGCGCAATCAAACCTTCCGGCAATGCCAGCAACTTCGCGCCGCCCGCCGCCGCATCACGCGCGAATCCGTCGATGATCTCCAGATTCCGTTCCGGCTCCTCCGCCACCGTAAATTGCGCAATCGCAACTGGTAAGGACTTCGCACTCGTCACGCCAGCCCCAATGTCTTGAAGGCGTTGGCTAGACCGTTGTCGCGGATGTCGGTGGTAATGATGTCGCAGAAGGCCTGGATGCCGTGGATGGCGTTGCCCATGGCCACGGACGTGCCGGCGGCTTTGAGCATGGCGGTGTCGTTATCGGAGTCGCCGATGGCGATGGTGTCGGCGATGGCATAGCCAAGCAAGGAAGCCACGTCGCGCACGGCGGTGCCTTTGTCGATGCCGTTGATGAGCAGTTCGCCGTTATTCGGCGAGATCTTGTCGTATGAGCCGTGCACGAGTTCGAACCAGGGGGCAAGATCATGCTGAGTGTCCTCGAAGGAAGTATCCGGCTCGGGCCCGGTGAAATACGATCCCTTACTCACATGAATCGTGTGCCCCAGCGTAGATCCAGCCGGAACCTCTACCTCGTCCAGCAGATGCCAGAACCGCGCAAACTCACCACGATTCCACGTCTTGCCCTTGGACTCCAGATGGCGGCGATAACCTTCGGAAATGTACATGCCGTCCGCACCCTGCCACTGGTAGCTCTCGATATGGTGTTCGGCAAAATAGGCCATCGCCGCATCGATGGCTTCGGGCGATACGAGGTGCTGGAACAGCAGCTTATCTCCGATATTCGCCTGTGCGCCGGCTACGGAAACTACACCGTCGAATCCAAGATCCAGAATGTTGCGTTCGATTTTCGGCACGGATCGACCGGTGCAGATGAAGAGCTTGTGACCGTTGGCTTGGGCCCGCGCACACGCCGTTTTTGCCGACTCCGGCACAATATGATTCTCATCAGCCAGCGTGCCGTCGATATCAATGAATACGAGTTTGCTACCAGTCATGTCGCTTTCCGTCATATGTCGAACCTCCCCAAGTCAGCTTACGCTGACAGCCCCCTCCAGAGGGGGCGAAGAGAAAAATAAAACCTGCCGAAAAAGGAAAAGTACTGCTGACACCTCCCCCAGTCGGCTTGGCCGACGGCTTCCGCTGGCGGAGACCAAAACGGCATCACACGGCGTAGGCGGCCCAGCGGCCGTGAGTGTGCTGGACTTCGATGGGCATGCCGAACAGGTCGGAGAGACGCTCGTCGGTTAGACCGTCTTCCAGCGAACCGGTATAGACGATGGTGCCAGCACCGGGATTGCCCATTGAGTCGACGCCCGCTTCGGTGGCATCTTCGGCGGGAATCGGCTTGCGGCCCATAATGGCGATGTGATCGAAGCCTGCCGGAATCTCTTCCAGACGGTGGGTGACCAGCACCACGGCACGTTCAGAGCTTTCCTCGCCGATTCGGCTCAACGTGCGCATCACCTGCTCGCGGCCGCCCAGGTCAAGGCCGGTGGTCGGCTCGTCCATAATCAAAAGCTCAGGATCGCCCATCAGCGCACGGGCGATCAGCACACGGGTGCGTTCGCCTTCGGACAGTCGCCACATCTCCTTGCCTTCCAGATAGGAGACGCGGAAATCACGCAGCAGCTGGCGTGCGCGGGCGTATTCTTCGTCCGTGTAAGTATCGCGCCAACGTCCGGTCACGGCGGACAGGCCGGTGACCACGGCATCCAGCGGGTCCTCGAACTCGGGGAACTGGCGACCCAGGTCGGCCGATGCGAGACCGATGCGGGTGCGCAGCTTGAACACGTCGTATTTGCCGAGCTGGTGGCCGAGAATGAACACGCGGCCTTCCGAGGGGAAGGTGCGGGTGGCCAGCATGCCGACTGCGGTGGATTTGCCGATGCCGTTCGGTCCGAACAGCACCCAACGCTCCCCCGCATGGATGGTGAGGTTCACGTCGGTGATGATGACGCGGCGGTTGCGGCGGAATTCGACGTTGTCAAGTTGGAGGACGGTTTGGGACATGATTCTCCTCAGTGGTACAAAACGGAGGGAGAGCACCGCTTATTGCACGGTCTCTCCCTCCGTCACGCTGCGCGAGCCTGCGCTGTCTCGCTTTTACTTCTTCTGCTCGTCGAGCACCGACTGGTAGACCTCCACGGTCTTGTCGCCGATGGACTCCCAACTGAACACGTCGCGGGCGCGTTCGTAGCCGGCCTGGCCCATCTTCTTGGCGAGCTCCGGATCGGCCATGATCTTGTCGATGGCGGCGGCCATGTCGTGCACGAACTTGTCCGGATCGGTGGGGGTGCCGGTGCCGTCGTGCAGCTGGTCGATCGGCACCAGATAGCCGGTCTCGCCGTCGACCACAACTTCCGGAATGCCACCGGTGGCGGAGGCGACGACCGGCAGACCGCAGGCCATGGCCTCAAGGTTCACGATGCCCAGCGGCTCGTAGATGCTCGGGCAGATGAAGGCGTCGCAGCCGTGCTCCAGAGCGTTCAGCTCAGGCTTCGGCAGCATTTCCTCGATCCACACGATGTTGCCACGCTCCTCGTCCAGCTTGGCGAACGCGTTCTTGACTTCCTCGGCAATCTCCGGGGTGTCGGGCGCACCGGCGCACAGCACCACCTGAATATCCTTGGAAATCAGGTGCAGGGCCTTGAGCAGGTACGGCAAACCCTTCTGACGGGTGATGCGGCCCACGAACAGCAGGGTCGGCTTGGAACGGTCGATGTTGTAACGCTCAAACACCTTCCAGCCCGGATCGTCCGGCGCCGGAGTAGCAAAGTCAGACATGGTGATGCCGTTGTAAACCACAACCACCTTGTCTGGATCAAGATTCGGATAGGCGGTCAGAATATCCTTGCGCATGCCACCGGAAACGGCGATCACGCGGTCGGCGTGCTCGTAGGCGTCCTTCTCGGCCCAGGAGCTCAGGTTGTAGCCGCCGCCGAGCTGCTCACGCTTCCATGGGCGGAACGGCTCCAGGGAGTGGGCGGTGATGACCAGCGGCGTACCGTGCAGCATCTTGGCCAGGTAGCCGGCCAGGCAGGCGTACCAGGTGTGCGCATGAATAATGTCGGCATCCACATCATTGGCGATCTGCAAATCAACGCCGAAGGTCTTCAATGCGGGGTTGGCATCAGCCAGCTCAGAAGGCGTGTCATAGCCGACGACCTTCAAGCTGCCCTTAGCATCGGCAGCATTCGGGATAGCAGGAATGTCCGCCTCGGTGCGCTTGCCATCAAACGCACGAACGGTTACGTCGATGCGCTCGGCAAGCACCTTGGACAGTTCCTCGGCGTGTACACCGGCCCCACCATAGACATGCGGCGGGGATTCGCGGGTTAGAATATCAACTTTCATCGGACTGCCTCTCCTTCGTGCGTCAGAAAGAAACTCAAGCACTTCTTACTTTAGGGCACCGCATACAAGAAAACGCACAACTTCCGTCGTGCGTTTTGCTTTTCAAGCCGGATTTACCGGGCAAAAGATCAAACGGCCGTGCCGTTCTGGTCCAGATTCGGATTGTGCTTGGAATCGCCAGCCGTAAAGAACAGGCTCAGCACACCCACAATGAACACCGCGGAAACGGTGATGATCAGCCACATCGGATGGCTTGGCAGCCACATAACCACGAAGAACGCGATAATCGCGATGGCGATCAGCGTCCAGCTGCCCACGCGGAACCACTGACGCAGCGAATGCGGTGCCTTGAACATCTTCGGATTCGTGTAGTTCGGGTTAGTGGTCAGCAGGGTTTCGGTGTCCGCAATCGTACCGCCGCTGGGCTTCCATTCGGTGCCGTCGGTGCCGTCCTGCAGACGCTGGGACTTCTGCTGCAGCTGGTATTCGTCAATCATTCCCGAGCGACCGCGGCCACGGGTCTGGTCATACTGCGACGGCACTCCCCTGCGGCCTGCTTTGGCTTGGGCACGGCGTTCTGCACGATTCGGCATTTCACTACTCCTGTTTCGACGGTGACACTGTTGGCTATATTACTCGCTTGTCGGCGGCAATTTGCCACCAGTCCATCGGAACCCACTGTGTGTCATTGTATTTTCAGTCGGTGATGCGATAGGTTTGCGTATGGAAGTCGCAGGTGACCGCAGTGCCGTCCGCGAATACCGAACGCTGCACCAGCGGATCATCATCCACGAACTCGTGACGAACCAGTTCCTGCATGCCGACCCGCTCATGGAATGCAGCGACCGTATGGCAGCGTTCGATGTCGTTTTCCGTGCGAGCGCGCTGTTCGTCGTCCATGTCGCCGTCAACGCCGATGTATGCGGCATCGCGAATCAGGTATGGAGCTCCGCCGTTGAGCAAGGCGTACAGCATGTAATCGTCGCCGTTCACCACACGCTCCATCATCCATGGTTCAATAACGCAATCATGGTAGACAAGGTTATACAGCGGCACCGGCACACCTTGGCGCGGCTCGTTGGGTGAGCGCATCTGGAAGTCGTATGGTGCGTAATGGCAGAATATCAGGCTTGGCACTGCCCAGTCCGATACCTCTTCGGACGAGGAGAGGATGCCGTGCGAGAGCAGATATTCGAAGCATTCGGCGCGGCGGTCAAAGCATTCGCGGCGGGTCATGCGGTGTTCGGGGTTCGAGCATTCGTCGCCTTCGTTGCAGGTGAAAACATCCAAGTATGCACAGTCGAGCTTGATGCCATGCGCGGCAATCTGGGTGAAATTGCGGCGTACGTAGTCCGGTGCGAGCTCGGCGCACAGGTAGGTCTGGTGGCCGCCCGCCCAGCGTGCGTGTTCGGGCATCGTGCCGTCTGCCAGCCGAATCGCATTGTTGGCATCAAAGGTTTGCGCGGTGAAGTAGTAATCGCGGTACTGGTCGTGCGTGCCGAAGATATCACCTTGCTCATGACAGGCATCGACCAACGATTTCATGCCTTCCCAGCCGCCCGCTTCCTGGCAGGCCGGCAGATAGTCGGGGTGTGCGTTGTCGTATCCGGGCTGCGCCCAACCATCCAAGTGCATGTACAGTCGGCCTGCACCCATGCCGTGCAGTGTGCGCATCTGCTTCTCGCGCTGCGCAAAGGTGACCAATGAATCGTTCTTTTCGGGATGGTCCTTGTCATAGTAGAACGAGTCGGGCTGCACTTTGGTTTTGATGCCGACGTGCACCCATGAACGACCAATCAGGTCACGCACGGAGGGATTGCGCGCCGCCTTTTCGGCGAGCGTACGCAAGCGACCTCGTTCGTTGACGTACGAACGATAGGCCTTGCACACCGCCGTGTGATCGGCGTGGTCGAGGAACTGGTAGCGTACCACGCGGCGATAATTCATTGTGCCGAGGCTTGGCTCAAACCAAGTATTGATATGGGTGTACGGACCATTGCTGGGATGGTCGATGCCGTAACCGGCATTCCATGGGGTTTCGCAGATGGCGATATACCCGTGTCCGCCTGCACGAAGCTGCGCGAACCACGGCATGTAACCGCCAGCCGTTTCGAAGCGGCCGTCGAAGGCGATATCTTTGGTGCTCACGGCGGTAGGCCATGTGTTGGGGATCATCACACCTTGCTCATGGGTGATGAGTGTCGTGTCATGGTCGTCGGCGCAATCGAAGTCCATGGCTGCGGGCCACGTCACATTAGTGATGTTCAGGCCTTGCTCATTGAGCGGAATCCATTCGAAGAGCACATCGCCTGAGGCACGCTCCACCCATACATAGGTTTCAAAGGAGTATGCGCTGTGCCCAAAGCCGGTGAAGATGCTGCGAATGCCGGTTCCCGTGCCGGTTTCACGCTGCTCATGGGTGATGGAAGTGGCATCTGCGAACGCGAAGGTGCCTTGCGCGCATTGCAGGGTCGGCTTGAAATCAGCGCAGGTATTCCATTCGGCACCGTCGCGCGTAAAAGCGAACTGCATTGTTCGTTCATCGAATCGCACGGTAGTGCCGGATACGGTGAATTCCATAGTTAATGTGCTCCTGTATGTTCTCGATTGCTCCCGATTATGGGAACTCGCTCATATAACAAGATTAGGGGTGGTCTGCTGTTTGAGACCACCCCCAGTCGGCTTTGCCGACAGCCCCGCCAGCGGGGGCCAACAGAGGTCAGATTGGCTCAGCCCATGGTAATCGGTCGGCAACCCGACCTATAGCAAGGCCAACTCTTTCCAGCAAAGTCGCGCTTACTGCTTCTTGGTCAGTGCGGTGAACACTGGGCCGCCACCGTAATCGAATTCTACGCCGGAGACTGCAGAGGTGCTGACTGCGGTGGCATTCTGGTTCCACAACGGGATAGCCGGAAGGTCCTGCAGCAGAATCTCCTCACCTTGCTGATAATACTTGTCGGCTTCCTCGGTGGACGAGGCGGAAAGAGCCTTGTCCATCATGGCATCGAACGCGGGGTTCTTGTAGTTGCCGCTGTTGCCGCCCTTGCCATCGGCCGAGCTGGAATCGTACAGCTGCACAAGGTAGTTGTCTGCGGACGGGTAATCCGGGCCCCAACCACTGCGGTATGCGGAGGTCATCTTGCCCGAATCCACATTGGACAGGAACTCGTCGGAAGTGGACATCGGGATGCTCTTGGCATCGATATCCAGCGTGTTCTTGATGTAGTTGCAGATTGCCTCAACCCAGTTCTTCGCAGTGCCATCAGCATTGTATGCAATGCCGAACTCACCGCTCCACGGGGAGATGGCGTTGGCCTTGGCCCACAGTTCCTTAGCCTTCTTCGGGTTGTACTTCAGCACTTCATTGCCCTTAAGGTTCTTGGAGTAGGCGCTGATTGGCGCTGCAATGAAGTCAACGGCCGGCGTGGACGTGTTGTTGAAGATCTTCTCGGCGATGGTTTTGCGATCGATGGACATGGAAATGGCCTGACGACGCAGATTGCCTTCCTCATTCTGGCCGAAGTGGTCAAGCCATTCCGGAATGGTGAAGGAGAGGGTGTTGCCACCGGGCTGATTGTAAGCCTTGATTGACTTATCGGACTGGAAGGTCTTCAGTGCGGTGGATGGGATGGCGTGAGTGAAGTCCAGGTTGTCGCCGCGCAAATCAGCGTAGGCGGAGTCCGGAGATGTGTAAATCATGAAGTCAAGGCCATCGTTCTTGGCCACGCGATTGCCCTTGTAGTCAGGGTTCTTGACCATCTTGATGCTGCGGTTATGGCTCCAGGAAACAAACTTGTATGGGCCGTTGCCAACCGGGTTCTCACCGAACTTCTTCGGATCCTTGAACGCGGATTCCGGAAGCGGCATGTACGCGTGGCTGCCGGACTTGACCGGAAATGCGGAATCAGGCTGGCTGAGCTTCACATCGATGGTGTAATCGTCCACAACCTTCAGACCGGAGAGCGTTGCGCTCGGGTCAACATCCGACTTCTGCAAATCGTCATAACCCTGAATGGTGCTGAAGAAGCTGGCGCTACCCTGCTTGTTGGCACTGTTGGCGGTGTAGTTCCAGGCATCAACGAATGAATGAGCGGTGACCGGCGTGCCGTCGGTGAACTTCCATCCCTTCTTAATCTTGATGACGTAATGCGTGGCATTGTCGCTGGAGGTGATGCTCTCAGCCACCTCGTTGTGAATGCCGCCCTTGGTATCATAAGTAACCAAGCCTGCAAACAGCTGATCGACGACCTTGCCGCCGCCTGCCTCGGTCACAGCGCCTGGGAACAGCGGGTGTGCCGGTTCGCTGCCGTAGACGGAAATGATATTGGAGCCTGACGTGCTGCTGGCATTGCTGAATGAACCAGTCGATCCGCAACCGCTGAGCAGCATGACAATTGCCGCACCGGCCGCGACCAGTGAAGTGACATGACGTGTGTTCATGAATCTCTCCCATATATTTTGGCGTCGTCTTTTTGGCGACGAAAGACACCATAGGAGCTTCATGTTAACCATGTATGCAAGATTCTCGAAGTATAGACATTACAAGTATTTTTGGAATAATTAATCAGTTTCTACATCCTCGGGGACGCGACTACGGAGAATTTGCGAGGACGTTACACGAATGATGACGGTACTCACAACGACGGCTAACGACATTTTCAGAACCAAGTCACTGAAGTTGGCTACATCCGAACAAGTAAGACCACCTTTGTAAGGAGAAATCGCAAACACTGTCCATTCATATGAGTTGCAATGAGATAACGCCCGATTTTTTGCGCACTTTCGGATTCCGGGTCTGACGTAAGAGGGCATGGCCCGCGTCCTGTGTACGATTTTCATTCGCCAAAACA
>OBZN01000578.1_pt1 | contig 10008 bp, 8 predicted proteins | sample 1476951 | NCBI WGS metagenome assembly OBZN01 (sample SAMEA2580246, study PRJEB22360) | human gut metagenome | biome: human gut; feature: human-associated habitat; material: faeces | place: Denmark | collected 2008/2010
GATAGGGCAAAGATGTTAGGTCTAGCACATAGGCACCCCTACAAGATTGTTCGCGTAGCCGATCGGAGGAGTTCTTGCGGCGCCACCGCGCCTTCACTCCTAATCTCTGCAGAGACTTCTTTCCAGCACTGCCCTTTCCCCGCCTCTACCCATCTGTCGATCTCAAGGACACCTATGGAAGGACATCCCTTGGCGCGACTGCATCGGTGCAGGTCACAGCCAATTCACCTTCGTTTACTCAAACGGAATGCTGCCGAGATCGACAGTTGGGTAAACAACCGGTGGGAAACAGGCAGATAGACAGCTAGGAGCAAAAAGCTCGAGGCGGAACAGTTCAAAGTAGAACGGCTCAGGCCGGAACAGTTCGGAACGCAAGAAGAGATGGGGCCGGAACAGTTCGGAGCGCGAAAAGGTGCCAGACCCGAATTCGTTGGAGCATACAGCGCCATCGCCGCGTAATAGCGACAGAAAGCATATACACGCCCCTTGGCTATTGATCTCACGGTCAGACAATGGGAAGCACGAATCACACTGGGCCGACAAAAGGGCGGAGAACGCTAAAGGCCGGAGCAGGCTAAGAGACGGACTACAGCTAGGAGCCGGAGCCGCCAAAAGACAGAGCACGAGAAAAGGGCGGAGCTACCAAAAGGCAGAACACGCTTCAGGCCAGAGGGCGCCAAAGGAGTGAGCGCGCTTCGAAACAGAGCACGCAAAAAGACAGAAACGGCAAGAAGATACAGCAGCACAAAAAAGATGGGCTTGGAAGCATCTTTCGATGCCACCAAGCCCATCTCAGCTCATTCGGCTCACCGCCAAGCGCCCTCGTCAATACCGACTCAAACGGTCCAAACGGGGAACCTCGCGAGTGCCAGCGCCAGTTACAGTCGGCTCAATGCCAACTGCACACAGCTACCGAATCACTTATCGATTTCGGTCACACGACCTGAACCAACGGTGTGGCCACCCTCGCGGATAGCGAAGCCCAGGCCGGGCTCCATTGCGATGGGGTGAATCAGTTCGACGGTGATTTCTGTGGTGTCGCCAGGCATAACCATCTCGGTGCCCTCGGGCAGCGTGATGACGCCGGTGACGTCCGTGGTACGGAAGTAGAACTGCGGACGGTAGTTGGAGAAGAACGGCTTGTGACGGCCACCTTCGTCCTTCTTCAGGATGTAAACCTGGCCCTTGAAGTTCGTGTGAGGCGTGATGGAGCCGGGGACGGCCACAACCTGGCCGCGCTCGACATCTTCGCGCTTCGTGCCACGCAGCAACAGACCGCAGTTCTCGCCTGCCCATGCTTCATCCATGGACTTGTGGAACATTTCGATACCGGTGACGGTGGTCTTCTGGGTCGGGCGGATGCCGAGGATCTCGACTTCAGAGTTCAGAGCCAGCTTGCCACGCTCGACACGGCCGGTCACAACGGTGCCACGGCCGGTGATGGTGAAGACGTCCTCGATCGGCATCAGGAACGGCTTGTCGAGATCGCGCTCAGGGGTCGGGACGTACTCGTCCACTGCATCCATGAGCTCTTCGATTGCCTTCGTCCACTTCTCGTCGCCCTCAAGAGCCTTGAGTGCCGAGACGCGGATGATCGGGGCGTTGTCGCCATCGAAGTCCTGAGAGTTGAGCAGGTCGCGGCATTCTTCCTCAACGAGCTCCAGCATTTCCTCATCATCCACGGCATCGCTCTTGTTCAGAGCAACAAGGATGGTGGGGACGCCGACCTGACGGGCAAGCAGAACGTGCTCGCGGGTCTGAGCCATCGGGCCGTCGGTTGCTGCGACCACCAGAATTGCGCCGTCCATCTGGGCTGCGCCGGTGATCATGTTCTTGATGTAGTCAGCGTGACCGGGGGCGTCAACGTGTGCGTAGTGACGCTTCTCGGTCTGGTACTCCACGTGGGAGACGTTAATCGTGATGCCACGATCGCGCTCTTCAGGAGCGTTGTCGACGTTCTCGAACGGCGTGTACTCGTTCAGTTCCGGGTACTTGTCGTGCAGAACTTTGGTAATTGCTGCTGTCAGCGTCGTCTTGCCGTGGTCAACGTGTCCGATGGTACCGATGTTGACGTGCGGCTTGGTGCGCTCGAACTTGGCCTTCGCCACTTGTGTCCTCCTGGACTCGGGTAGATGTTCTCAGCCTATGGCTAGGTGTTAGCTTAACACCCACAGGGCGTGAGATCCTACAGGGTTTCTATTGAATTGGAGTGCGGATCTGCGCTGCAGCTTTCACACTGCCCCTTGACAGTGATCCCCGCCACCTCGCTCACCGGAATCCCGGCGCTATCCGTCTTGCGCTGCACTGACGCTCCGGTCTCGACCGATCGGTTCCGGCGCGGGACCCCCGCTACTGCGAAGTCCCCCACCGCTGACCGATCTGACCAGTGCAATCACGCAGTGCAACAGGCAATAGCACTACGGTACACCGATCGGGGTTGATCCGACCCCGTGGGACTCACTCGCCCCGAGACTTTCCGACGATTTCCTCTGAAACGCTACGAGGAACCTCGGCGTAGCTGTCGAACTGCATCGAGTACACGGCGCGTCCCTGGGTCTTGGACCGCAGGTCGCCAACGTATCCGAACATTTCCGACAGCGGAACTTGCGCGCGAACAACACGCACACCATGCTGCTCATCCATTGACTGGATGGCACCACGACGAGAGTTCAGGTCGCCGATCACGTCGCCCAGATATTCATCAGGCGTACGCACCTCGACGGCCATAATCGGCTCAAGAAGAACCGGCTTCGCCTTCTTGGCGGCTTCACGCATGGCCATTGAACCTGCGATCTTGAACGCCATTTCAGACGAGTCAACTTCGTGGTATGCACCGTCAAGAAGCGTGGCCTTGACATCCACCATCGGGTATCCAGCCAGAACACCGGAGTGCATGGCTTCCTGAATACCAGCGTTTACAGAGGGGATGTACTCACGCGGAACGCGGCCACCGGTGACTTTGTCCTCGAAGACGTACTCTTCTTCGGAATCGCTCGGCAGCGGCTCCAGCATGATGATGACGCGGGCGAACTGACCCGAACCACCGGTCTGCTTCTTGTGAGTGTATTCAAACTTTTCGACGGTCTTGCGGATCGTCTCGCGGTAGGCGACCATCGGCTTGCCGACGTTAGCCTCGACCTTGAATTCGCGACGCATACGGTCAACAATGATGTCGAGGTGAAGCTCGCCCATACCACCGATGATGGTCTGGCCACTTTCCTGGTCCAGCTCAACGGTGAAGGTCGGGTCCTCTTCAGCCAGCTTCTGGATGGCGACGCCCATCTTTTCCTGGTCAGCCTTCGACTTCGGCTCGACAGCCACGTGAATAACGGGCTTCGGGAAGGTCATCGACTCCAGAACAATCTGATCGTTCAGGTCACACAGCGTGTCGCCGGTGGTGGTGTCTTTCAGACCGATCACAGCGTAGATGTGACCAGCGTGCGCCAGATCAACCGGGTTCTCCTTGTTGGAGTGCATCTGGAAGATCTTGGAGATACGCTCACGCTTACCCTTGGTCGAATTCATGATCTGGGAGCCGGCTTCCATCTTGCCGGAGTAGACGCGGATGAAGGTCAGCTTGCCGTAGAACGGGTGCGCCGCAATCTTGAATGCCAGCGCTGAGAAAGGCTCGTTCTCATCGGGATGACGAACGAGGTTCTCTTCCTCAGAGTCATCACCAGGTTCGAAACCGCTGACGGATTCGATATCCAGAGGTGAGGGCAGGAAGCTGATCACACCGTCCAGCACGGGCTGAACGCCCATGTTGCGCAGTGCGGTACCGCAGTAGACCGGGAAGGCCTTGCCTGAAACGGTCAGCGCACGCACGCCTTCCTTGATCTGGTCAACGGTCAGTTCGCCGTTTTCCAGGTAGGCTTCCATGAGCTCGTCGTTGCCTTCAGCGGCGGCTTCCATCAGAGCCTCACGGTATTCCTCGGCCTTGTCCTGCAGGTCGGCGGGAATCTCGCCTTCCTCGACGATGGCACCAAGGGTGGGCTTACCGTCTGCGTCAGTTGCCGGGTAATGGAAAGCCTTCATTGACAGCAAGTCAACGTTGCCTTCGAAGGTATCCTCGGCGCCAATGGGCAGCTGCATGACGATCGGGTTCGCTTTGAGGCGATCCTTGATGGTCTGCACCGAGTAGTAGAAGTCGGCGCCCAGCTTGTCCATCTTGTTGATGAAGCAGATACGTGGGACGTTGTACTTGTCGGCCTGACGCCACACGGTTTCTGACTGAGGCTCCACACCTTCCTTGCCATCGAAGACAGCCACGGCGCCGTCGAGCACGCGCAGTGAGCGCTCAACTTCCACCGTGAAGTCCACGTGGCCAGGGGTATCGATGATGTTGATCTGGTTGCCTTTCCAGAAACAGGTCACAGCAGCCGAGGTAATCGTGATGCCGCGTTCCTTTTCCTGGTCCATCCAGTCAGTGGTTGACGCACCGTCGTGCGTTTCACCGATCTTGTAGTTAATGCCCGTGTAGAACAGGATGCGTTCAGTCACGGTCGTCTTGCCGGCATCAATGTGAGCCATGATGCCAATATTGCGGACCTTCCTCAGGTCTGTTAGCACTTCTTGTGCCACGGAGTTGTCCTTCGCTTCGTCGTGCGTTCTTTCGGTGATCCCCATTAACGAGGGCGGAGCCCCGCTGGGGATTAAACAGCTGGCAAAAGTATTATTTCACGCAGCATGGTTGTCAGCGGCGTCAGAGGCCGCCCTCGGGAATGGAAAAATCACCAACGGTAATGGGCGAATGCGCGGTTCGATTCGGCCATCTTGTGCATGTCCTCGCGGCGCTTCACAGCGGCACCGAGGCCGTTGGACGCATCGAGAACTTCGTTAGCGAGACGCTCGGTCATGGTCTTCTCACGACGTTGACGCGAGAAGTCAACCAGCCAGCGCAGAGCCAGAGTGGTGGCGCGGGCCGGGCGAACCTCAACCGGAACCTGGTAGGTAGCGCCACCGACACGGCGGGAACGCACCTCAAGGGCTGGGCGGATGTTGTCCAGAGCGCGCTTGAGAACCACCACTGGATCCTGCTCGGTACGCTCACGCACTGTCTCGAGCGCGCCGTACACGATGCGTTCAGCCAACGACTTTTTGCCGTCGAGCAGAACACGGTTGACCAGTTGCGAGACGATCTTGGAACCGTAAACCGGATCGTCGACAAGCGGGCGCTTGGGAGCTGGGCCTTTACGAGGCATTACTTCTTCTCCTTCTTCGCACCGTAACGTGAACGAGCCTGCTGGCGGTTGCGCACGCCCTGCGTATCAAGTGATCCGCGGACAATACGGTAACGGACACCAGGGAGGTCCTTCACACGACCACCGCGGACGAGCACGATGGAGTGCTCCTGGAGGTTGTGTCCCTCACCTGGGATGTAAGCCGTCACTTCGATGCCTGACGAAAGGCGCACACGGGCAACCTTGCGCAGCGCAGAGTTCGGCTTCTTCGGGGTGGCGGTGTACACACGGGTGCACACGCCACGGCGCTGAGGCGAGCCCTTGAGCGCAGGCGTCTTCACTTTGCCGCGCTTGGAGCTGCGCCCTTTGCGGACGAGCTGCTGGATTGTAGGCACTGAAAAATTCTCCAGTCGTTGTGCACTCTGATGACTGTGTTTGCCTGTGTCAGCAGCTGCCCCGTTGTCGGGCCAGTGTCCGGTTGAATTTCGCTGCCGTGAGTTCGGCGGCGGATCGTTGCCGGTTGACGAGGGCAAGCCACGCATCGTCGTGCGTTTTCTTGTGTGGTGCCCGGCGTAGCGCAGGCACCCTGGCTTCAGTCAGCCCGATATTGTCAAGTCCCCTGACTGGGCAGCGTTGATCCATCAGGGGCCGGCGCGCCATGATGTCCGACGGTTAGCGTGCTGCTCAGCTTGTTCTGCTGTGCACCCAGGCTGTGAGGCCTGCTGCCCGTGCGGTCAGAGAATAACGCCCGGAGCTCCGATGGCACGAGGGCGAGGGGGCGATGTCCGTCCGCTCGGTATCCTCCTTGTGGAGCCCGATGCTTGTATCACCGGTTGTGGCGCTGCGTCTTGATCACTGGTGCGATCAGTGTCGCATCGCCGCCAGATCGTGTGATCAAGCGGTCAGGTGACCCGATGTACTCGGGTTACCGCATTTCAGCTTAGTTTGTGGGCGGCGGGCACGTCAATTGTGTACGGCGTGAGCTAAGGCGCATTCTGGACGGAGGCGCGGTCGGAGTGGATTGTTAGGAATGGAGTCACGGGAACTTCCGACGCCTCGCGGCAGGCCGCTTACGGCGATTGCCGGGCGACCTTCCAAGGAGGGCTTCCCATCGACCCCGTCCCTTCCTCCGCCCCTGCTCCTCTTACTCTTACTCTTACTCTTACTCTTACCCTTACCCAACTGTCGATTTCAGCACGATCTTGGGCACTACCTTTCATAAAAACTGTTCTTGACCTGCAGTTTTAAAAAACATCTTGTCGAATCGCGCCTCGAGATCGACAGTTGGGTGAAAGAAAGGAAGGGAGGGAGTAGTGGAAGGAAAGCGGAAAGATTGCCCGGCGACCTCCCTGCAGAAGTTGTCCCGATGGAGTCGTGGAGTATTCCAAGGCGAACCGACCAGAGGGAATCCTCACGGCCGAGGGTACCCGCCCGGCTCAAGCCGAGTTATCCACAAGTATCACCCCTACCACCACCGTATCCACAAGCTGCCGCTCTTATTGCCGCATACGCCGCTTCCCCATGTCATGCTCTTTCAGCCATGCAACTCGACATAACCGTCCGCACGCCCAACACAGCCATCACGCATCCAGCTCTATCGCCACACAGTCAGTGCTCGACAACTGGGCACCCTTAGAAAGGAGGTACCCGAGTGACCACCTACATCGAGCACCTTCACCTCGCCACAACCTCGCGCCACCGCCGCCTCAGCGCCCTTAAGAAACAAACTGGTCAGTACTACGCGCGCGTTAAGCGAGGCGTCACGTGGCGCATCGATCCCAGCGCTACCCAGAGTGAAACGTGGAAGATCCGCAATGATGCCGCCTTGGCACGGATTGCGGCCACCTGTCTGACGCATCCGCACGCGACATTCATAGGCCCATCTGCAGCTTTGCTCCACGGCCTGTGGTGCTGGGACCGTTCGCCTGACGTTCACATCCTTACGCATGGCAGACCAGGAAACGAATCCCCGACCTTGCCTCGGATTGAGATTCGTTGCGGCCACCCTCGGCGATCCCCCATCGGAGCAAGCAGAATTTCTATCCCAGCTGCCCGAATAATGCGACACCAGGTACCAGCTGTCGGGCCGATACGCACGGTCAGAATCCGCGGATCCAGCATCGACCGCGGGCGTGAAAACGACGTGTCGGGGTCGCGCCGTCGAATGCTGCTACGTGTGGCGACACTTGAGGACACGCTCATTTTGTGCGCTCTCACGATGCCGGCGAGCCACGCGTTCGTGACGCTATGCGACGGGATGCGTCGGCTGAGTCACTTCAACAAGCACCATCAGGACAGGTCTCGCAAGGCTGAAGAGCGTGTGCGAGCTGCTCTGCTCCGCCAGCTTAGTCGCTTTCCGAGGGGGCATCGCAATGTGGCTCGCGCGAGATGGCTCATACAGCATGCGGATGCGGGCTGCGAATCAATTGGCGAGGCGATGCTGCTGTGGATAGTTCGCAGTCGGAAGCTTCACGCTGTGCGCACACAGTTTGAAGTGCGCCAACGCCCAGCTGAGAGCCTTGTTGGAGCGCGCCCGGCGAGCGTGTACTTCATCGATATTGCTTTTCCGCGCGAGAAGGTCGCACTTGAATTTGACGGCCGCAGCAAACGAGGCGTGTCGCACTCACAGATCGCTCACTCTTACCAATCGGAGGGCAGAAGGCAGCGAGATTTGGAGGCGCACGGCTGGGTTTTCGAACGCTTCATTTGGGACGATTTGCACCACCCTGAGCATTCGGCTGCGCGGATCGAAGCCCGGTTGCGTGGGACGCGCGTGGAAAGCGCTGATCGACGTATTGGTTCTCCGAATCGACGAGGGAGGCCGCGAGCGCCCGCGCGAGATCGGTGCCAACGAGTCGAATGCAGATGCCCTGAATGTGGTGCACTGTTGAATGTGCTTGCTTCGTGAAAGAACTGCCGAAAACTGCATGAAGGTGCCGAGCTCTACCTTGGTGGTACAGCTCGGCACCTAGAGACTAATCGGCGTGACTAAGCGTGCAAATTCGACAGGTCTTCGATCTGCGAATTAGTTGCTTACAGCGGCACACCAAGGTCTTTCAGGAAGTTGCGAGGGCCATCGTATTGGATCGCAATGAGGCCGGCGAACGCTGCGAGAGCGCCAAAAAGAACGAGCTTGAAGAGTTTCTTGATCACGGTGTCTCCTCCATTTGACTAGTGGATCAACGTAGTCAATTCTATGTGCTTCTCTGCGCCAATGCAGAGACTCGATACTGTTCTTCCGCCGTTAATAGTCTCCAATTCCCACCTCCTTCTCTCCCCTACTGTCGATTTCAAGGCCCATCCGACGGTTCTCTCCACGCATCTCGATCCACAAATGCCTGCTGGCCAGTGACGATGCGTGGGGCACCCTCGTCAATTGGGAGGATACGGCAGCCAAATCGACACTTGGGTGGACAGGGCGGCGGGGAGGGAAACAGCACCATTTTGCGACTGTGGCAACCAAGATTTGACGAAACCTCGGACACAACAGCACCAGAGGCCTCGGAAGCGTCACGGCACTCGATGTCAGAGCCAAAAGGACACATCACGGCGCCCTTAGTGCCCGTTATTTGCCCCTCCACTTTGGACGTCGCCACTGTCAGCTTCCTCAGGCGCTGCGCCTTCGGCACCGATATCCTCGCCAGCCAACTCGGCCCTCCGGTAAAGGCGCTCCAGCGCGTGAGCTGCACCTTCAGCCTGCATGCCGTTCGTCCAGTAGAGCGAATGAGCCGAGCGCTGAATACCTGTGCGCCGGCTCCCCTGGCAAAATAGATCCTCCGCAACGCAAAAGTCACGAATCCGGGTGGCAAATTCAGCTAAAGCCTGCGAGTGCCGCGGCAACATCCCGTTAAAACGCGGATCGTAGTCGCCGCGGTTATACGGCATCAACCCAACAAAACCAGGATCACCGTATAGCTCGACGGCAGCAATCGCCTTCCGCGCAGGCTCACTCAGTCGCTCGATATCGCCCATGATCAGCCGGTCTTCAGGCTTGCTCAGCGTCTCAGCAACAACGATCGCGCCCTGCGAATAACCCACGAGCACGTATTTCTGATTCGGGCACCGAGCCGCGCCATCTTCAAGCATCGCGGTCAGAGCTAAAACGCCGTCTTCGACGGAAGCATTAACGTCAAAACTTGCGGGATATGCCAGCGCAATGGCACGCGCGTCTTTCGGCCATTTCTCAACAATCTCGCCCGCTACGGCATCAGTGAGGCCACCGCCGCCGGTCTCCTCATTCGTTCCACGCGCATTAATCGCCACGACGTCCACGCATTCTCCGGTGGTCATGAAAGACTGCTCGGCCGGATCGCTGGATTGGGACTGGTCGGGGGCAGGTTCGATGGGGTTGTCGGTTTCGATTTCCGATTGGTTCGACGAGGTTGACTGATTCGAAAGGGCGGATTGAGCGAGAGACTGCTCCGGCTCGGCAGGGCTGTTACCGGCCACACACCCGGCTGCAGTGAGTGCCGTCATAGCAATCAGCGCAGGTAGTCCGAGCTTTCTCATCCGTCACTCCCTCTCGGTTCCACCCAAATTCTACCCATTAACGAGGGAGACTCCCATCTACTGCTACACGCAGTACGCTCCAGATCGGCATCAGTGAGCTTTCTCGATGTTTCGGGCCGACTTTGACGATCCATATTCTGGGAATCGTCGGCAGATCTGTACTTTCCTTCTCCCTCTCCTTCCCTCTTTCCCCGTCTGTCGATCTGAAGAGGGTTCTGCTGCTAACCGCTTACATGGGCGAGGCGTTTGCACTGGTCACGAGTAACCTCACGGAAGATAGAGGTGTGATGGGCCGAGCTAGAGGCTTCCAGGTCGACAG
>OBZN01000591.1_pt1 | contig 9370 bp, 12 predicted proteins | sample 1476951 | NCBI WGS metagenome assembly OBZN01 (sample SAMEA2580246, study PRJEB22360) | human gut metagenome | biome: human gut; feature: human-associated habitat; material: faeces | place: Denmark | collected 2008/2010
AATCGATAAGTTTTCAACTGTTTCCTGACGTGTTGCCAGTTCAGAGATTCGTGCTGTTTCTGCAGCTCCTTGTGTGAATTTAGCTCCTTGGAGTCCGAACAGCATTGTTGAACCAATTCCGATCAATGCTGCAATAGCTGTTGTTCCAAGTAAAGAAGTCAATACAGTCGCACTAATTTTCCCTAGCTTTTCAGAAACTTTCATTTTTGTGAATGCACCAATGATCGAAATAAACACTAAAGGCATAACTAGCATTTGCAAGAATGATACATATCCTTGACCTACAATCCCGATCCATTCCATTGATTGAGTAACGACTTTGTCGTCTACACCAAAGATCAATTGAAGCAGACCGCCAAAGACGATACCAACTCCTAATGCTGTAAAGACGCGTGTTGAAAATTTTGTATGGCGCTTTTGCATACGATAGAACACATATAATAATGCCGCAAAAACTAGAACCACTAAAACTGTGATGAGTGTTGTCATTTTTCTCCTCCTCATATTATTAATGACAAGTCCATCGAAGGAAGTAAAGGTTCCCGAGAATGATTCTTCAACCATCCTCCTGAAAAAATTTTTTTCAGTGACTTTTATATTTTAGACGATTTTTATCGAAATGACATTCTTTTTGCTTACAATTAGTAATAAAAAAACATACCTGTGATAGCTTTAATCTATCGCAGGTATGTTTTTACTGTCTATTCTTGTTTTTCTGATTGAAAATTCAATTTTACCCCAGGCTGATCTAAGGCGATCTCTGTCACCTCATAAGACATTCGGCGTACGATATCGAATAACGGTGCTACTAGCTCGTCCACTTCTTCTTGTGTGACATCATTTTGACCTTCAATTTTCCGATTGAGGATATGATTGATCTGACTCACACTTCCAGATAAAACATATGTATCAAACACTAAACGGAACTCTAAGCGTGCTCCTACGATGCTATGTTCTTTCGGATAGTTTTCGATCGTTTCTTTTAAAGGCGAGAAGCCTACTTTCAAATCTGTTTCTACTTCTTGGTTCGGCAATCTCATATCATAATGAAATGCTTCTACAACTTCTTTTTGTCTTCTGATTTCCATATAATTTTATCACTCCTTTATGAAAATTATAACATATCTCCTTTGAAAGGGGATACTACTTTTTAATGATGCTCTGCAAGGTAAGGATTTCATTCAGATTTCCTACCACATAATCTGCCGGGATCTCACCCAGAAAATGATCGATGTCGTAAAGACAAGTAGCGACTCCTGCATTTTTCCCTGCTTCGATATCTAAACGACGATCGCCGATCATCATCGTGTCTGTTCTTTCTAAATGAAAAGTATCGATCAAATAATTTAAAGATGCTGGATCAGGTTTACGAGGAAAGTCCTGATCGATCCCTACTACTTCCTCAATCAGATGTGCCAATCGATGTTCTTTTAACAGGCCCCATGTTGATTCTGTCAAACGGTGGGTCAGGATGAAATGACGACCGCCGTTGTCTTTTAGCATTTCCAGTACTTGTTTCGTTTCTGGAAATGGACGGGAAACTTCCGTACTTTCTTTTTCATATCGGTGAAATAATTCATTAAACTCTCTGGCATTCAAGTTTGATTCATTGATCAAATAACTAGTAGAATACTTTTTCATTTTGAAGTAGATTTCTTTTTTGTCCATACTGATACCAAAATCTTTTAGTGCTTGCCATGCACCATCTACCATTGCGGGATACGTATCAAACAATGTACCATCAAAGTCCCATATATAATTTTTCATGTTCCTTTTGTTCCATTCCTTTGCTTCTTTTTTCTATCTCTCACTTTTAGATAAAGGTGTTCTTTAAAGTATTTTTTTGTCCAGAATTGTCAAATCATCTGCTAATGTATACTGGATTGGTTGTGCATTTGGGATATCGATCGTATCCATTTGATCTTCAGGAACATCTTCTAAATATTTTGTCAGTGCTCGGATGCTATTACCATGACCCACAACTAGTAAATCTTGCCGATCTTTTAGTTTTGGTGCTAGATGATCTTGCCATAAGGGAATGATCCGATTCACTGTCATTTCCAGACTTTCTCCGTATGGGATCAAATGCGGATCCAAGTGATCATATCTGCGGTCAAATCTATTTTCTGCGGTTAACGGCGGAACTTCCGTATATCCTCTGCGCCATGTTTTTACTTGATCTTTTCCGTATATTTCTTTCATCTTATCTTTACCCACAAGATCCCCATAATGCCGTTCATTTAGACGCCATGTTTTTATTATAGGAAGCCATAACTGACCCATTTCTTCTAGTGCGACTTGTCCGGTAAGAATCGCACGTTTCAAAACAGAGGTATAAACGGCATCGAATTGAAGTCCGGCTTCAAGCATTTTTTGACCGGCAACTGCTGCTTGTTCTTTTCCTTTTTCTGTTAAGGCGACATCTAGCCATCCTGTCCAGTAATTTTCAAAATTTGCTTCGCTTTCGCCATGACGTAATAATACTAATTTCATTCTTTTCTCCCTTAAACATTCGTTTCGAATTTTATACCACATGTTTTGCATGTCACACGTATTCGTCCTTTTCCTTTAGGTGCACGCTGCTTTTGATGACAATTCGGGCACTCAAAAAAAGTATAACTTTTTCGATCCATTTTGACTTGCTTTTTGTTTTTTATCTGATGATATTTTTCTTTGACTCTATCAAGATATTTCAAATAACGTTGATTCTCATTTAGTCTGGGGTAGATTTTTTTTGATAGGAAACGAAATATCATCCATCCGAAAAAGACGATGAACAACAATTGTCCGATTCTATAGGGCAACCAACGACTTAGCAAACTAAAGACAAGCGCAGCGATCAATAGACCGCGATTCAACTGATCAAATTTCGCATATCTTCCCTGCATAAGTTTGTGATAGTTCTGCTGAAATCGTATTAGCCTTTCTAACCATGTTTGCATCATATTATCTCCTCCATCATCTAATATTTATTATGACAAAAAAATCCAAAAAGAAAAAGCCTTAATTGGCCTTTTCCATTGCAACTTGGTGAAGGACATTCCGATTTCTGGTAAAGTCAATCACAATCACTTTCTTTTTATCTTCTCTGTTGACTACTCGAAATGTGTCCGTCAATGGAAGAAACAGCTTCTTAGATGGTAGCTGTTGCATACGTATAAAACGATGGATCATCGTAATCAATTGAGGAAATTGAATAGACGTGTGAAGCAGACCTGGATATTTTTTCAACAGCTGTGTCGTTTTGATCAGATTCCGTTTTTTACTGATCACTTTTAAAAAGCTTTTTAGAATCTTTTGCTGACGTCTAAAAATAGAAAAAGAATTTTCGTCATCTATTTGATAACGCATTTGTTTTTGCAGTTCTGCTGCAGTCAGATGGATCTTCCCATCGTTTGTATCGATCATTAAACCTTCTGGAAACAGTTCAACCACTGCTCGATCCCAAGATTCAAGAGAAAGCTCGATATAATCTTTTACTGGTAATTCCAATTCTACCTTAAAAAAGTGCAAAACAGCCGACAGCCCTTCTGCTTGATAGATTTCTCCTAATGTTAGCCCCTCTAGATGGAACTCTGGTGAAAAATGCAGCAATGTTTTATTTTCCTGCAATTGAACATATAGAAATGTAGATCGCTCAATCAGAGTATCTTTTAAAACAACTAAAAAATTCATTTTTCTCCCCCTTTTTTCATCATTTTTAAAATAGCATATTTTGAAAAGAAAGTCTGATGCTTAGAGTAGAATTTCATAAAAATTTACTATTTCATAAGTATTCACGAGAAAAATACAAACAAAAAAGCGGAAATAACGCTCATCCGCCTTCTTGTTTGTGTTTATTTCCTCTTCAAACGCTTGTCTATGATTCAGACTTTTCTCTATCATTATTTTCATCTAAAAGTTCTTGCATTCCGATAATTTCTCGATATTGATGAATCTTAGTGATACCAATGACTTTGTCTACATCAATACTAAAACAAATACCATTACCTGGAATATCGATGTTGATGCCTTGACCAATCGCATCCATTACTTTATTCGTCAAACTATCGGGTACTAATGTCAACACAATATCTTTTTCTGGCGAAATGTCCAAACCTAAAAATTTCCCTGAATCATGTACACCAGAACCTCTTCCATGTAAGATCGTTCCGCCTGCTGCACCTGCTTCTTTTGAAAAGTCGATAACATCTTCGCCCATTCCTCCGTCAACGATCGTCACAATCATGTGAAGATTCAATGCTACAAGATCTTTCATTTGCTTTCCCCCATTTTTTGCAATCTTTCTTTTTCGATTCTGTCTTTTTCATCTTTTCGTTTATAAATATATCCTAGTACTAAAGTGGATAATATTGGTGTCAATGCAATCATTGCAACCACACCAAACCCGTCAATGATCGGATCTCTTCCTTCAATTTGTGCAGCGATTGCCACGCTCATTGATAAAATAAATGTCGAACACATCGGGCCCGTTGCTACTCCACCGTTATCAAAAGCCATTGCTAAAAAGATCTTGTCCACTTTTCGTCCTAAAATAAATGCTAGCCCGTATCCTGGGATCAAGAAATAATAAAGAGAGAATCCGACGAGCAAACGCCACATAGACAATCCTACTGCTGCGCCGATCCCAATTGAAATTACCATCAGCATGATTTTCGATCGGATTCTCCCCTCGCTCAATTCTTCAACCTGTTTGACCATTACATGAATCGCCGGCTCAGCAAACCCTACTAAGAACCCCATTAAAAAGCCAAGGGGAACCAGTATATAATTGTAAGGCAATCCCGCAATAGCACTGCCTAAATGCTGTCCTACCGGTACATAAGCCATATTGACTCCGTGCAGGAAAAGGATCAACCCAATAGTCGTTATCAAGAAACCTTTCATAATGTCAAAGAAACGCTTTTTGCGCATACGAAAACTAATGATATTCATTAAAACAAATAGGATTACGATAGGTGCCACTGCCAAAATGACTTCCATGGTAACGATTTCGATTCCATCTATCACTTGCTGCCAGAAACTCATTGGAAGATCACCCCCAAAATCATCACGGCAAGAATCGGCCCTAACGAAGCAATACCGACCATTCCAAAACTGTCATTTTCATTTTTCTTTTGTTTGATCATACTAGTCATCCCTCCGGCAAGGGCCAAGATAAATGGAACAGTTACTGGACCAGTAGTCACTCCCCCCGAATCAAAAGCAATCGGCATAAATTCGGAACTGGTGAAAAATGAGGCGATCAAAACGCCTATGTAGCCTATAGCCATCAATTGATAATAGGATAGCTTGAATACGACCCGAAGCAGCGCAAAGGCTAGAAATACTCCAGTGCCGACGCTGACGATCCCAATCAGCAACACTCTGCCAATCTCTCCGTCAGATATATCATATACTTGTTGTCCCAAAACTTGCACGGAAGGTTCAGCAATCGTGATCACGATCCCGATAGCAAATCCCAAACTGACCAAAACAGTCAAACTTTTCTTTTTGATCATATATTTCCCTACTAGATCTCCGACTTCCATCATAGAATAATCTGCTCCAAACAAAAAGAGCGTCATTCCGATCATCATGATTGCCGCACCAACCAGAAATGAAGCGAGGTCTTCTCCTTCTAACGGTGCAAAAACAAACGTTAAAATGACAATCAGGACAGTCATCGGCAATATAGCAGCAATCACTTCTTTAAAATTTTTTAGCATGTATCCTCCTCCTTTACTCTTTAAGTTTACCTTAAAATGAAAGAGTTTTCGAGCACAAACTTAAAACGTTATCATTTAATTTTTCTCAACATAAAATAACACACGTCCCAAAAGTATCTTTTTACTTGGAAAAATGACTTTGAAGGAACGCGCTTATTGTGTTTTTTTATTTTACAGAGCCGATCATTCCTTGAACGAATTGCTTTTGCAAAACAAAAAATACGATGGCAGTTGGTAAAGTAGCGATGACTAATCCAGCCATGATCATTCCATAGTCTGGTGTATAGGAAGCACCCATAGCAGATAAAACAAGCGGAACCGTCCGTTTATCAGGAGATTGCAAATAATTGTTCCAGCTACTCATGAATGTGATGATTGCAGCCGCGGCATAGGTATTTTTAGCCGTCGGCATATACACTCTAAAAAAAATACTTAGTTCTTTTAGACCGTCTAATCGAGCGGCTTCTACTAGATCTTTTGGAAAAGATTTAACATTTTGTCGAAAGAAGAAGATCAAAAAAGCAGTGCTAACAGATGGCAGGATGACAACCAAGAAACTGTTGATTCCCAAAACCGTTCCGTTCAATTGTGAAAACATTCGATATAAAGGGATCATCAATGCCGCAAAAGGAACCATCATCGATAGCAGTAGAATATTGAAAATTAGGTCTTTTCGTTTACTTTGATAAATCTCAAATCCATATCCTGCCATTGACGAAATCAGCAATGCAAACACAGTGGTCACCAAAGCGATCATCGCTGAATTCCAAAGGGAACGAGTAAAATTCAGCTCATTGGAAAACAAATTTTGAAAATTGATGATCAAGTTACTGCCAATCTTTATTTTTCCCGATGTGATATCCACGGGTGTATTCGTCATTCCCAAAACCATCCAGACAAAAGGGAAAATGGAAATAAATGATAGGATGCTTAATGCTGTATACTTTAATACTGACCCAATTGTCGAACGAAGTTCTAATGCTTGTTTTTTGACGTTGGGGCGTTCGATTGTTTCTTTTTCTACCATATTTTTCATCGACTTTCTCCTCCTACTTTCGTTTGGATTATCGACAATATCACAATAAAGGAAACAATAACAAAGGAAACTGCTGCCGCATATCCAAAATTAGGCGTGAATTTATAACTCAAATTATAGATGTATTGAGATAGGGTGGTCGTTGCATTTGCTGGTCCCCCGCCAGTAATATTTTGTACTTCATCAAAAAGCTGCAATGTCCCGATCGTCGAAGTAATGGAAGTAAACAAAATGATTGGTTTTAAATTTGGGATCGTCACTTTGATAAACTGCTGCCATTTAGAAGCACCGTCAATAGATGCTGCTTCATAAATCTCCGAATCAATATTTTGCATGCCTGAAAGGAAAAAAATCATATTGTATCCAGTCCAACGCCAAGTGATCGAAAGAATGATCAGAACTCTCGCCCAAATTGGATGAGTCAACCAGCCAATCGGTGTGTCAATCATACCAATGCCCAACAACAAGTTGTTTACAAGGCCAGATTGAGAAAATAGACTTTTCATGATCAGAGAATAACTGACCATCGAAGTGATACATGGAAGAAAGATAGCGGTTCGAAACAACCCTTTATATTTCAACTTTTTATCATTTAAAAGGTTGGAAATAAAAAGTGCTAGAAACAACATGATCGGTACTTGTACAAGTAAATACAGGAATGTATTAAAAAAAGCTTTTTTAAAAGTTGCATCTGTCAACATCCGCTGATAATTACCTAACCCGTTAAATGTCATATTGACAGGGGGACCACTTTGAAAAGACGTGATCAAAGCCAAAACCATCGGAATAAAAACCATGATTGATATCAAAATGACTGGCAAGATTAAAAAAGCATGCCCGTTTTTGAATAAATCTTTCTGCTTCATTCTTTTCCCTCCAATTCTATCATTGATTATCTACATGAAAAGACAAGAAAGACAATATCTGTAAGGCAGACGTGATCTTTTTTGTCTTTTCGTTTGTCTGATGAAAAAGCGAAGAAATTCACTTTTTTACCACCGATCAATTAGCCAATTGTGCTTCTACTTGTTTTTGTGTATCTGCTAGTACCTTGTCTGTCTCTTCTCCATTGATGATTCGATGAAGAGCTTCAGCTACGACTGCTTCAATTGCATAGGTCTCATGTCCGTAATTCACTTCTGGTATTTCAGATGTCCATGTTGAAAAATCGTCAAAGATCTTTTGACCACTGTAAAATTCAGAAGCTTCTTGATAAGCTTCTTGTTCATTCGCGCTAAGCATCGTAGATACTAGTCCGATTTCTTTCGCAAGAGTGCCCATCAGTTCTTCATTCGAAGCAAACGTTGCTTCTAGGAAATCTTTCGCTGAATCTTCTCCAGCTACTCCTTTGATCACATACCAGCCAGCGCCGCCAAGGTTAGAAGCTTGCGCTTTTTGCAGATTTTCTGGAAGTGCAGGTATTGGTGCAATCTTCCATTTTCCAGATTGGTTTTCTGCTCCTTGGATCGTTGAAGAATACCAAGCGCCAGTTGGGCTAGAAGCTACTGCTCCTGATTGTATCGCAGTTACTCCAGCATTCCAGTCAGAGGTTTGTTCGACTAGATCTTCTTTCAAAAGAGTGGCAAACAATTCAAGACCATACTTTAAAGATGCATTGTCTTGGATCGTGACTGTCTCCCCATCTTCAGATGTATACCATTCTCCTGCCTGTTGCATAATCATCCTTACTCGACCAAGGTCAGAAGGATTGACTTCAGCGATTTTCTTTCCCGTCTTTTCTTTGACATCTCGCGCTACTTGAATATACTCGTCCCACTTCAGATTCTCCATATCCTCTTCTGTATAACCTGCTTCTGCCATCAGATCCGTACGATAGAAGTTTGCTGTTACGCCCGAATCGAAAGGAACACCGTATATTTTATCTCCTACTTTGTTTACCGCAAATTTATACGGTGCAAAATGATCTTCCTTTACAATAGCAGACAAATTAGCGAATGCATCTGGATAAGAAGTCAAATAGCCTTGTATCCTATAATCTTCAATCAAGACGATATTGGGCAATCCTTCTGTATTCCCGCTCGCTAAAGCGGTGTTCAGTTTCTGAACGATATCATCCTGAGACATCGTAACAACTTCTATCTCTGTTTCTTCGTTCTCATAAACTTTTTTTGCTTCATTCACTGCTTTGATATTGAATGTCTCATCCCACGCCCAGACAGTGACTTTTTCTTCTTTGTCTGCTGTACTACTAGCACTTCCGCATCCTGTTAAGAAACCTGATGCTGCCGCTAAACAAACGACTCCAGCAATTAACTTTCTGATGTTCATTTTTATCCGCTCCTTTTCCATCCATTAGTTGTTTACGTTTGCTACATTCATCATACCAAAATTTGAAAACGGTTTCTTTATTATTCAGATACTTCAAAAATTTCTCCTAAAATAATAAAAAAATACAAATCAACTATGACAAAAGGAATAATCTTAGCATCTAGACCAAAGATCGAAATGGTGAGGTTTCTTTAAAATAAAAATATCCTTGCATTTTCTCCTAGAAATAAGTATTTTTAAATTACAAGACTATTCTTAAGGCGGGTAAAAAAATGCCAATACGCGTAATTCTTATCGATGATGAACAGACGATTTTAGATGGAATGAAACAGTTGAT
>OBZN01000600.1_pt1 | contig 9115 bp, 7 predicted proteins | sample 1476951 | NCBI WGS metagenome assembly OBZN01 (sample SAMEA2580246, study PRJEB22360) | human gut metagenome | biome: human gut; feature: human-associated habitat; material: faeces | place: Denmark | collected 2008/2010
CGCCCATACAATCCGTCTGGCACCACCGTTAACGCTGTCAGACCAGCAGGCTCAGTCCTTCACTGAGGCTCTGCCTGCATTGGTTCACAGCGCCCGGCAGACACTCGGCCACGCACACAAGGAGGACTGATGACAGACCACGCCGGCCCTGACACGCAAGGCATCCCGTCGTCACGCACCGCTCGACGCGGGGCCATTGTGGACATCCTTGCCGATCAGCAGATCTCCTCTCAGAAGGAACTGCGTGAAGCACTGGCCGTGCTGGGTATCGAAACGACGCAGGCCACTTTGTCACGTGACCTCGTGGAGATGCACGCCACGAAGATTCGCACGGCCTCAGGTAAACAGATCTATTCAGTGCCGGACCTGGACGGGGAACAGACGCGTCGTGGAGAAGAATCACTGGCGCGCCTGGAGCGATGGGCTCAGGACCTGCTCGTTGCAGTAGACACCGCCGGCACATTCCTGGTTGTGCGCACACCAGTGGGCGCAGCCAACCTGCTCGGATCAGCCATCGACACCGCGCGGCTCGAGGGAGTCGTTGGCACCGTGGCAGGAGATGACACTATTTTCGTCGCATGTCGCAGCACTGAGGACGCCGTGGAACTTCAGTCAACACTGATCGCACTGGTCGAGCCTCGCCAATAAGCGTGAATCATTCGAGTACGACAATCAAAGGGTAGAAACGAAATGAGTGAACACAAAGACCGCGTTGTACTGGCCTACTCCGGTGGGCTTGACACCTCTGTTGCAATCGGCTGGATCGAACAGCAGACAGGTATGGAAGTGGTTGCCGTTGCCGTTGACGTGGGGCAGGGCGGCGAAGACCTGGAGGTGATCCGCCAACGCGCCCTCGACTGCGGCGCCGTGGAAGCATACGTCGCAGATGCGAAGGAAGAGTTTGCTTTCGACTACTGCATGCCCGCGCTGAAAGCCAACGGACTGTACCAGGGGCGCTACCCCCTCGTATCTGCGCTGTCACGCCCGCTGATCGTTAAGCACCTGGTGCGCGCCGCACGGCAATTCGGCGCCACCACCGTGGCACACGGCTGCACCGGCAAAGGCAACGACCAGGTCCGCTTCGAAGTATCCCTCACATCGATGGCTCCTGACCTGAAAACGATCGCTCCCGTGCGTGACCTCGCGTTGACCCGCGACGTGGCCATCGACTACGCCAACAAGCACAATCTGCCCATTGAGACGACGAAACACAATCCCTTCTCGATCGACCAGAACGTGTGGGGTCGTGCCATCGAAACAGGGTTCCTTGAAGACATCTGGAACGCGCCGACCAAGGACGTGTACAACTACACCGACGACCCGACCTACCCGCCACTTCCTGACGAGGTAGTCATCACCTTCGAGCAGGGTGTCCCCGTCGCCATCGATGGGCGTGCCGTGACTCCTCTGGAAGCCGTTCAGGAAATGAACCGCCGCGCTGGCGCGCAGGGCATCGGCCGTATCGACATTGTCGAGGACCGCCTGGTGGGCATCAAGTCGCGTGAAATATATGAAGCACCAGGAGCCGTGGCCCTGATCGCCGCTCACCAGGAGCTTGAAAACGTCACCGTCGAGCGCGAACTGGCACGCTACAAGCGCCGCGTGGACGAACGCTGGTCCGAACTCGTCTACGACGCGCAGTGGTACTCACCGCTCAAGAATGCGCTGGACGCTTTCATCGAGAACACGCAGACCTACGTCAGTGGTGACATTCGCATGACGCTGCACGGTGGGCGAGCAACGGTGACAGGTCGACGCTCCGACTCCTCCCTGTACGACTTCAACCTTGCGACCTACGAGACGGGCGATACCTTCGACCAGTCCCACTCGCGCGGCTTCATTGAAATCTACGGAATGAGCGCCAAACTGGCAGCAGCCCGCGACGTGCGTTTCGGACGCGGTGCGAACTTCGACGAGGACGCGCACTAGTCGGCGCTTCCTCTCGTGATCGAACCGTAACCGGATCGTTTCTAAAGAGCGTCCGACTCCTCATCGAACCGATTAGGACTTACCCCCGGTTTTTCGTACCCTCGTATTCTGAGGCATCGAAGCCGGGGGTTGTCCCTGCCCACGGCACGAACCTCCGCTTCTTCATTTCACCACCAGGTTTTCGAGGGGACACATGGCGCACCACCTTGCGATCGCATCCTCCTCGTCACGGCGTCTTCTTGACCGGACAGTGACGAGGGAGGCTTCCTCGGATGTGCGCCCTCGTGAGCTGCGCGTCACCATGTCGTCTCCGCTGCGAAACGCCGGCTGGGCGCTCAGCACCTTGACGTGGGCAATTCGCAGAGCACGCCTGAATGCAACACTTCGGTGGGGTGCTCACGCCAACGAATACCTCGAACCCATGATTGCCTGGGTCTTTTTCCTGACATTCAGCGGAACGGGATTTCGCGCGCTGATCGGATGGGTCGGATACGGCATCATCGTCGTGCTGTCCGCAGCAGTATTCATCGCGATGTTTGTCATTGCGGGGCGGCGCGTGACGATCCGCCGTGTCCCGTGGACGATCGCGGCATTCCTACTGGTGTGCTGGATGTCAGCCCTGTGGGCCGAGTATCCGGGGATCTCAGCGTTAGCATCACTGGGCAGCACACTGAGCGCTCTCATTGGAATCATGATCGCCATCGCGGTGCCGCTGGAGCGCCTCATCGACGCGTTCGCCGCAGCGATGCGATGGTCGGTGGGAATCAGCCTGGTGATGGAGCTATGGTGCGCCATCTTTGTCGGCCATCCGATCGTTCCTGTGTGGCTGCGCGGCCAGGGTAACGTGGGCGCCACGCAGCTGTGGACTGAATCCGCACTGTTCAGAGGTGGCCCCATCCAGGGGTTTGTCGGCAACCGCAACCCACTGGCCGCAATCGCACTGTTCGGCATCATCTGCACGGTGATTCAGCTCCGCGCGCGACGCATGAGCTCCAGGCGTGCCCTCACATGGTTCGCCCTCTACGCGGCGACACTGGCGCTGACACGGTCAGCTACCGTTTTCGTGGCGCTGCTGGCATGCGCCGGAGTATTCCTGGTTGGAACCGTTCTACGGCGCGTGCGCGCGCACAGGCGGCAGCGCGTCCTGCGAATTTCGGCGATGGCTCTGCTGATCGTCAGCGTCGTCGGAGCGCTCCTGTACGCCCCGATCGCTGAGTTTATCGGTCGCGACGCAGACCTGACGGGACGCTCTGACATCTGGCGTGCAGTGTTTGAGCTGTGGAAACAACGGCCCATCGGCGGGTGGGGATGGGTCATGCTGTGGCCACCGTGGATCCCGATGTATCGCGATCTGGTGATTCGTCAGGACGGCGCGCCCACGCCTCACGCCCACAACGCATTCGTGGACGTGTCATTCCAGACCGGACTCATTGGCCTGGCCGTCTTCGTCATTGCCATCTGCGTCATCGGTATTCGCGTCTTGCACGTCGCCATTCGCCGTATCGACGGTGACGTGTACTCGCTGGCACCGGCACTGATGATGACGGCCATTTTGGTGCAGTCCCTCACTGAATCGCGCCTCCTATTCGAAGGCACATGGATTCTGTTCGTCGCCCTGGCCACATGGCTGGTCGTCAGGGTCGAACAGGAAGACAGCGAAGTGGGCGTGGGGGTATTGTCCCTGCCGGTCCCGCCTAGTCCTGGTCAACGGGGTCGCGCACCACAGGACACGACATACAGCGCGGACCGCCGCGGCCGCGTCCCAGCTCAGCCCCCTGAATCTCGATGACATCGATGCCTGCGCGGCGCAACGCAGCATTACACAGCGGGGAACGATCATAGGTAATCACCTTGCCAGGTGCAATCGCCAGCGCATTGAAACCGTCATTCCACTGCTCGCGATCCACGTCGGAGAAGGTGCCATCTGGACTGATGAAACGCAACGAGCGGCCCATCAGCACTTCCAGTGCGCGTCGAAGATCGTAATGCATATCCTCGACGATCGGAGCGCCCCCATCGGGGCCGGGTCGCAACGTCATCGTGCGCACGTCACCCAAGCGCGGATACAGCAAGAAAGCATCCCGGTCGACCTGCGTCAACACTGTGTCCAAGTGCATGAAGGTACGCACATGCGGCAATACGACAGCCAGGACCGTGTGGGCGTGACCGGCCTCGAACATTTTGACAGCCAAGCGCTCAACACCTTGCGGCGTGGTGCGTTCCGACACGCCAAACACACCGATCCCATCGCCCACCACCAGAGCGTCGCCGCCCTCGGCACTGCGAATAGCACCTGATGTGCCGCGCGACCACCAGTGGAAATCCCAGGGGGCAAAACGTGGATGGTACTGGTAGATAACCGAATAGTGCAGCGATTCGCGCTCGCGCGCTAGACGTGACATCGAATTGACGGCCACACCACCGTGAATCCACGCAGACGCATCCCTCGTGAACAGGTGGTTTGGCAGGGGACGAATCAGGAAATCTTCATCTTCGAGCGTGCGTGTCACCAGCGAGCGCACAGGCGACACGCTCTTCCACTCATCGACCGTCAAACCGTCCACACACATGGCGGTCAGGCGATCTGCCGACAGATCCGCCGTCCATTCGCGCAGCGCAGGGGTGAGCACCGGTCCGAGCCGGCGTTCATTGAGCGTGCGATCCAGTACCGCCTGGCGGGCCTGCTCGTGGTGCAGTGTCTGCGACAACAATGTGCGCAGCTTGTGCACCTCGATGCCTTCGCCCTCCATGACTTCGACGAACTGATCGTGCTCAGCTCGTGCGCGGCCCGGATCCATCAGATCATCAAAAAGAAGCTCAGCATGATTGAGGGGAGTGAGCCGTTCGACTTCCTGACCGGGGCGGTGCACGATCACCTCACGCAGCCGACCGATCTCGGAATCCACACGGGGATTGACGTCCACTGTTCCTCCTCACATTGCTGCAGTGCTGAGTATATGCATTTTGTCTGTGTCGATGTTGGCATCGCGGCGTGCGAACAGGCATCATGAAACTATGAGCGCAAACTCGACATTTGATGCAGCACAACGCCAATCGTCTCCCGCCCGTCCCGTCGCATTGTGGGGTGGACGATTTTCAGGCGGCCCCTCTCAGGCGCTTGCCAGATTGTCCGTGTCAACTCACTTTGACTGGCGGCTGGCCCAGGCTGATCTGGCCGGCTCGAAAGCTCATGCACGCGCCCTAAACAGAGCAGGGCTGCTGACCGACGAAGAACTGGACGGCATGGAATCCGCTCTCGACGAACTCAGCGCAGAAGTCGCATCGGGCGCCCTCGTCCCTGACCCTGATGACGAGGACGTGCACACTGCGCTCGAACGCGCATTGATCGACAAAGCGGGCGCTGAATTGGGTGGGAAGTTGCGCGCCGGCCGCTCACGCAACGATCAGATCGCTACGCTCATCCGCATGTATCTGCGCGACGAGGCGCGACACATTGGAGCGCTGACACTTGACGTTGTGGACGCACTGCTCGAACAGGCTCGCCTGGCGGGGGATGCGATCATGCCCGGACGCACTCACATGCAGCACGCGCAGCCCGTTCTGGTCGCCCATCACCTCGGCGCACATGTGTGGCCCTTACTGCGCGATGTGGAACGTCTGCGTGACTGGGATCAACGAGCTGCCGTCAGCCCGTACGGTTCGGGCGCACTGGCAGGAAACACGCTGGGAATGGACCCACAGACCATTGCCGAGGAACTGGGCTTTACCGACAGTGTCGCCAACTCTATCGACGGCACAGCTTCGCGCGACGTGGTTGCAGAGTTCGCCTTCGTCATGACGATGATCGGAATCGACCTATCGACCCTGTGTGAAGAAATCGTCATCTGGAATACCCGAGAATTCGACTATGTGACTCTGGATGATTCGTTCTCCACGGGCTCATCGATCATGCCGCAGAAGAAGAATCCCGACGTGGCCGAACTGGGACGAGGCAAGGCCGGGCGCATGATCGGTGACCTCACGGCGCTGCTGAGCGTCCTCAAGGGAATCCCGCTGGCTTATGATCGAGACCTGCAGGAAGATAAGGAACCTGTCTTTGATCAGATCGACACGCTTGACGTGCTGCTGCCGGCCATTGCCGGAATGGTCTCCACGATGCGCCTGAACTTCGAGCGAATGGCGCAGCTTGCACCACAGGGTTTCTCGCTGGCTACAGATATTGCCGAGTGGCTCGTCAAACAGGGAGTGCCTTTTAGAGTGGCGCACGAACTGTCCGGTGCGTGCGTGCGCCAGGCAGAGGCACGAGGCGTGGAATTGTGGGACCTGACCGATGACGAATTTGCTGCGATCAGCGAGCACCTGACACCTCGCGTGCGCGACGTGCTCAGCGTTGAGGGATCGGTTGCTGCCCGCAATGCCCGAGGAGGAACGGCGCCGGACCGGGTGCGCGAGCAGTTGTCCGAGGCGACCCGTCTGGCCAGCACGCATCGCGCCTGGATTCAGGAGGGCGTGGCGTCGTCTCGTTCGTAGTGGACACGTGTGACGAGGGTGGCCCGACCCGACTAAGCTAACCGCAGTAGGTGAACGCCTGCCTGGCGCGCGCCTGAGAGAAGAAAGCCAACACGACCGCGATCATAAGGAGAGCAGAGCGGTGACACAGGATTTAGTGGACGAACTACAGTGGCGTGGGCTGATTGCTCAGCACACGGATTTGGATGCGCTGCGTGTGCACCTGAACGCTGGTCCGGTCACCTTCTATTGCGGTTTTGATCCAACTGCCGCCTCTTTGCATCACGGTCACCTGGTGCAGGTGCTTCTCATGCGGCACCTGCAAAACGCCGGCCACAAGCCGTTGGCGCTGGTTGGTGGCGCAACGGGCATGATCGGTGATCCGCGCCTGTCTGGTGAACGCCAGCTTCAGTCACGCGACGTGGTGGGACAGTGGGCGGACAGACTACGCGCCCAGCTTTCGCAGTTCCTTGAGTTCGACGGGCCGGCCGCGGCACGCCTCGTCAATAACCTTGACTGGACCAGCCAGCTGTCCGCGATCGACCTGCTGCGCGACGTGGGCCAGTACTTCCGAGTCGGCACCATGCTGTCGAAAGATATCGTCGCTCGCCGCCTGAATTCTGAAGAGGGAATCTCGTTTACCGAATTCAGCTACCAGATCCTCCAGGCGCATGACTACCTGCAACTGTTCCGGAACTACGGCTGCACCTTGGAAACCGGCGGAAACGACCAGTGGGGCAACATGATTGGCGGTGTGGAACTGATCCGCCGAGTCGAGGGCGCCACCACGCATGTGATGACCACACCGATCATCACGAAGTCTGACGGCACCAAGTTCGGCAAGTCCGAGGGCGGCGCGATCTGGCTGGATCCTCAGATGATGAGCCCGTACGCGTTCTACCAGTTCTGGCTGCAGGTCGCGGATGAGGATGTCGTGAAGTTGCTGAAGGTCTTCACCTTTGATTCCCGCGAACGCATCGAAGAGCTTGCCCAGTCGGTTGCTGAGCGTCCACATCTGCGCGAAGGACAGAAGGAGCTGGCCGAAAAGGTCACCACGCTGGTGCACGGTGCAGATGCAGTCGCTCGCGTGCAGGCTGCGACAGAAGCGCTGTGGGGCAGAGGAGATCTGCGTGAAGTTGACGAAGAGACGCTGGTTGCTGCGACTGGCGAACTACCATCCGGTAGCATTCGCGTTGGCCATGACACGATTGTGGATGCCTTGATTGCGTCGGGCCTGGAGAAGGGCCGCTCTGCTGCGCGCCGTACCGTCGCATCCGGTGGTGCGTATCTGAACAATGTCAAGGTCGAAGACGAAGACGCCCCGATTGAAGCATCAGACCTGCTCGCCGGCGGTCTGGCGCTCATTCGACGAGGGCGCCGCAACCTTGCTGTTGTGCATGCCAATCAGTGAACAAGTGCTGACTGAACCGAGGTGCGTGCAGGTGGCCGTGAACCGGCCTGAACGCGATGCTTGCCACTGACACGGCTCGGCTTAGCGCTACGTTGAGAATGTCGAGTGGCGAATCGACGATGCCAGCTGGCGTATTGAGAACATCGACCGGCGCGATGAGAACGTCAACGAGCGTGGTGAGAATGCCAATCGGTACGTGAGACTTGACGAAGGGCCGGGATCTGTGATGCAGATCCCGGCCCACTCATTTGACAGATCGCCCGATTGTTCGTAGAGTATTTTCTTGTCGCCCGGGCGGTGCTGATTGTTTGTGGTTGGTGTTGTTTGTGGTGGTTGTCCCGCGTTTGTGGCCTTTTGTTTGGGGTTGTGGGCGTGTGGGGGTGTTGTTTGTGAACTCGATAGTGTGTTTGTTTTGTTGATGCTTGTTTTTGTTTTTTGAGTTTTTTTGGTTGGGATTGGCTGCCCTGTTGTGGGGTGGTTGTTTTCTGAGCAGATTATGGTTTTTTGTTTTTTGTTTGGAGAGTTTGATCCTGGCTCAGGACGAACGCTGGCGGCGTGCTTAACACATGCAAGTCGAACGGGATCTGCGTGGCCTTTGTGGTTGTGTGGTGAGAGTGGCGAACGGGTGAGTAACACGTGAGTAACCTGCCTTTTTCTTTGGGATAACGCTCAGAAATGGGTGCTAATACTGGATGTTCTGCGCTTTCCGCATGGGGGGTGTGGGAAAGGGGCCTTTGTGGTTTCTGGAGGGAGATGGGCTCGCGGCTTATCAGCTTGTTGGTGGGGTGATGGCTTACCAAGGCTTTGACGGGTAGCCGGCCTGAGAGGGTGGGCGGTCACATTGGGACTGAGATACGGCCCAGACTCCTACGGGAGGCAGCAGTGGGGAATTTTGCACAATGGGGGGAACCTTGATGCAGCGACGCCGCGTGAGGGATGGAGGCCTTCGGGTTGTGAACCTCTTTCGCTCGTGTGCAAGCCGCTATTTGGGTAGTGGTGAGTGTAGCGGGTAAAGAAGCGCCGGCTAACTACGTGCCAGCAGCCGCGGTAATACGTAGGGCGCGAGCGTTGTCCGGATTTATTGGGCGTAAAGGGCTTGTAGGCGGTTTGTCGCGCCTGTCGTGTAATCCTCTGGCTTAACTGGGGGTGTGCGGTGGGTACGGGCAGGCTTGAGTGCGGTAGGGGAGATTGGAATTCCTGGTGTAGCGGTGGAATGCGCAGATATCAGGAGGAACACCGGTGGCGAAGGCGGGTCTCTGGGCCGTTACTGACGCTGAGGAGCGAAAGCGTGGGGAGCGAACAGGA
>OBZN01000614.1_pt1 | contig 8739 bp, 3 predicted proteins | sample 1476951 | NCBI WGS metagenome assembly OBZN01 (sample SAMEA2580246, study PRJEB22360) | human gut metagenome | biome: human gut; feature: human-associated habitat; material: faeces | place: Denmark | collected 2008/2010
GCGCTTCGGTGACAGGTTACCGGACACCCCGGTGCAGTGGCTGACGGACAACGGTTCAGCGTATACGGCGTATGAAACGCGGAGGTTCGCCGTAGAGCTGAATCTGGAGCCCTGCACAACAGCGGTGAGCAGCCCACAGAGCAATGGTATGGCTGAACGGTTCGTGAAAACGATGAAGGAAGATTACATCGCGTTCATGCCCAAACCGGATGTGAGAACAGCGCTACAGAGCCTTGCAGCGGCGTTCAATCACTATAATGAAAACCACCCGCATAGTGCGCTGGGATACCACTCTCCGAGGGAATACCGGCGGCAGCGGGCATCGTTAACTTAAGATACAAAAGCTGTCCGGAAATGGAGGGGCAAGATCATCGCACCCTCCCGCACCAGCACCTTCTCATGCCGACGCCCCAGTCTGCGGCGGTGCTTTCGGCGGCACCGCGCCCCGCTGGTAGGTCGCATCGAACACTGTGTCCGTCAGCCAGCGCTTGAAGTTGGAGTTGTCGCTGAACTGCTTGAACAACTCGGTGTGGTCGGAAAGCAGCTCAAGCACCACGCGGTTGAGCGCCTTGTCGTGCTCCAACTTGGCGTTCTGCTTGTCGGAGTTCGCCTGCGCATTCTGGTAAGCCTTGTCCTGCGCTACTCGCGCAGGGATTTCCTCGGTGATGACCTTGCGGATTTTGTCCTCGTCCTTCCACTCGATGTTGCCGAACAGGTCGTTGAAGGTCTTGATGATCGCGGAAAGTTTGTCGATGTCTGCCTCGCCGCCGCCGCCCGGCGGCACTGGCTCGACCGTGGCGTCGGCGTCGGCCATTGCCATCTTCAGCGCCGCTTTGGCCTCCACCCTGTAGCTGTCCATGTCGATAGTCTCCAGCACCCCCCTGGAGAGATCTTCCTCTTTGGGTGCTGGCAGCTTGGGGATGAGGAAATTCAGGAAGATCGAGAGCTTCTCCCACGTCGGGTGGCCGTAGCTCAGAATCGCAGCAAGAAAGCCGTAGCTGCGCACGAAGGCCTTGGATTTACCCTTAAACTTGACCTGATCGTCCTCGCCGAGCTTGTCGGTGTATTCGGCCACGCACACATCGAGGATGGGGTCGAGTTTGTCCCTGTCTTCGCCACTCAAGTACAAGGTCACCAATTCTTCCACCTGTTGCCAGCTATACACCTGCTGCCCGTCGAGTTCAGCCTTTAGGTCGTGCAGTTTGTTGGCGTCGGTTTCTCCAGTCTGGATGGTAGCGCGATAATAGTCCTGGAACGCTGCCTTCACCGCCTCGGCGTTGTCAGCAAAGTCGAGCACGAAAGTGTCGTGCTTTTGCGGATGAGCCCGGTTCAGACGTGACAGGGTCTGCACCGCCAGAACGCCCGCCAGTGGCTTGGCCACATACATAGTGTGCAGCAAGGGCTCATCGAAGCCGGTGACAAACTTGTTAGCAACGATGAGGAAGCGATACGGGTCTTGCTTGAGATTTGCCGGAATGTCCTTACTTGGAAACCCATTGAGATCGGCCTCGGTCTTCTTCTGACCACCAATCTCGAAATCACCCGAATATGCCACGATAGCTTTGTACGGGCTCTTGATCTGTGTGAGGTAATCCGACACCTCGCGCCAGTAGTCGATGGCCCGCTCAACGCCGTTGCACACGATCATGGCCCGGGCTTTGCCGCCAATTTTCTGCTTACCCACAACCTGTGCGATGAAGTGATCGACCATGATCTCGGCCTTGCGGCGGATGGCCTTGTCGTGCGACTCGACGTAGTGGCGGATCTTCTTCAGCGCCTTCACCTTATCGAACTCCGGATCGTCCGCCACTGTCTTAGCCACTTGATAGAAGCTGTCGTAGGTGGTGTAGTTCTCCACCACGTCGAGGATGAACTTCTCCTGGATCGCCTGCTTGGTGGTGTAGGTCAGTTCTTCGGGCGAGCGGGACTGCACCTTGTCACCGACCAGGGTCTTCTCGCCGAACAACTCCAACGTCTTGTTCTTAGGTGTGGCAGTGAACGCGAAGTAGCTGGCGTTGGCCAACAGTTTGCGCGAGGCAATACGCTTCTCGATTTCCGCGTTGACTGCATCCTGCGTGCTGTCCTCCTCGAACTCCTCCGCAGCAACCTTGCCGCCGAGGGCTTCGTGCATCCGCGCCGTGGTCTTGCCGCCTTGGCTGGAATGCGCCTCGTCGATCAACAGCGCGAAGCTCTTGCCTGAGAGGTCGCCCAGCTCATCGAGGATGAACGGGAATTTCTGCACCGTGGTGACGATGATCTTCTTGCCCCGGCGCAGATACTCGCGCAGCTCCTGCGCGTTGTCGGAGTGGCCGAAGATCGCCGCCACATGGTCATAACCCTTGATGGTGCGGGCGATCTGTGTGTCCAACGCACGCCGGTCGGTGATGACGATGATGGAGTCGAACTGCACCGTCAGCGGATCGTCCTTGCGGCGCAGCTCCACCAACTGGTGCGCCAGCCAGGCAATGGTGTTGCTCTTGCCGCTTCCTGCCGAATGCTGGATTAGGTAACGATTACCCACCCCATCCGCATGGGCGAGGCGCAGAAGGGCTCGCACCGTGCGCAACTGATGGAAGCGTGGGAAGATCTGCTTGCGCTTCTTGCGTTTCTTGCCGCCAGCGTCCACTTCTTCCTCTTCTACCACCTGCGCGTAGCTCTCGATGATGTTGGCCAGCGACTCGCGAGTCAGCACCTGCTTCCATAGGTAATCAGTCTTCAGACCATCCGGATTGGGTGGGTTGCCAGCGCCGCTGTTCCAGCCCTGGTTAAATGGCAGGAACCACGAGGCCTTGCCCTTCAGCTCGGTACAGAACGCAGCCTCCACATCATCCACTGCAATGTGCGCCACACAACGCCCCAACTGGAACAGCAGCTCCTGCGGGCTGCGCGTGGTCTGGTACTGGACGATGGCGTCGGCCAGGGTCTGCTTGGTCAGCGAGTTCTTCAACTCGAAAGTCAGCACCGGCAGACCGTTGATGAAGATGGCCAAGTCTAACTCGTTGCCGGATTCGTTGCTGTAGCGTACCTGTCGGGTAACGCTGAAGATGTTCTTGCCGAAGGCGTCTGCTGCTGCTGCGTTGCCCGGCGTGGGTAGCAGCTTGTAGAGATCGACGTGTACGGGGCCGTGGCTAACCCCCTTGCGAAGCACATCCACCACACCGCGCTTGGTGATCTCACCTTGCAACCGGTGCAGGAACTGAGTGCGCTTGATGCCGTCCGCCGCCAGTTCCAGCGTGTCTACTGCCTTGGGCTGGGTGGATTGCAAGAAGGCGAGCAGCTGTGTCACATCCAGCGCCACGTCGCGGTTGTAGTCGGTGGGCTTGCCCTGCACGTAGCCGTTGTGGGTGGCGGCGAAGTCCGTGGGAGCCAGCTCATGGCTGTACTCGGGCTGCGGCACACCGGTCAAGCTGCGTACCACGCGCGCCTCGAACCAGCGCTCACTGGTGTCAGTTTTCGCCATCGCCATCCTCCTCCTCGGTCACATCATCTGGGTCATCGCCGAGCGCAGCCAGCGCCGTGTCGTCCACCACGTCGTCCGGGCCGGGCTGCCAGCCCCGCACGTCCACTTGGCCTGTGACCACATCGGCAATCAGGCGGTCGCGGTATTCGCGGATCAGCTTGATTTCTTCTTCGGTACGGGCGATGGCGTCGTCCAGCGGCTGGCATTCGTCGCTGATCCACCGGCAGATGGCTTTTTGTTCTTCGATGGGAGGGACGGTGAACGGAATCGTCACGAGCTTTTCGCGCGTCAGGTGCGCGATGCTGACGCGGTTCACGATGGCATTGAAACGGCCACGCTTGCCATAGGTGAAAAACTGGTGAAACAGGAATTCCGGCAGCATCATCGGCTTGGCCGCAACCCGATGCACAGAGTTCTGGATGTAGCACTCCGGCAGTTCATCGTTCCACATGCAGGCCCGACCAACTTCTCCGCCTTCGCTGACCAGCAAGTCACCCTTGCGGACGCGGAGCTGCGCCATCTCAGCTTTGGCTACCCACATTTCCTTTACGTCGCGCACATCGGGCTTAATCCACTGCACATTCGTGGAGCGCAGGTAGGGCTTGAAATCCCCATCGCCAGCCTTGGCTTCCGTGGTCAGCATCTTGCCCAAGACCACGTTGGCCAAGTTCTTCAGCCTTTGCACTTCCCAGTGCTCCGGTACCTCACCCAGCCATTCGATGCCGGACGGCTTCAGAGCCACCGATGAATCAAGGCCGCGCGTGACAGCGTGGTCGATAATTCGCAGCTTCTGTTCGGTGAGCAGCTTGATCAGATCGCGCTTGGTCTTGATGAAGCGGGCCATGTGCGCATCCTGAGCGCGCAGGTAAGCGACGATTTGGTCCTGCTCAGGGCGCGGAGGGACAGGAATTGGAATTTGCCCAAACTGGTCAAAATACAGCCGAAGGCGCATATCCATTATGCCCCTCGACCTTATTTTGAACTGCTGAAGATATTTCTTCGTTCTGAATAGAAAATGATAATAGTCAGTGTTGCATGACTTGATTGGCCTCAAAATATCATAAGCTGGGCTGGTAACGCCTTGATAATGGGAGGCGCCAATAGCACCCATCCAAGCAAGGAGCTTGTTGCAAATTATGTCACCCTCTTTTACAACCCAGTATCCATCGGTTGAAGAAGCTTTATTGCCGCGTTGCTCAAGGCTTTTTCTCGGTCTGACGCCAATATGAGTGTAAACAGATAGCAACTCCATCTGGTTATTTGCTGGAGCTTTTTCAATGACCAAGCGGAACATTTGCTTGGTACGCAGAATGGCCCACGACTCAGGTAAATATTCAAACCATTGCAAACCAGTTCGCCAGTAATCCGGATAAGGGCCAAACATTATTTTTCTACCCCCACTATCTTGTGCAGCAACCCCTCGCTTTGCTGCTCCAGAGCGAGGATGTCGGCGCGGATTTCGGCCAGCGTGCGCAGTGGTGTGGGCTTGTAGAAGTAGCGGGCAAACGATATCTCATAACCGATCTGGGTCTTGTCGGTAGCGATCCAGGCGTCCGGTACATGCGGCAGCACTTCCCGCTCGAAAAACGCATCGATACCACCCGACTCCTTCAGCGGTACCTGCTCGGTATCGCGCAGCTCACTGTCGGGTTCGTACTCGACCATGAACCGATCCTTGCCCACTGTCTCCAGGTACGCGCCATCGAAGCCGGGCTCAAAGAAGTCGCTCGCCTTGAGTTTGCTGCGTTTGGCAATGACTGGCGGGGCCGTTTCGTCACGCCAGCTCACAGCTTTGTAGATGGCCTTCTTCTCGGGTGCGCTGAGCTTGTCACCCTGAGCTTTCAGGGCAGTATCGAAGCGGGTACGGAATTCATTGTGGTCATCGAACACGGCGCTACCTAGAGCTTTTTGCACCCGTTGCGCCACCACCATCAGCGCCTTGTCGCGCAGCCACGTCGATGCGTCGAGCAGCTTCTTGCGGCGCTTGGCGGGCACGGCCTTACGCGCGGCGGGAGTCTCGCTGTCATCGCCGCTGTCTTCGTTCTCGTCCTCTTCGTTCTCGTCCTCGCCTTTCAGCCATGCCTCGATGGTCGGCTTGAGCTTGGCGAAATCGGTATAGAGCGCCTCGCCGTGGGTGGCGTAGATCTCGGCGCGTATCGCCTCGTCGCCGGTGGCAAAACGCAGGAGTTCGATTCGCTCGTCGGAGAGCTGGCTTTTCAGGCGCAGCGGGCGCTCGACAGTGATCTTCCAGTAGCCGAAGTCCTGAGTGTCGAACCATTTCGACTCGGCGGTTTCTTGCGCCTCGCCGAGGTAGATGTCGATGATTCGCTGGATGTCTCCATCCGAGAGTTCACAATTCTTCTTGCCGAGATTGCGGCGCAGCGGCTGGAACCAGCCACTTGCATCGATCAACTGCACTTTGTCACGACGCGCTTCGGCTTTCTTGTTGGCCAACACCCAGATATAGGTGGCGATGCCGGTGTTGTAGAAAATGTTGAGCGGCAGGGCGATGATGGCCTCCAGCCAGTCGTTCTCCAGCACCCAACGGATGTTCCTCTCGCCCTGGCCTGCATCGCCGGTGAACAGCGCGGAGCCATTATGAACCAGCGCGATGCGGCTGCCCAACGGCGTGTGGTGTTTCATCTTTTGCAGCTTATTCACCAGGAACATGAGCTGTCCGTCGCTGGAGCGGGTGATAAGCTTGAACTCAGCATTGCCCGCGTGGCTGACGATGAAGCGCTGGTCATTGAATTCCTTCTTGCCGCCCATGCGCTCCAGATCGGTCTTCCAACTCTTGCCGTAGGGCGGGTTGGAGATCATGAAATCAAATTCGCGCGAACGGAACTGGTCAGCGGACAGAGTGGACTTATCAGCGCCACCGACGATGTTCTCGGCCTCCTCGCCTTCGCCCTTCAAGAGCAGATCGGCCTTGCAGATGGCGTAGGTTTCGTCGCTAATTTCTTGCCCGAACAGGTGGATGGAGACTTCCTTGCCATGCTGCCCGGCAAGCTCGTGTAGCGATTCCTCGGCCACGGTGAGCATGCCGCCGGTGCCGCAGGAGCCGTCGTAGAGCGAATAGGTGCTAGACTCGATGCGCTCGGCCACAGGAAGGAACCGCAGCTTGGCCATGAGCTGCACCACGTCGCGCGGGGTGAAGTGCTCGCCTGCCTCTTCATTGTTATCTTCGTTAAAGCGGCGGATCAGCTCTTCGAACACAGTGCCTATGCCATGGTTGTCCAGCGGCGGCAGCTTGATGCGGCCGTCGGCATCCTTCACCGGCAACGGCGAGAGATTGACCTCCGGGTCGAGGAAATCTTCAATCAAGTAGCCCAGAACGTGGGAATCCACCAACTTCTGGATCTGGTTGTGGAAACTGAACTTGGCGAGGATTTCCTGGACGTTGGGCGAAAATCCATCCAGATACGCAATAAAATCATCACGCAGCCGCTGGCCTGCGGCACTGGCCTTGAGCTTGGCCAGAGTAAATTCCGATACGTTGTAGAAGGCTTGGCCTGCTGCCATACGCAGAGCGCCGTCTTGCTCGACCACTTTATGGGCATCAAGGAGCTTCTTGCGCTCTAGCACAGCATCTTTCGTCGCCTCTAGCACGGCATCAAGCCGTCGCAGTACGGTGAAGGGCAGGATCACGTCGCGGTACTTGCCGCGTACATAGACGTCGCGCAAGCGGTCATCGGCAATGTTCCAGATGAAATCGGAAATCCACTTGATCTGGCTTTGGTCTTGTTGTTGCTTCTTATGCATCGATACTTACCTTAATTCGCCGCTGAGGCGCTGGCATTGTCTGTGGTGACGGCGAGTTTCCAATGATTTTTGAGTTCGCCCATCAGGCGTTTCTGACGCTCAGCCAGAAGGTTGGGTGTCCACTCGTTTTCTGACCTGACTTCCTGCGTTAGCACGAAGGGCGACGCCTTGCCCTTACCCCTGAAGTAGGCATCCTTCTTCTTGGAAAAGTCGTAGTTGCTGGCAGATGAGTTCTTGTTCCTATCCAGCGGAACTAGATTGGCCAAACGGTGCGTCCAGCAATCTCGCTCGTCTTCATCCGGGAACCACTTGATCCAGTCCGAACCGTCAGGCGGGTTTTGCGGCAGCACATGCTCCAGCGACACGGCGTTTTGCAGCTGCACTCCAGGGGCTCGAACCAGAGATTCGAGACGTAAAACCAGTGCCATGCGGGCTTTGGGCAGGTTGCGGTAGATATCTCCGTCGAGAGCAGCCACGAAATCTCGCTTCTGTTTGTCTGTAAGTGCCAGAGTGCCCAAGGTGACTAGAGCGCCGTCGAAGGCCGTGGACTCGATGTCTTTAATGAGCGCAGCGTAGGTTTCGATGCGTTCGTTGATACCCACCTTTGTGACCAACATGAAATAGGTAAGGCGTTCTAGTGATTCGAAGAATTCTGCGAGCAATTTTGGTTTTTGCCGGAATCGCTTGAAATACACCAGTGCCGGGGGTACCCAGTCCTTAAAGTCCACGCGGTTGAGCCAGAACAGGTGCTCGTTGATCGTCTCGGCGTGCTCGGTCGCCTCAAAGTCAGCGTCGCGCACGAAGTCCCATACTTCTGCATAAGGTTTGATGACGGAGTCGATCAGGGCGATAGGGTTATTGTACTCGGTGACGTGCTCTTGGAATTCCTTGACCAAAATGTACTTCTGCTTCTTCTTCGCATAGATGCTACGGATGTGACCGAACAGATCACCAAAGGCGTCACGGCCCAGTGAGGTTTCGATGCGACTCCACTCCTTGGCATAGACCCGACTCTTAATGTCGCCTGCCGTGGTGCGGATTAGGCCCAGAACCTGCGCCTTGATGATGTCGATAGGCGCGAGGTCAAGCCCCCGATTATTGAGCACGGAAAAGATGCGGTAGGCAGCTTCAAGATCGGGCGTGGAGATAACAACCAGCGAGCAGTTGTTGGCCAGGAACTGCCACAGTGCGATCAGATCGGCGGGCGGTAGCGCCTTGGCTTTGGCAAGCAGCAGCATGGCGTTTTCGCGGTATCGAAGTCGGCTGTCTTCCAGCTTGTCGGTGCTAGTGACCAACTGTGCGATGCCGCCCGGCTCTTGAATGTTGGTGCGAAAGAAGTCGACATCCTCCTCGCGGGCGGTCAGGCGGTATTCATTTTTCTCGCCGAGGCTGACCTTGCCCTTCTTGTAGAGGAAATCGGTGATGTCGTCGGCTGCGTGCGGCATGGCCTCGCGCAGCACTGCAAACAGCATCGTCAGCGTCGACAGGCGCTGCTGGCCATCGACCACCGACGATTT
>OBZN01000634.1_pt1 | contig 8213 bp, 10 predicted proteins | sample 1476951 | NCBI WGS metagenome assembly OBZN01 (sample SAMEA2580246, study PRJEB22360) | human gut metagenome | biome: human gut; feature: human-associated habitat; material: faeces | place: Denmark | collected 2008/2010
TATGAGAAGCTATTTTTGTTTGGCTGTTCTTATTACTTGATGAAGAACAGCTTTTTCACGACCTCTTTTTAAAAGTCTTTTTACAGTTTTCGAGCAAAGAATGATACGATTAGTACTAAAATGATGGCACCAATCAATGATGGCACGATTGCCATTCCTGCAATACTTGGTCCCCAAGAACCTAATAATGCTTGACCAAGTGCTGATCCAACTAAACCTGCTACGACATTTGCAATAATCCCCATCGAAGAACCTTTATTCGTGATTGCTCCTGCAATTGCTCCGATAATTCCTCCGACGATAAGTGACCAAATAAATCCCATGTTTCGTTCCTCCTAATGTTTTACTTCCTTATTACTGAACCCGTGGTTCTGTATTTTCTTTTACTTTTTGTGCGCCGCTTCCAGCTGCTGATTTTACTTTATCTGTTTGATTCGAAGCAAATTCACCGGTTTTTTTCGCTGCGTCAGTTACTTTGTCTTGCACCGTTTCTTGATCTTTTTCAAATTCTTCTTTTGTTTTGATGTCCACTACGTTAGCGTTGACTTCGATCACTTCTAAATGTGTCATATTTTTTACTTCTTTGCCGATTACTTCTTGCATTTCTTCAAAGATTTTTTCGATATCTTTGCCATATTCCACAATGACATCCATATCAACTGCTACTTGTTTTTTACCGACTTCTGTTTCGATCCCAGCCGTTACATTATCTGTATTCACAAGTTTTCCTGCCACATTAGAGAAGAAACCACCGTTTGCAGATAATAAACCGTCTACTTGTTCAATTGCGATTCCGATGATTTTTTGCACAACTTTATCTTCGTAATTCAGCTCACCGCGCATTGAATCTTCCTGTTCAGAATCATGCTTTCCTTGGTTATTTGTATGATCAGAACCAAGTTTTCCTTGTCCGTTTGTGTGGTCAGAACTAAATTTTTCTTGTGCTTTCGCATGGTCAGAAGGATGTTTTTGCTCTTCCACAGGTTTAGAAGGATCGATTGCATCATGTTGTTCTGGAACTTTAGATTCTGGAGTTCCTGGATGATGAGGTGCATGCTTTTCTGCATCATGTTTCTTCTCTTCTACTCCTTGTTGAACGTTAGGGACTACTGGATCTGGATGTGCAGATACTGGTGCTGTTTTGTTCTTTTCATCGTTCACACCATTTGATTGGTTTGGTGTCGTTGGGTCTGGATGTGCAGACACTGGTTTTTGGTTGTTCATTTTATTGTTATTATTTTTGTTATTGTTATTCATGGATGTTTCCTCCTAAGATTTAAAATAGTGATCTAAGATTTTCGTTTGTTTCAGATAAAAACCGATAGCGACGCCGATCGCTGCCATGATCAAGATCAATAAGGTCTTGAAAAAGCCCACGGTGATCCATAAAACGGCTAATATCAATCCAAGTACCCCAAAGATGATAGGGAGCTTGTATGTCGAAAATAGTTCTTTCATTTTTGGTCCCCCCCTATTCTACTCGTTTGCGGTCATTGCTTCGTTTAGCTGGTTCTTCAAAGCCTGTGTATTTCACCGATACTTTCACTGGCTCTTTTGTTCCCAATATGTGTTGTACTTCATTTTCGATTTCTTTCATCAATGTTCCTGTTTTACCAATGAGTGCTGAAGTTCGTTTCAACTCCCCTTTTACATTGACGGCGATCTTGTTTTTCGTTGCTTTGACATTTACTTTTGGTGAATGGATGAATTCATCTTCATGCAAGTGAGAACGAACCATTCCTTCAATTGCTTTTTTATCCAACGTCAACTCCCCATCACCATGTTTCAGTAGAAAGTTTCCGATTGTTTTTGGATAAAACAGGAAAACAAGTAACGTGATAATTGTCAAAATAGCAAATGCAACGGCAAGCCAAAATACATATTGTTGCACGTATGAATTAGTGATGGAAAAGAATCGAAACTTCTCTAGCTGAAAAGGCAATGGATAGGTTGCACTTAATAGTATCGCAAACAAAAGCACAGATAGCAAAAGTAATGTTCCGATCACTCCGATCGTTTTTACACCTTTATTCATTTTCGCACCTCCTCATAGGGGTGAAACGATCAACTTCTTATAAGTTGATCGCTTCTCCACCAGTTACTCCGTAAATTTGGGCTGTAACATAACTTGCTTTATTCGATGCTAAGAAAACATAAACTGATGCTAATTCTCCTGGCTGACCTGCACGTTCTAGTAAACTTTGCTGACCAAATTCAGGGATCGAATCAGAAGGTTGTCCTTCGTCTAGTTGTAATGGTGTCCAGATTGGACCAGGTGCTACACCATTTACACGGATTCCTTTAGGTGCAAGCTGTTTTGCTAAACCGATCGTAAAGTTAGCGATTGAAGCTTTTGTTGCTGCGTAATCTAATAAATGTTCGCTTGGATTGAATGCTTGAACAGAAGTTGTTGTTACGATTGCTCCTCCTGCTGGGATATGCGGAACAGCTTCTTTCACTAAAGCAAACATAGCGATGATGTTTATCATAAATGTGTCTTTGACTTGCTCAAGTGGTAACTCAGCAATAGACTGACAAGAAATTTGCTGTCCTGCGTTTAGTACCATCGTATCTAGCCCGCCAAGTTCACTCACGGCTTTATCTATGATTTCTTTAGGTGCTTGTTCGTCACGAAGATCAAAAGGTAGTAAGACAATCTTACGTCCTGCATCTTTCACGTATTTTGCTACTTCCTCTGCATCTTTTTCTTCTCCTGGGAAGAATTGAAGAGCGATATCTGCCCCTTCTCTAGCAAATGCAATCGCTGCTGCACGACCGATCCCTGAATCTCCACCAGTGATTAGTACACGGCGGTTTTCTAGTTGATTATTGCCTTCATAGGATTCTTCTCCACAATCAGGAACAGGAATCATATTCTGCTGTAAAGCTGGTGTATCCTGATCTTGTTTAGGAAATTTCTCCGTATGGTACAAGTTTCGCGGGTCGATTAATTTTGGTTCTGTCATTGCTGTATTCCTCCTAGTTTTTAAATTGTATTGCCAAAACAAATTTCTTTGTTTGATACCTGTTTTAAATAGATTCTTTAATTTGTATAATCTTTCCGGTATAAATGGTAACCTAAAACTACTGCTGCTATCAAAGAGCCAAAGACTACGAGTATAAAGCCTAGAGCAGAACTTTTACCCGGTAATCCTCCTGTATTCATTCCCCAAATCCCTGCGAACAACGCCGGAACGGAAATGATTAATGCAGCTGAATCTAGATATTTCATGATATGATTTAGATTATTGTCCATCATCCCGTTGAATAGATCACCAATACTCTCTAATAAATCTCGATAGATCTCGATCATTTTTTCTGTTTGTCGCTGTCTCAAATGGACATCATAGAGTAGCTGTTCATCGTCTAAACGTTTGATGAAAGTTTCAGAATTCCATAATTGATCCATTGTTTCCCGTTGATCTCTTAAGGTATGATCGATATATACGATGTCTCTTTCAAGATCTGCCTGTTTATACAGTTCTTCATTTTCCGTTGTTTTACGAGCTGCTTTATCCAAAGCGTCAATTCGCTTTTTCATCTCTCTTAGTTCTTTCACGTAATGGGTGTAAATATCTAATAATGTATACGTGATGATCTTTTCAAACGAGTTTAAATGATTTCCATGCTTTGTCAGCAGCCGATCCACAAATTCGGTTTTTCTATCGATACAAGTAATCAAGAGATTATCGGAAAGTACAAAAGATATTGGCGTTAATTTTTTTTCGATACGATTATCTGACTGATCTAGATTAATCACTACCAAAGAAAATGGATGCTCTAGTTTCGTCTCATAAAGGCGCTCCATCCGAGAAACTTCTTCCGGATATTCGGTTCCTACGAAAATATCATCAGGAAGCTCGAATTCTTCGATTGCTTGCTCAATCTCTTCGGGCTTTGCACTATCAAGTACGAGCCAATTATATTTTTTTTCATCTGTTTCTATTACATTCTTTTCTTCATCCACAAAGTAGTATCTCAATGTATACCTCCTTTTTGGACTTTCTCGAAACTATTAGCTGAAGAAGCAGTTCTTTAATTTGATATTATAATCGAGTACTGCGATTTCATTTTCTAATGAAAAGCTGTCAAGCTGTTTGTTGAAGTCCATGTTCAATCGTTTACCGAAATAATTTTGCTCTAATTTAGATGTATAGATGTCCAATAATGGATGCTCGATTTTAGTCGCATATTCTCCAAATTCCGAAACAAAAGGAATGATTTGAAAAAAGCTGCCTTTTGCAAAAGCACCTTTGTCCCTTAAAAATGGATCGGAATCATTGATAAGCGCGAGTGCGATTTTTGTATTTTCCCCAACCTTTTCAATTAACGTCTCTACTGCATTTTTAGACATTGTAATTTCCATTCCTACTCCCCCTCTTCAGTTGTTGTCTTCTATTATTTAACAACTACATCTGTTTTTGGTTGAACTTTTGCATATTTTGGATATTTAGGGAATTTAGCTACACAACGGAAAGCCGTCATCCCTGCATATTTTTCGTAATATTTCTTCGTTGGCCCTTCAAAATCCTTGCTCCACGGTTTCACATGTCCTGAAAAATGGATAATGTAAGGATTGTTGCGAGTTTCTTCGTATTCACGTTCACCTGCTGCTGTTGGATGTTTTTTTGCTTTTGCCATGATATAGCCTTGTGCATTCCAACGCGGATGAAGTGGTAACCAACGGTCATGTAAGATAGCATTTAATGCATCTTGGTCATGGAATCGTAATTTTTCTGGATTATGTTCGATGAAATCTAATACTTTTTGCGTAATATTTTCATCTAACCATTTTTTCACATTGATCAGCATCAAACCTGAGTTGAAATAACGCATTGATTTAGCTGAAATTTTCATTTTTTCCAGTCGTTGATGGAACCCAGCGTCTTCAACAGCTGCTACGATTGAATCACCGAAGTCAAGACGCCATAATTTAGAGATATCTTGTAAAGCGATCATGTCGCAATCCATATATAAGATACGTTCAACTTCTGTGCCGCGGAACAATTCCGGAATCGCAATACGATAATAAGCTGTTTCTGGAATACGATCGCTGATTACCACATTTGTAAAGAATTCTTTATTGATTTTCAAGAATTCCACATCTGAGTTCATTCGTGCGTTTTTCACTGAGAAGCGTAAAAGCTGTTTACTTTCAAAATCGATATCATCGTCAATCACATAGAACCGAACAAATTTAGACGGGTTGCAATTATCTAATACTGAGACAAATAATGCAGCTAAATGTGGTACGAATTTTGTGTTACAACTTGCGACTACTGCTATTTCTTTTTTATTCATTGATCTCGCCTACTTTCGTTAGAGTACTGTGTGCTAATTTTTTTAAGTATAAATTGGTATACGGATGATCTTTCAACGTATTCCAAGGTTTATCATGTCCTGTAAAGTGAACGATCGAAGGTTTTTCATTTCCTTCTTTATACTGACGTTCATATTTTTTATTTGGTGCTGGATGACGTTCAAAAATCAGCGAAGTCTGCATGTTCCATTTTGGATGAAGTTGTTCCCAATCTTCATAAAGTACAGCATTCAAAGCATCTTGGTCGTGATAGATGATTCGATCGCCATTTTCACTGAGGTAATGGATAGTTTTTTCTGTAATTTCTTTTTTATTCCATTGATCAATGTCAATCACCATCACTCCTGAATTGAAGTACAAGTCATCGGAATCGATTCCTAATCTTTCCAAAGCTTTCACTTGGCCTGGATCGATAATAGCGCCGATTGTTTTTCCATTTAACGGCTCATCATATAGTTTTACGATATCGTCTAGTACTAACACATCTGAATCTAAGTAAAGGACTTTCTTATAATCCTCTTTAGCTAATAAGTTTGGTAAAGAAATTCTTAAGTAAGCGGTAGTTGTGATATGGTCACTGACTAGGAAGTCTTCGTAGATATCTTTTTCCACTGTCAGGAATTGGATACTTGCATTACTTGAATATTTATTTACCGTTTCTTCCAATCCTTCTTTACTATATTCTGATAGACCATCGTCAATCACATAAAATTTTATGCGTCTTGTTTTATTGCAATTTTCTAATGCAGTTGCGATCATCACGCTCAAGTAAGGAGCATAATTTTCGTCTGAAGCAGTTACCACAGGAACTACGCCGTATCTCTTCTCCATCAAAATCACTCCTTTTTCTAATCTTTTTCTAACCTGTTCTACATCTAGAATATTCCTCATTTGGTTTTAAAGCAAAATATATGCTTTGTTTTCATTGAATATTTTAAAATTTTTTTATCACAAAACGCATTGGTAAGCGCTAACTATTCGTTTTTCATGGCTTTTTATTCAAAGGTATTGACCAAAAACTACTATATATAGCCACCTTTTTCTTAAGAATGTTTTTTGAAAAAATTCATAATGACAAAGCAAGTTAGTTTCATTTTTTTAAATTCTCATTTAATCTTAAGGTAACAGGAAAATAGATATGTAAAAAGAAAGTAGGAAGATAAAATGAAACTAGCAGCGATTGATTTAGACGGTACCTTGCTTGATCGAAATGGAAAGATACCAGAAGAAAATATCCAAGCACTTCGGAAATTTGATGAAAATGGCGGAATCGTAACCGTCGCTACCGGAAGGAACAGCATTTCTGCTAAAGATATTTTTTCCGAATTAGGAATCGGTGGCTATTTGATTTCTTCCAATGGTTCACTGATTGCTGAAATGAAGGATGGAAAAATGGCGAAAGTTCTCAGACGTTCAAAAATAGATAGCGATACACTGAGAAAAGCCTTCTTCTATGCTCAAGAAGCGAAAATATCCATCATTGCTAGCCGAGAAACCCAAGATGATCAGCTGACATTCGATGAATCAAATCTAGTCAAAGATGACCCTTATTATGAACATTTCAATTTACAGAACCATTCTTTTGATCAAATTTTAAATATGTTGGAAGATCCTTCTCTTAGCTATCTTAAATTAGCATTAACAGATAAGAGTGAAGAAAAACTACAGAAGCTACAAAGAGATCTGCAAGCAGATGGTATCCAATCAGTATTCTCTGATCCGCATTTCTTAGAAATCACGCCTACAGGTATCACTAAAGCTCATTCACTTGTTTTTCTGGCGGATTACCTTGGAATCGAATCGAGTGACATCATGGCTTTTGGCGATCAAGAAAACGACATTGCTATGTTGAATTACAGCGGGTTGAGTATTGCGATGGGGAATGCACAGCGACAAGTAAAAGAAATTGCAAACCAAGTAACACTGACGAATGAAGAAGCTGGTGTTGCTTATATTTTAAAAAACTTCTATTAAAAAGAATAAAATGACGATATGAATGTAGGAGGAAAGAAAATGTTAGTTATTATTGATATGCAAAATCATATTCTTGATCCAAACAGCGAATTTTATATTCCAGAGTCAGATCAATTGACAGAACGTATTGCTCAAAGATTAGCTAAAGCACGCCAAAATAATGAATATATTCTCTTCACACGGGATATACCAGTTGAACTGAAGGACAAAGAAGAAGAACGAGAAGATTTGCAATTGATCCCTCTTCTTTCTCCACAAGAAAATGAACGAGTGATTAAAAAGTATTACTTTACGATTCCACCTGAAACTTTAGCTGAAATCCAGGAAACTTTATTTGAAAGCAAAGAAGAACAAAAAGAGATCGAAGTAGTCGGGATTGAAACAAACTTGTGTGTACTCTCTAATCTGATAGGCCTGCAGAGTGCTTTTCCTGAAGCAGACTTTTTTGTTGATCCAATGTTAGTCTCCAGTAGAAAACACGGAGAATCCGCTTTAGAGCTGTTGAAAGATTTCAACGTCTCTATCGTCGAATCATAAAAATATCTATCTTCATTTACGATATTTAACACACAATAAAAAAAGCACGCAGAACTGTTTTAGTCCTACGTGCTTTTTCTATCAAAGTAGATTGGCTTTTTTATGACACAGAGTGAAACGGCAGGCTCACGACCTCTTTCTTAAATGGTGTTCAATCAGCTGACCCTCGGTATTAGCTCAACAAACGGCAAAATATGAGGAACTATTTTTCCGTTTGTTAAGCTAATACTCAGGTCAAAACGCTGATTTCACAACCTCTTCCTTAAACGGTATTCAAAAGCTTGCATCTGCAGTAATAAGAACAGCCAAGTAAAAACATAAGAAGCTGTTTTTACTTGGCTGTTCTTATTACTTGATGCAGGGCAGCTTTTTCACAACCTCT